>Ga0181612_120031_pt1 | contig 13728 bp, 6 predicted proteins | sample HoacroProtozoa21_FD_119630 | JGI IMG/M metagenome (GOLD analysis project Ga0181612, IMG submission 119630) | Hoatzin crop microbial communities from Cojedes, Venezuel. Combined Assembly of Gp0051906, Gp0051904, Gp0051908 | reverse complement strand
CTCCAGGACCTCTCAAAGATGATGGAGAGTGGCTCAGCAATGACATCCGCCAGCTCCCTCAGCACTCGTGGGTGCATTGCATCGGGGCCCATGAATTTGTGGAAGTCCAGATTGCTTAAGTGATCCCTCACACAGTCCTCCTCGACCAAGGGAAAGTCATCCTCTCTGTAGCCTTCCTCTTTTACCTCCGGAACCTGGGAGGTAAGGTATATTTTCACCTTGAATTCTATTATCATAGTTTTTGTTGAAAATAATGGTTCCTAGTGATCTACTGAGAACAGTAGTGTATGTTAGTTTATTCTAATATTTTAAAATATACTACAAAATTTTTTATGACTTTTTGTTATGTTTAACTGAGTCATTTCTTTCTGATCTTAAAATTACTATTTACTTCAGCTTACTAGCAACTTCTGCAAGTAAATTTACTCTGTCTTCATCAGTAGCCTAATTTAAGCCAATTGATCACGACAAGTCATTATGATTAGTGAAACTGCAACCTACTGTAGTCTTCAATAGATAGGAGTATTTTTTTAATCTGACATGTTCACAGCCTGTAGAAGTTTAATCAGAGTGTCCCAATCGATGAGTAACATCTAGTGTTTCTCCTCTAACTGCAACATTCCGGATTTTGTTACATAAAATTTTAAATTTATGCTTTATCACATATGGCATCCTGACTTGATTAGTTTTCTTAGGGCATAGTGTATTAGCTGGAGAAGAAGAATATAGGAAGATTTAAAGATAGCACAGTAAATGAAGGCATCTGCCATGATCAGCACTGGCTCTAAATTCTATAATTACTCACTATTTGCTCAAATAATTTCATAACTTCAGCAGAGTAAAATTTTCCCTGTAGTTTATGTGGATGATTTTATTGGTTATGTGAAATAGTTGGTGCTAAAAAGACAAAGAAGAGGAGAGAGATTAATTTTTAGGTCCGTTTTGTCTGCATGTAATAATTCCTCTCATAGTTCGTTATTTCAAAGAGAGTTGACAATTTACAGAGCAGATTTTGGCATAGGAGTAAACCTTGTACAAAGTATCCACCCCAAGTTACTTTAAATTTAGTGAATTTGGTGAGTTAGTTTGAGGTTCAAAGTTGCAGAAGACAGAGTGCATCTTGTGTCATTCTCGTTTTGATAAGAAACCATCTGACATTTTGAGAAATTACCTATGCTGTAATCACACTCAGAATACACAAAAGCTGTGAGATACAGAATTGTTTTTGTATTCAAGCTGGACTCCTGTTCAGGAGATATTAACTAAGCTGTGAATTTCAGCTGATAAAGTCAGGCTGAGGGTTTTTTTGCGAATTTGTCTTGAGGTATTGTAGGGAGCCACATCAGCAGGATATTCAGGTGCCCAGAATGTGAAGTCTCTTAGGAAAATTTGAATAGGATGAATAGCATTGTATCATCCTATAAGAAATGATTTCTAAGGGTGATTCAGGCATTTGATTTTCTTAGGAGGTGGTATTTAATATTGTTGTTAGCTTGGAAACAACATATTACAGTAAAACGTAGTTACAGCATACCTTTGCATATCAGCCAATGTAAACAGAGAGTATATTAGTGAGCCAGCAGACAAATGAAATAAAATTCAGTGTCTGGCATAAAATTGAAATCTGAGCTGACATCTATTTGATGAAGTCTAAGTAACTCCCTTCCCAACTTCAGGTTCTTGCTTCCTCAAACATTTTAACAATCACAAATATTTGTATAATCCAGTGCAGTGACCAAGTTACAGATTTGAAGGCCAGTTCAATGCTCAGAGGTATAGGATGCTGGAAAATGTTAGAGGATGCTGCACATCACTGAAGGCTAAGGTGCTCCTTTAGCCTCCTGGATGTGGCTGGGAGGACAAAGACAATGCTCTGTCCCCAGGAGATTCACTGGATCTCTGTGCTAGATGGTGGTCACTCCGTGTTCATTCCTAATCTCCACAACCCTTTTGGACATGCTGTACTACTGATTCTTGTGACAGAATCCTTCTGTTTTCTAGAAACGTGAGAAATTTGTCTTTATTGTTCTCTCTTGCATGGGTAATATGCAATTGTGAATAGATCTTCTATGTATGTAGATTGTGTATCTGAATAGAGAAGACCATCATTTGGATAAGTGGCTACATTTTTTTTCATTTCCTTACTTTCAAGTCACTTAAATGTTATTTATATGAATGTCGTATTAGGAGAATGTCTTCGTAATGCCTAACTGCTTTTTTAAAATGCAGACCTTGATGTGAAATATTAGCTGACTGTCGTAGTTGTGAGCAAAATTATCAAATTAATTTTGGCAATGAACAAATTATTCCAAAAAGTGTTCATTGTTACTATAGACTTAGCATATTTCTCCTAACAACATATGTAAGAGTTAGCTTTAGCATTATTAAACTATTTTGAATGAGAAGGCTTTCTTTGAAACAATACTAAAACTACAAAGCTGCATCAGCAGAATGCAGGAGTCAATCTTCCAGTATTTTGCTGGTTTGACAAGAAATAATGCTGAATAGGCAGTGTAAGAAAGACCTAGTATGACTCAGAAGCACAATTACACCATTTATATGACTTAAATAAAAGAAATGTGATGGCTCCTTAAACTGGAAAATTGCTTTAGAGTCAGTGTGTTAACTTCACTTGTTAAATATATGTGACCTTTCTGGTTTTGGAAGATTTAGTTTAACTTCAATACATGGTAAAAAAAGGTTTCATATTTATAACAAATGATGAAATGAAAATATTTCAAAAGACATCAAAGGAAACCTCGATTTTTGTATTATTTTTTTTCTTTAAACTGTAGTTCAAATAGCTCTTCTTCAGCCTTTTGAAAGATGACACTCAACTGATCTTCTACCTTCGCTTATTTTTTACAAAGCAGAGATCCTTAAGGGCACAGGACAGGGTCTGTGTATGCTGTTTAGGTATCTATACAAAGGTGAGATTAAAAAATGGAATTTGTGGTAGAATCCTGTAAGAGATTTTGGTTTTAAATAACTTCAACATTTAAATGTAGAAAATTCCTCCTTTCTCCTCCACAACCTGGAGTAGACCAATCAAACATTGCTGTACTTCTTGAACAGGATTGCTATTCTGTTCCTGCAACCTGGCACACAGGTTTGAATGTTTGTGCTGTTTATTTTTATATGGCATTTGTCAGATTAACTCTTGTGCCTGACGGTTTGTAGAGTTATATTATACCTATTATCAGATTTATTCTTTGGAAAACATCAATATTTAATATGGTACACATGCTATTCCTATACAGTAGTTCTTCAAGAGTTATTTATGTTTTCTGTATCTTCCTAGCCTACACAGTAGATCGTAGAAACCTCTTGTAAATGTAGTCAGGGCTATTCTGGGTCAACAGTTTGCTAAGAGTCTTTCAAACCTCAATTAAGATATTCTGTTTCCTTGCTGATCTGAAGAAGATAACAGGAAGAACTTCTGTGCTTCATGTTTTCCATGTTAAATTATTTTTTGGATTCTGTGAAATAAATCAGACACACAGTCAGTTTTCCCCTGTGATGTCCATTATGACTAAGAACTACTATGGATATGGTTGCTGTTCTTGAATTATCCTGGGAACTAGAGATGTATCATTAGCCACTAACTGGTGAGAGTAATAGCATATCTCTAAATCATTTATATTTCTGCAACAATTTCCACAAGATCACACAGAAATTTTTGAAAAATACTGCTGAATTAAAGTAATACCAAATAACACTTTATATAGAACAAGACTAGGGAAATATTATCTATTAATTAGTAGAGAACACAATGATGACACAGCAAGCAGAGATTTTTGAAGCAGATAGGGAAAATCTGGACACAACAAAATTTTGAGATTCTTGAAGAAGACAGATTTGATTATTGAAAACACAGGATTGCACACTCATCAAAGAAAAATTTTGCTAAGAGACTCTCCTAATCCATTGGATATTCTAATTTCCTAGAGTGAAATTGAAAAATAAAACCTGTAAAGAATAGAGAAAAATTGCAGAAAGGGGTACAAAATGGAGATTCATTTATATAAATGAATATGGATAATCAAAGTTGATGGGACAATAAAAAGGGAAAGAAAAAGTAAAATAAAAGAGGACCTCTTAGCATATGAATTAAAAAAACTAATCAAAAAAATGCCAAAATCCAAACCACTAGTACCTTACAAAGATTTTTTTATGTTGCTTATCAGAAATAAATGGACAAATTGTAATTATATTTATAAAAAATAATTGTACCAGGCAAGTATCCTGCTCTGCTTTTCTGGTCATCATATTTTTATCATGTGAGCATGATGGATTTTTTCATCCCATTTCCAGCCAAACGAAATAGAAAACTATTCCTAACTGATTCAAAATTCTGAAGAATATGGTTTTACGCTGTAAGAAAAGCATCTCCATAGCTGTGCATTTTTTCCATTATAGAGGTGCTATTGAGTTTGAGAGAGCTGTTTAGTCCAGCATGGAAAGACATCATCAGAACAAATGGCTATTAGTGTGTGAGCCACCCAAATTTATGTTAGACGTTTATGGAAGAAAGACTAAGCAGCAGAACAAACTGTTAAGGAAAATCTTGGATCTTGCATTTGATGTATTCAAATCAAAACTGGATTGTTTTTCTGGAGTGTAAGTCAGCTGAGGACAAGTTCTGCTTCAGTTAAATATAAATTACTGGTTTCAGTAGGTAGGGTAACCATATAAGGTTCCTGAATGTCAAGGTTTGTTACCTCTTGTAGTTTTCGTATACCTGCGAAAGATGGAAAAATACTTGGTTTGATGTTTTCAGTCTTCATGTGTATTTATTCAAATTCTGTATTTTCTCCAGTATCAGGTACATTTAAAACATAACTTAAACACATTTACTGACACATTTCTTAGATTTCTTTTGTCCAGTTAAGGACATGTTATCGTCGTGTCTTACAAGCAGCTATAGGTAAAGCATAGAACAGACCAGCATTCTGTGACACTCGTTGGACACGTTGGTTGTCCTGCAGTTCATATACAGGGCAGCACAATGGGTTAATGTGCAATTCACACAAGTTTTTCCAAGCCTCCCTGATGTCAGCACTGTGGGATTGATTAATGTCCCTAATTTTAACACAGTTGTTATCCAATTACACACACAAAGGTACAATATTCCTTTTAAAATAATGCATTGATTATATTTGATATCCGTTGATGTCATAGATGCTAATGAAACTGCAGTTCTGCTCATGCAAATGATTAAGCATTGCCTATCGGGCATGAGGCAAGCCCACTGAACATGAAAAAAAAAGGCTTGTCTGGTTTCTATAGGCTTTGGATCAGCGTGGAAATCCATGCAGTAACATGAAAAGAGATCAAGCTCAACAGGACCTTGCACACAAGATTCTACAGTATTTATCTAAGAACTGTTAATTATAACTACTGGTATAATATTGCCCGAGGCTTTTAAAAAGTTGCTTAGTTTGGAAGAAATCTGAAGTTCGCACAGCATAAAAGAAAAGGAAAATAAATGATTCTCCCTTCTTTCAGTTCTCCAGTTCTGCATAAACTGTCTAACCAACAAAGCACCATTTGTCCTTGGTGTGAATTTAAGAAACAAACAATCGCAGACTGTTAAGAAAACTCCTCAGTTAGGATTTCAGAGAAGAGTCCAATGTACTCCTGCAGTCTGACAAAGTAAGGGACTACTTTCCGTTTTCACTTATCTGAGCAGTCCTTCTCCCCGTGAATAATGTCAGCGAATTCAATGAATTGCAGAGCCGAGTGCTGTGCGAGTAAGGAAATGTTATGTAGTGAAAGGATCAGGTAAAAGTATCGCTGACCGGGGGACTGAAACTCTCCTGTGTCATGAAATAAAGCTCCTGCTTGCTGCAGAATACATCAGCAATAAATAACGATTGAGGATGTAATTTATTTTGATCCCTTTCTGTCATATATTTTTGGACTCTTACGTTGCCAGAGTTTTGAAATTGTAGCAGATGATCATCACTACAGTGCACCCTAAACCATGTGTTTCTGAATATCTATAAATTTCTGCTCTAATGTATTACTGTTGCCGCCATTATGGTTGCAAAGATCTTCGTGTCACTTTAGTTAATTGCAGAAGCTGGATGATGTTGTCTAACTTCCAGGGATGCAGAAGAAAATATGCACTGACATGCTCCTATTATTCAAATTGAATTTTCAAGCTGAACAGTAAAAAGTCTTTAGTTTACAGTGTTTTTACACATAGATTTAAATAAGTTACTGAACTGTGACATCCAGAACAAAAAAATTAGAAGAGCAGGTTGCTGAGCTTGTCTGAAATGCACCGGGTATCCTGAGGCTATAAAGTGATACAAAATTATAACCAACCCTTTTTTGGGTTGGTTTTTATACAAAGATTTTTTTGTTTTGATTTAGCTTTTGAAATTACTTCTTGATGCATTGATGAGCTCCTGATCCAGTCAATCTTTTGCAGGGAGCATGACAAGTCCTTTTCTACCTTGCAGCATTAGCCACCTGTTGCCAGTTTTCATCCTATTCTCTCACCATTTGTTGCTTCATTTTACCAGCACTGTGGACTGAGTGAATGAAAAGTAACTTTTAGATGCTACCTATGATGATTTTTGATAGTCAATCTTTATCTAGAAATGTGTGAGAAAATACAATCTTTCCTTCAGATATGTGTGGCCTCTTGGATGCCTTTAATGAATGTGGTAGATTTACTCTCCTTTTGGTTAACTCTAGAGTGTGCTAGTGCTGCTTTCAAGTTATCTCATAGGCCAGCAGTTGCTGGACACCATCTCAATATTGTGTATGAAATCTTTCTTTCTTCAGCTTTTTCGCTTGCTGTTGATAGTCTTCTACAAACAAGGACTTCAAAAAAGCCAAAACCTACTTCCCATGTTACCTTGTTGTTTCAACAATGATCTGCCAGTAGGTGCTACTTGTGACCTGATCAGAAGACAGACACGAGTACTGGTGTGTTGGTAAGCAGAGTACCTGAGGAAGTGGCCATAAGTGTGCTTCATATAAAAAATGGATACTAAGATACTAAGAAGATCAGTATTTTCTGAGAGTTAAAAGTGCTTTTACACAGTCTAAAACTGGGTTATTTTATGTCTTTCTTACTGAAAAGTAGAGAGTGAATCATCATTTCTTGATAGCAAACACTGTTTCTGATTTGGTAGAATAATTCTCAAGGATTAAGTATAAGCAGTAAAACAAAACTGATGTTTAGGAAGTTAATCACAAGTCTATGAAACTTATTTCCTGATTATTTTTTTTTTATTCATTAGTTCAGTCATCCATTTCTACAGCTGAAAAATATTTTGAGTGCCAGTACAAAGGCAAGTGTTGTTTGAGGAGTAGCACTACTGTGTTCAGCTTGTGCACAGTTTGTACATTATATAAATGTGAAAACATCCTCCAACCCATTAAGGAAGTGCAGGGTACGCATACCTTAAGACTGTAGAGACCAAGGATAATTTGTATATACAAAAAAAATCAACACAGAAATTCCCCCTTCTGTAATTTGTGTGCAGATCAGATCAGATTCACGTGTGAAGTTATGTCATAGACACTGGAAGGCTGCCTGTGTGTTGGTTACAACACCTCTACTACTATTATCCTCCAATCTACACCTGGAGACGTAGCTGCTAGGTTGTTACTACTTCTGAAGTAATTTATACTATGCATAAATAGTGCATAAGTTATGCAGGGCAATCGGGTCTTATTCCTTCTGCAGAATCAGCCGAGAAACTTTTTTCACCTTTCTTCCTTTGATATAATCCATATAGTCACCACTTAATGGAAGGAAGCTCCTTCAAAAGTATGATGTACCTTACCCTTGGTTAACTTCTTTGCTCACCTACACTTTTTTTTTTCTTCAGAAAACAAGCAGTCCTGACGTGTCTCTAAAAGGAAACCTAACTGGATCCCACCTTCTGCCAGTTGACGGTTTATCTTCAGAAAGATCATTCTTCGATGATATATTTAAAGTGATGCATTGTCCAAAAGCTGTCTCCTTAGTGACGTACTGCTGTCATGCATCATCCTGCCATAATACATTCAAGCCTCCCTCACTTTGATGATGTCGTATAACCACCAGTGTGTTTCTCTGAACAAAAGAACAAGGAGTCTTCATTAAAGGAGATGTAGATTTCTACGGTTTAGGAACTGCCTGCAAATGCAGGAGACACACAGTCACTGCACGTATTGTTTTTATTTGAAAAACCAACTGCATGGTACTGTCAATGGCTTTCAAAATTTCCTTAAATGTGCTATTCAGACTAGACTGGCATGATCATTGGGACACCTAGTCCTACTCCCTGTTTAACATGGCAGGTTTCTGCTAAATTCTGTTTGCCAGAGAGCTGGGCCAGATGTACTGCTGCACTGGGCTGTGCCAGCCTGCGTTTTCTTGGATACTTTGCTCTCCGCCCTGTATTCTAGTGAGAAAGCTGTGCTTACCTTCAAATGAACATATTGTCTCTTTTATACTTTATCCTGTGCTCTTACAGCAATCATAACTGGATAATTGCTGCTCCTTAGACTTAGTGTTGCAAGAGATGTAATCACACCAAATCTGTTGAGTGATTCCGTAATTATGTTTCATTTATTGCCTTCACTGAGATGTAGTATGAATATGCATGATCCTGCTTTCCTTGATTAGCTGTTTGACCAATGTAGTTTTATATTCAATAGCTAAAATGAGAAGAATTGGAAAGTTTTAAAAGACAACGGACAATACAGTCTTCTTTTGGAAATCAGTATTCCAGTGGGGTAGTAGAGAAAAATGGGATTACAATGTTGTAATGAGTAGCTGGGTGTGTATGACTGTGCAGCTAAAGAAAAAGAAGTGAAAATACATGATGCAGTAAAGAACTTAAAACACACACTTGCTGAAGCCATTTATCATCACAGCATGGTTTCTGAAAAAATAAGATAATAGTAATAAAAAAAAAACCCCTAAACAAAACTGACATACCTGCCTATGAGGAAAAGTAAGCAGTGGAGAGGCAGAAGTGACTCTCATCACTGAACCCATCTCCGAGTTTCTGTCAGAAGCTTCGGTCTGGATTTTGTGAAGCTCTTAAACTGTTTAGAAGTTCCTGAATTAGACATTTCCTCTTTCTGTACTGATGAATTGTTCAGTCTGAAGTCTATCAGTAGAAACAACAATTAAGAAAACATTTTCTGGCAGGCTTTGGTGTCCTGTTTCTACTGGGTTTGTGCCAGCCTACCTCTATTGGCCTCTGTTGCCACGAGGAATTTGAATTAGAATAAGGTAGTGTTTTAAGAAAATGCTAATATAAGAAGGAGTAGGCTTAGATTGCATGAATTAATGATTTTGGATTTAAAATTCAGTATGCTGTAGTCTAATATATTACTTATTACCAAGTCAAAGTGATATTTAAGTCAAATTGAAGGTGCTTGGAACATCCTCTATAGCATACATGGAAATTTGTATATGGACGTAATAGTATAGATAAAATAGCTACATTGCATTCTAGTTTGCACATTACAGAGATGTTCCCTGTGTACTGTTCATATAAGACAATATTCTTGGTCTAACAAGATTCTCTCAGTAATTTTTTCTAAGATGATGACTCTTCTGGTTTGTTTCAGATTTGTGAGATGCTGTTTGCTGCTGTTTATGAAACAGCATATTTAGTCTTCGTATGCTTTTAAGGCAATTCTGTCTGGATTTGTATCTGAAGTAATAATATTGACTTCAGACTATTTCTATGAGATCTAAAGTAGTTCTTGATCTAATATAATCATGACTTTTGAAATAATGTAGAAATTCTTTTGCCAAGCAGCTTACAGTATTATTAAGGATGCTTACCACATGCAGCCGATTCCAAAAACCTCACTGTAAGTCGCTGGCGATCTATATGAAAGGATCATTAAACGAACCATGGAATGGACACCTGCTTTAGTGTTCTGTTTACACCAAAAGGAAAACAAAACGAAAAGGAGTGAGGTGATAGTGGCATTTTTAATCTACAGCACTTTTAAATTGTCTTTAAATTCCTTCAGGTTAGAAACATTATTTTAGTTGTGTGACAACATTATACCTGTATTCCTCATGCCTTCACTCAGTAACTGAGATTGTGCTTTGTATCCAACTAAACTTGGTCTCTAATACCTGAAGATGTTAGATCTATGCCAGATTTAATATGTAGCATGTCAGTGGAACAATCTTGTGCAATCCACCTACTTTGAGACCTTATCAAGTCTTCAATAGTGGGGAGAGAAGAGGAAATGGATTCCTGCGGTGGTAATTACCATCTTTCTTTGTTTTTCAGTCACTGAAGATGATGTTATATTTCTTGTATTTTCCTTTCAAGTTCCCTGCTGAATATGGATTACAACAATTAATTGAATTTAATTTGTCTTCTAAGCTTTGTTCCTATATATAAATTTCTGTCATCATCGCCTTATGTTTCAGATGCTTTCCGCATTGATCTCTTCCACTCTGTGTATTTAAATAACCTTGTATTGTTTCCATTCACTTCCAGAGCATTACTATAGTTACTGACTGTTTTACTTTCCTAGTGAGATTTTAGAGCCTTTCTGCTTGGCTTCATCCTTGTCTTTTTAAAATTATGTATATTCTGTTCTGCAATTCACTAACTTCTGCATAACAGAAAATACACTGTGTCTCAGTAGGACTTCAGTGGTTACAAAATCTGATTGATCTTAAATACTTTATTGTTTTTAAATAGCTAGGTGCATCCTGAAACAGCACATGTATTTTCCATTAAATCCCCTATTTTCTTCAAAATCCGTATTAGTTTTTTCATTATCTCAACCAATTCTTTTCATTAATGTCAATATCTTTCTGATATTTCCCCTCTCAAATTCTAATGTTCTCAATTTTTTTTCCTGCAATAATTTATTCAGCTATAGAACTTAGTAGCTTTTCTGAGTTCCAGTTGCTGGAAAATGAAAGATAGTTAATGGGCAATGTAAAAGCATAAAGCTTGAGTACTGCTACAATAAAGATCATATTGTGGAACAGTTATCTGTAAGCCAGTGAGCTAGTTAAATCATATTTAATGGTAAGTAATCAGATCACATGGGGAACAGTCAGTTCTGAAAGCTGTGCAGTTTTAACCTTGAACTCCAAGGCAGGAGAACAAATAGCTGTTCTGCTTGATGTCTGTTGTTCGAACACAGCAATGTTGAAAGGAAACTTCTTTACAATTTCTTCATCATACAGGTGATGAACAATGATAAAACCTAAACATTTAATAGGTTCCTTATGCCCAAATAAGGAAAAGTTTGGATATTCACTCCTCAGTCTGCTAATTCCTCCTTAGGAATTTTCCTGAAACGTACAGTTTGTGGGCAGGATACTGTCACAGTCAGCTCCTGCAGTAGAGTTAATGTTCCTCAACCTGATCAAACAGCGGACATAAGAACTTGCCGTCGTAGTTCAAAACACAGTATCTAGAGATGAACTCTGTTCCTGACAGAGGTCATAGGCAGCTAAAGTATGAACAGGAAAGGGCATATGTGGTTTAATATTCTTCCAAAGCTTGTCAGCTTTCAGAGTGGGAATTTCTGAGTCTGTAAGTGAAAGATTACATAGTGCCATTAATTCATATATCCTGGAGTTGGGTTCAGTTCTGGGGATTTGTTACTGTTCATTCTATTTGTACCATAGTGTCTTCCACACCTATTTCAGCTTTAAGCATATCTCTGCTTATTTTCCTGTCTTTTTCTTCTTCTCCAGCTGCCACCCTTCCCTTTAAAGAAAAGGGACCAGTATCAGAATCTCCCTAAAAACTTTCACAGCTAATATCACTGTAAATAATTAATTTAGCTTTCCTACAATGTTTTTGTGCTTTCTGAGTGTGTTTTTATATCCCGGTCGACAGCTGGCCCTACAGATTCCCTGACTAGTTTATTATTTGTGATGCGTTGACTGGATTAGTTTTGACTCCTTTACAATAATTACTGCCTAAATTCTCTTTGAGCCAGTCTCACCATGTTTTTACATTTCCTCTCCTGTATTTCCTGATCTTCTGTTATCTTCATTTGCATACAACTGCAGCACTTTGATCCTTCAGCTTTCATAATCCAGATATTCTCCTTCACTTAGTCTTTAGAGAAGCCTTTTTCTAAGAAGTGGAGTGCACACACACTGTGCTTCCACATGGTGTCCTTCAGTAGTCTCTACACTGCTTCTAAGGATTCAATTCTCCTAACTCCCCTTTAATCTAATTTTTATAAACTTCCTTGTTTTCCATGTCTGACCTTTTTGAGAATTGGCACATTTGGTCATCACTGCTGTGTATGAAGTTTTGTTGCAAAGCTGGCACTTTTGAATCAGAAATTTGAAAGTGTTAAGAGATTTTTAACTAGATCCCGTGCATTACATAGATCCAAGTCAAGACTCGCTAACCAGCTCTTCTTTGATGCAATCCTCAATAACATTTACAAGTTTTATCTCTGCATGATGGTGCCCTGACGTGACATTTGTGGAGATTACAGAGCAGTGAAAGTTACCAGGCAGCATTTGTTTGCCTCCCTGATTTCTCTAAGCCTATTGCATATAGTGCATGTGTGACGTGGTTGGTTCATTGATGATACAAACCCCAAACCATACTTTTCAAATTTAGGCTTGGAATTTTACGCCATGCAGATTTTGTGTTAATTGACTAATTGGTGAATTTGTTAAATAGATTTGATACTAAACTTTCCTGAAGACGGAGGATTACTGTTCTTATAGTTCGGGTTACTCTGTCTTTCCCATATATTTTGTATTCAGTTGTCATACTGCTGCATTGATTATCTGACTTCCATGAGCTTCCGACATGTCTGGTATATTAATATCTTAATTTGGATCACACATTCTGATTTCTCCATCTTACTTCTTAGGCTTCCAGCATTTACAAGGTGGCAGGCATATTATTGATTAGTTGCATTTCTTGTCACTCGTTTAAAATGGCAATCTGTTTGTTTCCTATTTCCATATTTAATTACTTCAATCGCCTGACCTGTCCTCTTGAGAATACAGAATTTTTGTGTCTTCATCTTTATAAATGTTAGATGCTTAGACCCTGTGTACTTCTATACCTGTCAGCTTTCTGTCACTCCTCAGTGTAAAGTTCACTGCCAACCCTGTTTATTATAACCATCAGCAAGTTGGTTCCTTACAGCTGAGATCAGGTCCCTTCCTTATGTCTAGGAGTGCCCTCCTTTCCTGAAAAATTGAATAACCCTCTTTTTCATAAGTTCTGAAACTGCATTTCCGTTGCTGTTCCTGGACACATGTGGGTACTAACAGCATTTCAGCGATGCTGGCAAAGACCCTGGTTGTCTTTTCCAGAACCCTATATTTTGTGTCTCAAGTCTGTCTCATGCCTATTTCATCAATATAAATGTAGAAAACAACCACAGGACTCTCCCCAGTGTTTCCAAGATGGTTCCTTTTGAGGTCTGCACCTTCTTTCCTGCTAGGTGTATTGTCCTCTCTGAGCTCGGACATCCAGCAGTCTATTTGCCTGAAAAAGTTGTCTTCCACCCATGCAAACCCTTTCCTGCCTTCAGCAGGGCATTCTCGATGCTGGGTGTTACCCAGCAGAGATGCTTGCACGCTGTACTCGTTTCCCCTTTGTTAACTGCTGATGTTTCTGAACTGTCCTCTGAACCCCTTTGCTTCTCTGCTCTCTTCCTGAGCAGGACTGCATCTGCCGGTTGGCTCTGATCGGCTCTGCTGCCTGGACACTGCTCTGGCTAAGGCTGAAGGGG
>Ga0181612_158498_pt1 | contig 13729 bp, 3 predicted proteins | sample HoacroProtozoa21_FD_119630 | JGI IMG/M metagenome (GOLD analysis project Ga0181612, IMG submission 119630) | Hoatzin crop microbial communities from Cojedes, Venezuel. Combined Assembly of Gp0051906, Gp0051904, Gp0051908 | reverse complement strand
TCCTTCCGGGAATACTGATATTTCTGAAAGGCAGTAAAAGCACAGAGAGGTCTAGAATTTAAGACAGCATACAGCATAAGAGCACCAAAATATGGTGAAGTCTCTGAAAATCTGATGGATTCAAATGCAGAGATATTTTCCTATGATCTTTGTTGTCTTCGCTCATTTTTCCATTCTGCTGTGCAGTCTCAAGCACAAGTACGTATTGTCCTAATTAGAGTTGGAAACCTTCACGGGGAGGAAGAGCTGTGCCAAATGACACCACAGAGCTTCAAATCTGTAAGGCTAAATACCCCCATAAAGTCATAGTTAGATATGTCTGCACAATCTTGTGCAGAGGGATGTGAGCTCACTGGTGGTGTGCTGAGGAAAAGCCACACACCAGTGACATTAAACTCAAGTTAATAAGACCTGCTGGGAGGTATTTGCTGCAAAGCAAGAGGTCGGCAGGCTCTTTATTTTTGGTTCCAATATGTTCCATGTTGACTTTATGAGCTTTTTCAAAAAAAACTCGAAGAAATCTTGGGGGGCCATGTAAGGAGATCATACAGTAGCTAAACAGTAGTGGAAGGGCTGATGGCCGTAAGGATCAGGACCAAAGTCCTGAATGAGTGACAAATAAGCACTGAGAGTCAGTGGAAGGTACTAAAACGTCAGGATGCTGAAAACTAGATGGATTACAGAGCCCATTGGTTTTGATAAATAGCTCTCTTGAAATAAAGCTGTAATACCCTATTGGATAAAGCAGTGGTTGCTCTTCAGCTGAACAAACAGGTCAAGTACATGTCCAGGCAAATATCTGTTCTTCAACATTAAAGAGAGAGTTGCAACTCCCTTCCTCCTCTCTGTCAGTTTGCTTTTGGATCCATTTTGACTTCTGTTGTACTTGTGGGGATTTGAACAGGACATAGCAGAGCTGGAAGGGCCATTTAACTACATCTCAGTAACGTGTCCAATTCTCGCTCAAAATTAGATTATTGACAGGAGTCATTCCTGATGTACCTTCCATAAGGAACACTCCTCATATCATTGATTAGGCAGATACACTAGTTCATTAAACAATACAAATCTAGAGAAGTACTCACCACTTCTGTGAGTTAGCACTCGGTCTATTTATCCTACCAAAATGACACATTTCTAAAACTTCTGGCTAACCTGGCTAACTGAACTCTGCTAATTTTCTGAGCGTTTCTATGATACCCCAGCGACAGTAGGTAAGATTTATAAGAGCACACAATATTTTATATTTATGTTCTACCTTTCATCCTGAGATATATCAAAATCTTAAATTAAAACACAATTTGGAAAACGATAATTTATTACACCTTTGTAGTACAGCCCTATTCTATGGTGGGATGTACTAACTGTTATTTCAAAGACCACAGCACTTCTGGTTTGCAATAAAAATCCTGAAGTAACTGTTTACCTAAATGCAGATTAATATCAACAGCAAATCATTTGGGTATATCCTTTCTTTCAGGATTGACTAAGGAAGCCCAAAATAATTTCACACAGGTTGCTATATGCCAGTTAGTGGCGAGCTTTTTGCTTATTTGATTGTTTTTTATATAAAGAAAGACTTTTGCCTACCTGAGCTAGACCCAGAACTGTCAGCTGCTCCACAGTTCCTGCAAAAACCACTGAGATGTCCAGATCTGAAGAAGTGTTTTAAATTAATATCTGAAACCATCTGGTCAAGCAAAATATACTGAAGCTTGACAAAAGACAACTGGCAGGAGGCAGAGGTATAATTAATTCAACTTTAATACACACACAGAGGCAATACTAAGGCATGAGTAGGAAAACCAAGAATTTAATTTCTCTGTTCTGAACTTTTTGCTGCTCTCCAAGAGTAACTACGACTACTGCTGTCTGAAAATGCTTTCAGCAAAAGCCTTAACGTTCCAAATGATCCTGCAAATCTCATTTCTGTATGCTTTTTAAGTTGTTTAGTTCTGAATCAGCAGTCTAAAAGTGTGTTTAAACACTGCAGGTAACCATTTCCCATGGAACAAATAGGGAGGAAATCAGGTTATAGCGAGGGCACCCAGCAGGACTCTTCTACTGTCTACTCAGTGTCAATGCAAACTGATTCCTTTAAGAAAGACACTCAGGGAGAAGTGAACAGATTGTGGGAAACATGTTCAGCATGCAAGAAAGAGCAAAGAGATGGAATACTGGATACTACGAGATAATTATGCACAGGGAAAAAAAATAAGAATCAGACAGGATAGCAACAGAATAACAATACTTCGGGAGATGGGAGCTGTACAAACTAGGCTGACTTGCAGCAGCACTAAGCAGGTAACAGATGAGCATCTACTCTTTCGCTTCGGTGCTCACTTTCTAATTCTTTCATGCAAAATAACTGCCATATTGCAAATTTCTGATGGTTCTTTATCATTGTTCAGGTTACTAAAATTACTGTTTTTGCCAAGCATTCAGTTATGAACTAAATAAGAAACATATTACAGAGAACTATAAATGTTTATGCATTAAAATAAAAATATTCAGATTGACCAAAAAATTGATTATGACAGTTGAAAAATTGAGAAGAGTTTGCTGTAATAAGCACAGAAAAACACCTAGAAAGACTCTAAGTAAGCACCAATCTTAAATGTATGTAGCCCAATACCTCTTTGCATGTGACCTTCGCTAAGCTATATGGTGGTTATAAGGAACGGTATCTCCCCAGGTACAATCTCATAACACGTCATGTCACACGCTACAAAAAAAGTGAGAGCAATCAAAGGAGAATGCAACTGGAGCTGTGCCTTCTCTGATACAATATCAAGCTGTTTAAATAGGATTCAAATAGTTCTAACAATGATCTAGCAGAATGGAAGACATTTAAACTACCAAAAGAATGGGATTACTTTAGTGATTAATCAGAAATACCATTATTTCTGAAACAAAGTTGTATTGTTTTGCAGTTTTCTACTATAGACTCATTAAAGGGAACACAAAAGTGATGCGCAGCTGACAGAAATGACCCATCAGAAACCCTCCTGCAGCAAACCGACTTCTTTGGCTCCAGCAATGGCACCTGGAGGAGAGGGCCCTGCACACAGAAGCACCAGGACTGGAGCACTGCCCTGAGCTCAGCCATACTGAGCACAGCCTAAAGGTAAAGGAAAATAAATTCAACTGTTCTCTGATTTCAACTGCACTTTATTGTGTGTTTGAAATTTCAACTCTTGATGCATTTCTTTTTTAGCAGAGGTAATATAATTAGAGAGGCTGAAAATACTGGGGAAAATGTGGTAAAAATGGAGCAAGAAAACAAAAGCTACTGACAAACGGAAAAGTCATTATATATGTATTTATCTCTTTCTCTCTCTATATATATATACATATATCTCAAGTATAGAGCACTGTGCATATGAGAGATAACTGACCTGGGCCCACTGAGGACTCTGAGTATCCTTTTTCCTTTTCTGCACATGCACAAGAAAAAAAAAATACTTTTAAACTAACTCATCCTTGCAACAAACATAAAGCTTCCACGATAGGTAAATATCTAGTCAAAGAAGTTCTTGAACCTTAAAACAGATGACCTCTCCTTGTCCGTTTTAAGTAATCAGTTAAGCCTATGGCAAGGTCTGAGCTTTTGTTTATCTTATTTCTGAATCTGCTGCTTCCCTTCTAAAACCTCTATGAACACAGCAACAGCGCAAAGCCAAACAGCGGTCTGAGCTCTGTGCTGCAGTACGTGGCATATCAAGAAAATAAAACCTCATTTTAGACTGTGACAGAATGAATGAAAGCTACAATTTTGCTAGTTTGAAGCTTTTGCTTTTGGAAAAAGGAAGAGAATCATGGCACAAGTCATCCCTAGGCAGAATTCTGAGGTTCTCCCACCTATTTTACAAATTAAAGTTATCTCAAGAGCATGAGGACAAGGTAAAATAGAATAAAAAGGGAACACAGTAGATGGTCACCAAGCAATGGCAGCTGTGTAACTACCACCATAACTACAGGTTCACGTTAAGGCACACAAATAACAGAGGGTAGGCATGCTGCTGTGACTACAGCACGTGAAAGGTAGGGGGAAAGTACAGCAAGCACTAGCAGCCTTGATATAATACAAATCATAGACTTCAAAATTGGAAAGGTTTCAGAACTAATGAAGTGAGAGTAAACAGGAACTCTGCATTGCCGAAAAACTAGTCAACAAGATTAGGGAGCAAATGAACGCTCCGGAATGGCTCGTAATTACAGCAGCTTACAAATGGCAAGTGTGATACTCCATCACACAAAGCCAGCAACAGAAGAAGCCCCGATACTGTAATTGCAGGAAAAGATAATCGTGTGTGTAATGCAGTAACAAAGAAAACTGTGGTAACCAGGAGATCAGAAAGGATTCTGTAAAGGGTAATACAAAAGAGGGAGTAATACGGAATAATTTCAGGCACCAAAATGAGGAAGCTGGGGCGAAGGAATGATAAGGGAGTGGGAGGGATTTTATAACATGCTGGATAGAGCTTTTTTTTGTTTTAAAGACCAAGATAATTAGACACTAAATAGTCATCTAGAACAAAGGTTAAGCATCAGCTGTAAGACAGAATACAGCACTCAAGGTGAACAGGTTTGCAAGTTGCAATACAAGATAAAAAGAAGATGATGGAAGACTGGCTGAAAATTTTAGGGACAAACATAGTATATGAAGTGAAAATTTCTCCTGTGGTTTTGTTATTGTTGGGAACAAGTGGTACCCATATCACTCATACATTATACCTTCTTGATGCGCTTTTAAAAAGAACATAACATGGTGCAATAGCTTACTGTTAATGGACATATTTTCAAGTGTATTCAATAATTAGAATAACATACACATAAATCAGAAGAATTTTATCTTGTAAAATGCAGTTGGTTTGCTTTCCTGCTTATTATAACATGAATCCTGCAAATGTGATTTCAACCAAATATTGATGTTTATGCAGATTAGAACCTATATGCCTCAGCTCCAGAGCAGAGGGGGAAATGGATCCTACATGGAAGAGAATTATTCTGGGTAGCACTCCATTCCACACATAGTATTTTTTCCTTTTGTTATCATTTCAACCAATAAATTATGACTCTTCTAAAACAGAAGAATTTGACATCCTTTTTGCAGTCATATCGTAAGTGTAGATGTGTTAGTTGGAAGAGTCTCACTGGAAACTCAGTACTGTATAAATACCAGAAACAAACACCAGTCCAGGCAGTTCTCTGCTTTGTGTGAGCACTGAAACAATTCACCCCAGCCAGTGATCCTGCTTCTGGGCAGTGTCATTTGGTAAAGGGCGTCTTCATCAACTTTTACTAGCATGTTGCGCTGATTGCTTTAGGCTATACTTCAGCTCTCTCCTGATGTCCAGAGAAGGGCTGCCTTATCTCTGCTTTTTATATCTTTCACTCAAATACAATGGCATTTGATGGATTTATACTATATGTTTATTAGAAATATCTGTACTTCTAAAATCCTATAAAGATTTTAAAGTATCATATTAAAATAAATAAAAGTATCAGCAATTTCAATGGGATTGCCTGTATGTTTTAAAAAAACGTTTCAACATTTCTTCTAAAGATTTTTTTTTACTAAATGTAACAGAAATATACGTATACATAATTCATTTTATCTGAACACGTATTGGTCGTTGAAATGCAACTTATCTTTATTTTGGGAGCCTAAATGGACTGAAGTTCTTCTTGCCTTAACATGTTGCAAGGTGATACATTTCTGCTGCAAGAATTACAGATACTAGATTTCTCACTAAATATATATACTTTCATATCTTTTTTCCCAGGAATATTTAAAGAGATTAGCTATTCTTTTTTAAATGACAGATACATTTTATAGTATCATAGGAAAATCCAGGCTGGAAGGTATATCAGGAGGTGGCTGGTCCAAACTCCTGTTGAAAGGAGGGCTGGCTATGAGATTGTTCCAGATTACTCAGCACTTAACTTACTCATGTCTTGAAAAGTCTCTCAGGATGGAGACTACAGAATCTCTCTGCACAGCCTGTTTCTATCTTTGACTGTCCCAACAGTAAAAAAAAGATTCTCCTTCTACCCAGAGCCACTCTGCCCAGTGTCTCTCATCTTGCCACCATGCACCGCTGTGAAGACACTCATAAGCACTGGAGGGCTGCTGTAAGGTCCCCTCTAGACCTTCTCTTCTCCAGGCTAAACAAGGCACTGCTCCCGGTTTCTCTGCACAGGGCGTGTGCTCCTGCCCCTTGAGGAGCTCCACAGCCCTCTGCCGAGTTCATTTGGGGTAATCGATGTCTTTCTTGTACTGGGTGTCTGTTGGGGCAGGGGACAAAACTCGGCACACTAATCGAGACATTGTCCACCAACATTTGAGTAAAAAGCAGATAATCACTTTCCTCAGCGCACTGGCTGTGCTGCTGTTCCCACAGCCCGGATTGCTGCTGGCCGCCTCTGCTGCCGGCTATGCTGCTGGCTCATGCTCAGCTTGCTGCCAGTGGCTTTCCAGCACAGCTGCTCCCCAGACAACTGGTGCCCAGCTTGTATCACTGCAAGGGGTTCCTCCCTCCCAGGCACAGGCCTTTGCATCGGTCCTTGGTGCATTTCATAAGGTTCCTGCCTGCCCATTCTTCTAGGCAGCCTAGGTCGCTCTGAATGGCAGCGTGTGTTGAGCAGTCCCCAGAAATTCCTGTCATCGAAAACTTGATGAGAGGTAGGTCTAATTAGCTACAGAAGGTTAGATTGCCTATTTGATAGAACAAATAAAATTGCCACTACCTTAAATAAGTGATTCTACATATGGAACTTAATTTGAATGACTGATGACTAATTTCACCTGCACACATACAAAGAAGATGAGAAGAAAGACTCTCAAGTACAAATCTGTGCTAAAACATTGTCCCTAAAATGAAGGGCAGATCCTGAGTCCAACAGCTCCCTCCCCTGCTGACAGTCCTCCAATTTAATCCAGAGTATTGCACACATGTAGAACTGAAGTAACACAATGGGGGAATTGGTCTCATAATATCTGTAAGTGTGCAAAAACTTTCTGATAGGGAAAAGCAAGTAAAAATAGAAGAGACAAGAGTTGAATCTTCTGCTATGTAAGCATTAGATAGCACAATATGACTATAAAACACAAGCCATACACTTTTGAGGTGTGATACTCCAAATGCAGTATTTCTGGAACAATAAATTTGGTGAAACCTGGAAAATGACTAGATACATAAAATATCAAGCTGCAAAGTCAGTTAAGTGACAGGTAAATTAAAGCACAACAGAACAAGGACACTGATTTTGTTCAAAATTCTATGTCTGCAGCAAGAGTTATATAAATAAATTGGCAGGCAGGCACAGACAATTCATATAGAAGATGACAACAAAAAACCAGCAAAGAGTTATGAAATTGTGAGTTGTTATTACAATTCTCTGAGATTTTTTTTTTTTTATCTTCTTCCAACTATATTAGGGAAAACTCGGATACAAACACCAGAACACTGACCATGCATAACATAACTATTTGGTTGTGCAATTTTTGGAGACTGTAGTCCATAATGACTACAGTCAGCAGACCTGCTGCCTTCGAGCCATGCTAGCCAGTGCCACGGCTCATGTCTGGCGGGCCAGGACAGCTCTCTGACCCGTTGCCATTCACTTTCCTCAAGGCGTCACAAAGGCAGACAGCAGGATGGTGGCTATCCAACTTACTATGGTGGCTCACAAGTTGTTCCTAATAACCCTCTTTCCTACAGACAGGGTCAGAAGAGGCAGTCATGACAGGAACCCTGGTGTTGATTAGAAGATGAGCCAGTCTGTAGGCAGTAACCCTTACACTGTCATTACATTTGGGGAAAGGGCCACCACAGCAGAGCCTCAAGTGGCTCTGTACCAGGCTATTCCACCTGCTTTTGCAAGAAAGACTGGAAGACCTAGCAGGACTTGGATAAACAGCTAATGTCATGGTTGTTAGCTGAGAGAAAACAAAGGAAAAAAAAAAAGAGAGAGAGCGGAAAAAACAAGGAAAAAGTTGGTTGCTCCAGCATCTGCAAGACCAAAATTGCCCCAGATGTAATGCTGCTGCTAAAAATGGCTGGAGAAACTTTCAACATGAATGACCAGACACATAGCAAGGACCAAGTCAGGAAGTTTAAGAATGTCCTGGCTGAAAACCATCCCATCCTCAACGGATACTAAAGAATACTGCATTTATTCCCAGTTCTAATTCTGTAAACTGAAAACACCTTCATTAAAAGAGGCTTAAAGAGATATGATCTTATACTGTAATAAACTTGGAATTCACTCAGAGTCAACTATCCTGCATCAGCTGGGGGGTGGAGGTGGGTGGTCGGGGCAGAGGGGGAGCATGAAATTCCCAGCTGAGTGTCAGTAATTTCTTAAGTAGGTGAAACTCAATTGCTTGTTATAGTCCAAACATCATTAATTCTCCTAACACAACAGACCTTGTGGCAGTTACCGACCAAAATCTCCAATTTAATTCTCTGCAGTCTAAATATGCCAGACATAACTCAAGAGTGGATTTGACTTCTGAAAGGTACTATGTTTGCAACTCTCCGCCCAGGATCCTAACGATTTTTGAGAGCTTCTATGAGGAATGACTTGAATAAAAGTATAAGGAATTCGGTACCTTGAAGAAACAAGCCTACTTGAAAAGGTAAATTCTGTGTGCCTTGCATACGCAGAACTCCCCTAGACAAGTTTCAAACCAGCCCTGCTGTTACACATTCACACTGCTCTATTCACAGTAAGGAAAAAAGAAATGTAAACATGAAAGATCTTTAGAAAGCGTACTTCCTTAGAGATTTTTTTCCTCTTTATATTTCAACTTCTTGTTCCATTTCCACTAAGCTTGTTTTTTTGTTTTCTTTGCTGAAAGAAATTTAAGCCTGATTGCTTCAAAGAATGCCTATAATCACGTATCACTATACACAACGTCTTACAGGAAGCCCTAGTGTATGTAACTGCATTACCTTTCCCAACATTTTAGATCAGAATAGCACGGAACTGCTATTTCTCATGTCACAGAGGTTAGTACTCTTGTGAGTTTGTATGAAACAGCTAGCAAAAAGTAACTATTATCCGAATCCAAATAGACAAAATAATCCTAAGTGGCTAGCATTTTACTGATAGGCTGTAACATGATTGTGTCATTTACTGAATCCAGCCACTAAATGACAACATGAGCTGGAACTCTGTGAACAATTCTTTTGAGCCATATGTCTGCAAATTGTCTGAACATTTTTAGCACAGTAGAGGGGGGGGAAGAAAAAAAGCAATAAAACAACAATAACTACAAAAACCCTCCCAAAAGAAACAAGTAATTGTTTTGAAAATCCAATTCAGAATAATAACTGCTCCACCCAACTGAAGTGACTTCCACTCTTCCCTTCAATGCTTATGTGTGAATCTATTGGGGTATGTTTCAGAGTGGTTACACATGTATCCCCAGACAGAACAGTCAAAAGTCACAGGAAGTGGCATTTCTTCGCGTGCTGTACATCAGTATTAATATGTGAGATCAAGACGATAGGACAAAATACCGTAAATTACGATACAGCAGCATACATGGAGAGATCCAATCCTACAATCCCCCCAAAGACTCCAGAATACAGACATTATTTACACTGATTTGTAATAGAAAAGAACTTGTATTTTGCTGGTAGCAGTGATTATTTTTTTCCAGCAAGCAAAGCATAAGCATTTACTTAAAGCTGAATAAAACTTACTTAACAAATAGAGTTGTTAGTACCTCATGAGAGCCAAATCAAGCCTAAAACAAGCAGGTGTAATGTACATGAAAGATCATGCTGAAGTTTCACATCAAGACATTGTACCTCAAAGTCATGAAGATGGTGAGATAACAAGGATTTTCTGCAGAGCTTGATTCACTATTGGGCACCTCTAGTTAAGTGAAAAGTTGCCACCATACATTAGTTTTATGCTGGTTCTACTTGAACCTATGTAAACACAAACAGTGACAAACACAGGCAGATCTGACCTTTCACCCCCAACAAATTCAAAGGAGGACGAGAGGCTGCACGGATCATCACTGTCTGTTCCTGGAATGGCTGCTTGTGTTCAGGGCCCTGCACGGTAACCACGGATCCAGACACAGGCTTTAGTCTTGGAAGCTTGGCTGCTTTTTCCAACTACTTCACCTGGTCTAACAGAAGATACTACCTCTTTTTCAAGATTCTGCTTTCCCCATATCCTTCGACACCAGTCACACCAATATTACTCTTGTCAGTAACCAAAGCACACAGTATATTCCAATTTAACTTTCTTTCCCATCGCTGTGTGCCTGGGGGGAGAAACAGCTGGCTGGCTGGGCCTGGGGAGGACGTCTTGTGCCTCAAGAACCCTCTCAGCAAATTACACAGCTATGACTGTCACTGCAGAAGCAGCTGTTAGGAACTGCAAATTGGGTTGCAAGAGGTTGCAAGATCCTCCTATCTACACACCACTTACATTCTACTACAAAATATCAAATTAAAGCAAGATGCATGTGCTTTACAAGCCTTTTACAGCAGGCAGGTAGGCATCAATTATACTAAGCCATCATTTAGATCCAATTCTTTCTGTCAGCTAGGTTTGCATTACTGTTGATTCCGGTTCTGAAGCTGTTATTTTGAAGAGTATTCAAAGGTAGGTAGCAAGTGCTGTTGCCTCTGTATTTGCCTTGCAACTTGTTACTGCAAATTGCTAGCTCACGCTATGGGCAGACAGAAAAAGAGTTGAACACTGCTGAGTAACGAGGCCTGCATAGTCCAAGCATCTCTCTTTTGGCATCTCTTTGAGGTGACAAGCCTATGCCCCTTCAGAGGGCTCTTGGCTGTCTGCTGTCCTTGGGGGTCGTACACAGCACAGTACCCAACAGCACCATCACCGCTCAACACCATTTCCATTACTGTTTTTAGACCCCAGACGTTCTTTAGTTCACAACAAAGTTGGAATAACAACAACAAAAATGGTGTAGCAGCTGACTTTAACATCTAAATCTCAACTTTTCAGATTTAAAAACATCCAGAACTGGAGTTACCTGTGTATGCTCTCAGTGCATGCCAATTCTACTTTCAGGTAAAATCCATGTTATCGACTATTCTTTGGGACAAAGTCTATCCGTCTCTCATCCTGATCTCAAAGCACTCCCACAATGTGGAATAGGGTCTTGGTTTAGCCCACTCCAGTGTGAAGAGCTGATTGCAAAAATCACAGCAGAGTCTTGATTAACTACCTCTTATTAGAGGGAGATTTAAAATAAAGTATTTAATTTGTGACATTTCTTGGTGGAAGATGAGCAATGGAAAATATCGAGCACAATTGTTAGTTTACATTGCACATAGAGTTAGTCCTCTGTATTAATAGGTCGTGACTCTGAGAAAACAAATTGTTAAGCTTGTACACGTGAAGATGCACAGGAAATATTTTAAATTCAATTTCCATGAGCTCATTTGAATTATTTGAGTTGTTCAAATATCATTCAAGTTAGACTCATCTTATTGGCAACAGAAACTACGCCATGTGACTTATTATTTTAGATTTCTGCATCTAATCAGTGCAGCTGGAAAAGTGAATATTGAATTAACAATTGATCATTAATTCATGACAAATGGTGCTGAATAAATCCACAGAGAAAACAACTGCGAACACTCACTCTGCTGGCAAGTGAACACTCACTCTTCTACCCATCAGTCAACAGGGCCAAAATCTGCCTCAGAAATGTCAGACTACACATTCAGCTCTCAGTTGCAGATTAATACTGACAAAGTGGAGTTTCATTTTGATGCTTCATTTTCAGTGGGATGGTCTGAGAAACTGTCTGTAGGTTCAAGCACAGAGATCTCAAGAGATCTTTTAAACATGGAGTACCGGATGCTACACAACGGAACAAAATTTCTTTTCAGTTCACTCAATTCCATCAGCTTTGATTAACATTTTGGGATATCGCTCCATGCTGGCTGAGCAGGCACAGCTTAGTACCACCGCACGCCTGCTAAACCTGCCGAAACACCTTCCGCCTGCCGCGGCCACGTCTGAAATGGCAGCCACCCCCCAACACTCAACCCCGCTCCTCTAACAGCCTCTATTTTGCCTTGAATTTGCAAGTTTAAATTCAATTACAATTTTAAATGCTTATGCTAACTAAACTTATTTTAATAAAATGTGTTAGAAAACAAACAGCAGAGAAATCAAGAGGGGACAGCCGCCTCCACCCACACAGTAGTGACAGGGAGCTGAGGGCTGACGCAGGATGCTAACTTCTTTAGCTAGAAAAGCTGCAGGTAGGATAAAACATTAAAGTGGACCTTTAATGCTACAGCTATAACACTTATTTTGGTATAAGATGGCCCTGTTCTTGTTAGGTCACCTTTATTCCTGATTAAAAGCATCCACATGGGAAATTATAGACAAGACTAGCAATAAAGCCGAACTGATACAGCTACATTGGTGAATGGTTTCATTTAGACAAGCTGTACATTCTTTTTTTCCACATATAATTCCACTAAAATCAATGTATTATCAAATTTACTTCAGGGGAGAGGTAACTAGACTAATTTGCAATTGAAGAGACTATTTAAACTAAAACACTACCAGCACGGTACACTCTGCCAAAAAGGAGGTGTCTAGGGAACTTTTCCTCCAAAGCAGTTCTGAAACAGCCCATCCTATTGCTACAATGCAGAGAGAGCTTCAGGAAGAAAAAAAAGAAGTGAACACACAGTTGTACACACAGACACAAAAAGGTATCTGGAATCCATCATTCTCCTCCTAATTGACAGCTAGTTAAAGCCAAACGCCCTCTGATCCATTTACATTTGTAGATTTTGGATGTCTTTATTGGCATAAGACCTACAAATACCAGCCAGTCATAATTAGAAGCATGTGAACTGGATGAAATTCAGTTTGCCGTTAACTTTCAGACACTTGCATTCAGCTAGCATAATGGCTTAGTGACTTAATCATGTATCCCACAGCATGGAGCTGTGGAATTATATCGTTTCTTAAACCAGCAAGGCATTCTACACAAAATAGAGATGCAAGTGGCCTGGCCTCAAGGAAAAAAGGAAAGCGAAGACACTGGAACTTTCTCTATGTTACACTAGTAAACCATAAAATCCCTAAGTGGAAGAATATTTCTCTTTGGTGAAATCTATAACTCAGATACCCAATAAACAGCTCAGAGGATATACATGAATTAGGTCAAACTGGCAACGGCGATGTCAAGCCACAAGATCATGACAGGGATTGCAACTGGCTCAACCTGCTTGCTCAATCTTTGGCTAACAGGTAACCTGAGCATCCCTTATGTTGCTCATCATCACAGAACATCATCGCTCTCCCTGTCAGCTCAGACTGCGACAAAGTGCAATATTGCCCTTGAGCACGTTATTTTCCTAGTGTATCGCCCATGAGGACAACAGCCATTTACCCGCCCTCTGCCTCTCCCTGTTCTATGAGAGAGAGTCTGAAAATTCTGTGTCTTGAGGAAAGCTGGCTCCTCTACTAGAGCACAAAACCAATAGATCCCCTGTGTGCAAATGCATTGTACCTTTACAAATTACAGCAGCTAATTTTGCTGATCTGTTTTTTAAAATACAAGTTGAGCAAAGAATTCCTAACTTAATCCATTTTTCATAAAAAAAAAAAAAAAAAAAAAAAAAAAAATTCAAGAGGGACCGGGATTCAAAGCCCCCCAGGCAAAGGCACCCCCCCACCCCCTACCAACTTCCCCCCC
>Ga0181612_120204_pt1 | contig 13731 bp, 11 predicted proteins | sample HoacroProtozoa21_FD_119630 | JGI IMG/M metagenome (GOLD analysis project Ga0181612, IMG submission 119630) | Hoatzin crop microbial communities from Cojedes, Venezuel. Combined Assembly of Gp0051906, Gp0051904, Gp0051908 | reverse complement strand
GTCTGGATGCCAGCTGAAACCAGCTGGACAGTTTTAAATCTTTTATAAAAACGACTCTCTAAGTAAAAGCTTTGCTTGAAGGTGTCCGACTCCCCACAAAGAACCTAAGAATAATAAATTCCCTCCTGTTCAGAAACAGAGCTGTTCTCCCACGGGGAGTGCATGGCCTTGCTTTACTGGCTTTTTTGTGGCCCTCTTCTACTGACAGAAGTGAGGCCTGGAGATGCGAAGTGACAGTTCAGGCGTGTTTGGGGAACTGAACCCCAAATTTTTGAGTCTCAGTTGAAGTAACTGAAACTCAAGTTCACCTATACTCTTTTTCTGTTAAAAAAAAGAATGAAAGCAACAGAGAGCGTTTTATCACTCCGCTCCAAATTAATTTGTTCACGAAAGCACATAGAAAGCACGCGAGCTGAGGAAAAATGCCTTCCTCCGCGGACGTGAGTGCTGCGTTTGATTTCAGTCGGAGTCAGAGCACAGCTGGAGCTGGGATGAAGCCCTCTGCTCCGTGCTAGTCTGCGTCTTGCTTGTGCACACACAGTCAAACAAATTGCGAAGTCTGAGTCAGGAAGACGGTTCTGTACAGGAATCCCCAGGTGGGCTAGGACTACTGGCTGTTGTTGCTACCTGCTGTTAGGGGTGGTCTGATCTGCTTCGAGCAGTCATTGAGCACGTTCACCCCGCAAATTCTGATGCGACAGTGACTTTGTGGCTTTGTAGTGTTGTACGAAGTATGCAGGCTTCAGTTTGTTACGAGGTGTTGAAAACTGTGTTATGGTGTGCAATAACATGTACCTAAGTAAAATGGATTTCCTTTTAGGTTTTCTCAGGCCCAAATATGCGTTATATATTCTCTTCAACTCACTGAGAGAATTGTCTACTGAATGAGGCATGGTCAGGGTGTCAGGAGACTTGGGTTTAACTCCCAGGCCTGCCAAAGTTTCCTGTGCAGTGACTAAGCAAGTCAATTAGGACTAGATCTACTGAAAAATTTAAGGGTATAACTCCAGGTGACCACAATCCTTCTTTGGCTGCTGCTGAATCCTTAATCCCGTAGTTGCTAATCTAGGTCACTCAGCCTTATGGCTTCTGAGAGCCTCTTTCCGCAGAAAGTAATTCTTACCATGGATATTCAGGAGCTAGGGAGTGAAAGCTGTGGCTGAGGACTGACTAGCTTTAGCACTAAGTTTATATAAGTAATTTCCTCATTTATAAGCTGTGAGGGAGCTAGGTACAAGCTGTAGTGTCTGCTCACCTCATAGGGATGCTGGAATCATTAGAGATCATGAGGAAAATATAGGCATAAGACCTTCCAGGTACTACTGGATGTCCTTACAAGTTTCAGTGGTTGTGACCCTTAAAAAGGAAAAAAATTAATTAAAAAAGTCAAAACTATCTAGTTCACCAAGTCAGATTTTGGCCAGGACAGTGGACTTAAATCTACTGCTCTTGAGATGATTGCTTTTGGTACTTTTGCAATGCAAGTGTGTAAGATGTCTTTTGGCTCTTCACCTGGAAAACAGCATTTTGATCCAGATCCTGTACGAAATTCGTCCCATGGTTTTGAATCAGTGAGAGCAGATAGGTGTTACAAGTTACCATGGCACCTCCTTGGCCATTTCCACTTCATGGTTCCCTCGAGGAGCAGTGTCTTTTATGCAAGCAGTGAATTTTTCATGACACTGCTTCCTGGGACAGCGTGTTTGTAATAAGTGTTCCTTTTTCTATTTTTGTTGTCAGGTGTAACACCGAGACCAGCTTTTCAGATTGAACATTTTTCTTTGAAGACACAGCCTTCATGTGTGAAACGTCGTGACCCCAAGCCAGGTGCTGAAGCTGTTTGCATTGCTGGGTCTGTCCACCTCTGCGGAGCTGCTTGGCCAGTAACGTGCTCACGGTTTGGCAGGATTTCGGGAAGCCAGCAGCACAGAGGCTTCCGCACATAGGGGTGGCCTGTATTTAGGAACGAATTAAAGTTTCACTCCTTGTATTAAGGGTGTCACAGAGGTTGCTTGCTGCTCTCCAGAGGAGACGGGCAGCTGAGCTGTTCGGAAGATAAAAGCTCGCTGCCAAATAATCTGTTGAGCAAATAACTGGCTGTGCCTTTGGAGTGTGATGATACCATGACTTCAGAGGAAACAGCACTGAAAATGTCTGACAGCGGTAAAGTCTCACTAACTTTAATCTGACAGACTTACTACTCACAAACTTAGGTATCCCAGTGAAATGCATAAAGCTGTTTAATTCTGTACACAAGGGCTCTTGTGACATGTTGTAACAGTATAGAAATAGGTGCAACTTACAGCTACTACATTTCAGAGTCTTGCTGCATTTTCAGGAGGCACTAAAATGGTCAATGGAGATACTTTGAGTTGTAAAACTTTAATTCTATGTGTATTCCAGGAAAATAGGATTAGTTTAACTGTAGTTTTCTTAAGTGTGAATTAATTTACTAGCATACCTATCCTATAATTTAATTAATGTCTTAATGGATGCCTTCATTAATATTTTTTGGTCTTGTCTGCTCTGCTTTCCCTGCAAATAAACATTCATGTTATAGGTAACAAAGTAGTGGATGCTGAAGAACAGAATTGTTTTCTCTTCTGTGGTGCAGATTAATTTTGAAACGCAGAAATGACAGCAGCAGGACAGGCACCACTAAGGTACAGGGAAGTGCATCTGTATTCAGTTTGGGTTGAAGTGCACTTTTGACATGTCTCTCCCGGTTGTCCCCACTTACTGGGTTTTGGCTGGCATCATACAGTAGTCTTGGAGTGCACGAACTGGATTCTTTTCAGGTGATCCTAAACTGGAAGACAAGCTGTGGCATTCAGCCCATGGGGCCAGACTGGAAATAATCTGAAGTAAAATACGAAAACCTAAATTGTGTGTGCTCTTGGTGTCAAAACCTCTGCATCAACAGCTTTACTCTGCAGAGTGGTCTACATTAGCTAAAGTAGACCTAGCTAATACGTAGCACAGACCAGAGTCTTTTTCTGTTGATAATTTCCAGAAAACAGGCGACAGAAAATATCCCTCATCTGTAGAAAGACAGACCTCAGGATTTGTAATTTTTCAGTACTCAGAAAAGAAATGGTGTTCTTGTGCGTTATTACTGATTATTTAAATTGCACCATTTGAATTCCTGTGCAATTGAAAGATCAGAAATAAGGATGCCAGGAAATAGTTTAATCTGCTGCTCCAGTTGCTCAGTTTTTGATGGAAAATGTGTCCAATGTATTGTCTCCTTTACAGTCAGCACGTTTGACTTACTTTTAGTTTCCCCTGTTCCACTGTTCTTAAAAATAAAATACTTGCAATGAAACTTCAGTAAGATGCTTCAAATCAGCCCAGCCATGGGCATTGTCTGCTTACAGCTGTGACAAACATACTAGGCGAGGAGGACTACATGATACACCAGCACATATACACACTTGTATGCACACACAGGGCCGATCCAAACTGATTAGCATTCCAGTTATTGCTAATGCATTTAAAGCCATGAGTGCCTGACATTGGTCAGGTCATTTCTTATGGTAATACAAATATTATGGCAAATATTTAGTAATGTTTAATAACAAGTAATAAAATACATATTATTATGATACTATGTGATGATGATTATAATAGTGTAATATTATAAATATATGAATATATGGTAGCGAATAAAGTCAATGTTTAGCCTTATCAATAGCAAGTGTTTTTCCCTGGAAAGTTTTTCACAAAACTTTCTGTTCTTACATTCTGTAACAGGGTGTCCATAGTAGAATAAAATGCAGAGAAAGCATATGAATATGCAGCATAGTCTGTATATTTAATTCCTAATGAGAGAAGGGAGAGCATGTTCCTTAGTTCCAAACCAACCAACTTTTAATTGGCTTCAAAGCATTTCGGCCGTGTAGATTCAGCTTTTCTGAGTCCTTTGCTCTGCCTCACTTCCATCAGCTGGGGCTGACTTCTGGCCCTGGCAGGATGTGCTCCAACTCGAGGAGGATTTTCGTTATGCTCACTCAAATGGCCAGTTCTTTGTAGGACATGTTCTTTCTCTGAAATCCTCTTTTCTTGGACCCTGCAGGAAAGCATCAGAGTGAGACATACCATGAATTATTTATTGGAGTGACTGGGTCAAGCATGTGACAATAGTTTATTCTAAGGGCAAAACAGTGTGCAGTGAATAGAAGCAGTTTTACGTGGTTTTCTGCTGATAATGGCATTTCAGTCTCTAAGAACCAAAATTTAGAGTATATACTGAAGTGGAAGCTGTGGTGTTTTCTTATTTTCTTGGGAAGCACTTGTGTTCTGCAGTGTCCGTCTCGGTACAGCCAAGCATTCAGCTGTGCCAGCGGTTTCCAGAGAAGCACATGGCTGAGGAAGAGGAAGACCTGCTAGGAAAACATGTTGTGGGAAGTCCAAGCATTCAGGGGAAGAAGTTCTGGACCCGGAACCTCCTTGTGGACTCCTCAAAGAGAGGGCCACATGGGAGGACTTGCAGAGGAAGATCCTGGCTGTGATCTACAAGAGGTCTGTCTGAGAGTGTGTACTGCTGGGAGGGTTCCTGGGGAGTAGTGGAGCGGGTCAGGTTTGCCACTGGAGGTGATGGCTTGCCATTGATTTAATAGGCTGTCTCCAGTGCTACATGGACAACATAATACTGTTCTCCTGATATTCATCTGGTGGAGGTGGCAGAGAAGGACTCTTAAGCTTTAACAGAGGCTACCAAACCTTCATATGACAGGAAAAAGGGAGCCCTGGAACATGGACTTACTGGGAACAGCCAGGTTGCACTGCTTGTCTAAAATATTAATTATTCCTTGGAAAAAAAGGAAAACATATCTGAAGACACAGTAAATCAAGGTAGCACATAGCTGTCACTTATTTGTCAGGAAAAAAATCTATTTTTGTTCTTTAGCAGTCTTTTCACTTCTTTTAAAGCACAATGACAGTTAATGATTAATAGACACAGTCCACAGTGTTGCTGCCAGCAGGAAGCCAGCTGAAGTGTGGGGGAAGTCTAAATAATTGAAGGGAAAAGGTGACAGAGGCAGCCATTAGTTCTTCTGGATAAGAAAGTCTTCGTTTCCTGGCTATTTGCCCAAATAAAAGGGAAAATTTACCATCTGAGTACTGCAATCTGTAGACTTCATGAAGCTCTTCCCTTGGGGGCAAAAGAAACGACAGGGCTCAGTGTTTCTAAATTGGTAGAAACTGATGCAAAACCCCCTCATTTTTAATTGCGTTACAACACATTAGCAGGCTTGCAACATAACCGGCTTGTCAGAAATCACTGGGCAGCATTCCAGAAAAAAATCCTGAACACCCTATAGCAGAATGAGCACTTGCCTTCACAGAGTGACTCCCCTCCGTGGACATCCTGGCGGTCACAGGAGATCCTGTGTGCTTGCCAAGGAGGTCCATAATTCTTAGGGCTGAGCAAATCAAAGCGGCAAATGTCAAGCAGAAAACTAGCTCCAGTCTTCCCAAACAGGGTGATGAAAAACAGAGGTATTCAAAACAATGAAACACTTTTCGAAGTGCAAGCTTTAGTTTGTTTGCTGAAATGTCTGTTCTGGAGCTCTGTGTTGTGGACAGAAGTGGAGACTATTATTTCAGCTTCTTCTCGGGAGAAGAAGAGGATCCTTTCCAGCGTTTTTTGAACAAACTGTGGATTGCTGTCTCATCTAATCTCTAGTCATATTTTCACCAGTGCCATATCACAGGCTGTCCTGTCTTCCACAGGAGAAGTTTTATGGAGCCTAATTAGTCCTTTCTGTACAAGCAATAACAGTAAGGCAATTGTCACATGTGTTCATTTAACTAGTGCTGTAAAGTGGGAAGGTGGAAGCAGTAGCTGCATCCAGCCCTTGGCATCCTGGACAAAGCTATCGAGACCTGTGAGGTGGTTACAGTAGTGGCCGTACCCTGTGCAATGGAAGAGAGGTATGGTGATGCCTCTCCCTGGGGTGTTACAGCTGAGCTTTCTGTCTGCTGTGGCATTCTGGGAAAAAAATGTGGTAGTAAGGAGAATCCTGCAGCAAAGTAAATTTGAGATCCTTGGCTGTGGCAGGATTTCTTGAAGAATTTGTGTCTGCTACTGTCCTACCCTCTTGATGAGGTCTTGGTCCTAGTTCCAGGATGCTGCTGGCATTCACGGATTTTCCCACCTCTGTATAACTTCTCTAAGATGAGGATGGTATTGCTCACAGTCTTCTTTTGGCTTACTGCTTTTGGAGGAATGCGTAGAGTCTATCTAAATTGGATGGGCTCAGTGCAGTTGTGCTAGCCAGGTAGGTGACCACGTAACAGCCTGGTCATGGGGGTGACTGTTAAACACTGCAAAGATCTCAGAAGAAGTTTGTTGCACACGTATACTTTACCAGTAGGAGCCCCCTAAGAAAATCTTTTTCTTCTAACATTTTTCATTGTGTCTGTCACTTGCAGGTGGCAATGAGCTAACACCTTTTCGTGTTGAGATTCTCACTCTTGAACCATTTAATTAGGATCCTGATGCTGTGCGGTGTGGAGAATGAGAACTGGAATTCATTTTTAACAATTTTTTCATACAGTAACTCCTGAAAGGTTTTTTAAAAAGTCTGTAAAAGTACAAGGAGATCTGCCAAGCATAAGCTTGTACTTAATATCCTGGTGAAGAGGATATTGTTGTTGCACAAATTATTTCTACGGTGGCATTGAACTGTTTACACACACTCGCTGTGCTTTCATCAAACAGAAGGTTTATGCCTGTGTAACATTAAGTGGCTCTTCACAACCGGAGTTGTGTGTCTGCTTGAAGTATTCCAGAAAGGATCTGAAAGGAGGATAGTAGAGGTTAATGCCCTTTTCAAGGAGTTTTTAAATGAAGGGGAACCACAAATGTGGTTTCAGTTTGTTTCCTAGAGGAATCATGCGCAGTCCAAATGGTAGTAATACTAGGGACAAGGACAGAAGAGAGAAACTGGACTTACGGGACTTTATTTGAGAGCAGAAAATACTAGTGATTCCTTGTATGTCCGTGACAAGTAAGGATGCCAAAAGAGAGAAAAAGTAGAAGTAAAGTAACAAGCAAAGTCAAGAAAGAAAGGTTATGGAGGATGAAAGAGGCTGTGGCTGTGCAGGAGAAAAATGGTTGAATGCAGAGGAATGGGAAGAGCTCTGTGGTCCAGACTTAGAAGCATTTAACTACATTACAGACAACTCATGTATGAATGAAAGTCGATGATATATTCTGTTGCTTATTTAAATGTGAAGCATCTATAATAGTATTTCCTGGAGGCATTTGGCCTGCGGGGACTCAGGATGTAGCAGCTACCTTCCCACAGTGACAGCCAGTGTAGAAGACTGCAGAGAGGCTGTGTCCTGACCCCACCGCTATTTCCCATCTGGTAACGCTGATATGATTTTCTCTTCCCTGTTTGACAAGCTCGCAGCAAAAGGCGACTGCAGTCAGGTACCAGAGCGGTGCCTGAGGGAAGGGTCTCAGAGAGGTGTTACAGGGGCAGGGCTTCTGCCAAAAGGCGGCTTGGAGAGACTGGAGCCTGAGGGCGTAATATGAGATCATTTGGATATTAATGAGGGGGCACAGCTAGTCCTGGTGGAGGGTGAGCTGGAGACTTCTGTTGCGTTGGGTTTTCTGAAGCAAAGCTCATGTGTTTGCTGTGATCTTTTAGAGGGAGTGGAATACAATTATTTTTGAGCTACAATTTTTATGCGAACAATTTGTATATTTAAGCTGTTGACGGCAGTTCTAGTGCTATTCCTAATAGGGCTAAACTACAGAATATAGACTTCATTTTTATTCATCAAATAACACATTGTAATTCTGCAGTGATTCTGAGTGAGACTGGGGAAAAAAATAAATGTTTTGTGCATGTAACCTGTTTTGATTGTTACATCTGTCATGTTTCTCCTCTAATCCTGATTTTTCTTCCCACTATTTTAATATCTTTGAGTTTGATAACTTATTTTGAAACATAGAAATGATGAAAACTACAAGAACTGGCTGTAGGACTGCTTAAGTATTGCATGTTGTGAGGACAGCTTTCATTAAAAGCCCACCATATTTACAGAATACTCAGAAGCCGATTTAATACGTCTCCTGGGCACTCTGCACTTCTTGGCAGAAATTTTCCTGAGCTCCTGTGACCTCTGGAAGTCTGCTTTCATTTTGGCACATGATAGACTGATGTACTAACCAGCTTGCTTAAGATGGTGAAAAAGTCTGTGTTAGAGGTAGGTACTACCAGATTTCAAATCCCAGAGTAACATTTTAAACCCACATTTTGAACAGGTCAGTGCTGGCTGGATCATTATAGTAATTCTGATTTGACTTCCTCACGTGAAGCTGACTGAAGTAATATTTTCAGCACATTGATATCCTTAACTTATTCTAGTGTCTTGTGCTTTTCTAAGGCAGGAAAGCTGCTGCAGGTGCCTTCTACTTTAATTTTTCAGTTGGCTTGCAAGGGAGTTTAATCATCTTTTAGTCACTGAAGAGTATCTCCATCTAAAGAGTTCACTTGCTAACAGAAAGGTCAACGAAATCATAAGGGAACCATCAATGTTTCCATTCCACACCCATGCTGTGAAGAGTAAAGGCACCCTTATTCCATCTGCTAACAAGAATATCCTCAACATTTTTCAGAACAAAGGGATAGTCTTTTTCTCTGTCCAATGGAAGCATCTATCTTTCAAGCTTTTGTCTCCAGATTCAGAGAAATAGGCATAACTGTAAGCTTTTCTGCAGATCAGGTGCTCATAAACAGGTATGCAGGTGTGGATTAGCTGTTTACAAGCAAAGTCACTGGTTAAAGCTGGGTCCTCACCCTCTGTAAGTATATGATGATAGGAATTTTTTTCAGTAAAGAACTGGACCAAAACCATTTTGTTTTTGAAGTTTTCCAAGTAATTTTTTTAAAAATTCATATATTGTCAAAACTAAATATCCTTGCTATACCTTGGAGCTATTCTGTGAACTTAAACCCCTTGTCTAATTCGTGTTGGCCAGTAAAAAAAGTGCAGAATTCACTGAGCTGCCATCTAAAATTCCAGGGTTTGTGTTTTTGGCTAGAGGTAGGGAATTTAGACTCCCAGCTCCAGAGCTGGAGTCCTGGGTTATTCATCAAAATATCCACCCTGAAAGTGTTGATCTTGAAAGAGCTGTGCTCCTGACTTTGGGAAGATCCTGGGGACACGCGCACCTGGACTGTCGAGGGCTGTTGGTTCCACTGGGTGCCAGGTCCTACAGCACTCAGTCAGCGTTTGTTGAAAGTTTGTCAAGCCTGAGATATTTTTAATAAAACAGTTTGTGTTCCACACATTGACATTTTCTGACAAGCCTTCATCAGAACATTTCCAGCAAGTTTAATTCCTGAGTAACAGGAGCCAGAAGATTTCACCAAGCAGTCCTGCAACAATAGGATATATTTGGGTCAAACTACAGCACACATCTTGAGTGCTAAATTGATATCCTCTCTGCTATTGTTAGTCCAGGCAGCTTATAGCTAATCAAAGCACAAGAGGAGCTGATATTAACAATTGCTGAGAAGTGGCTAAAATGGGCAGAGAAGTGGTAGTAAGTCGTGTGGTTATCTTGATACTTGAGGCACTGTTACTGCCTATTCAAGTTATCTATTTTACATACATATAGAAAGCCACTGTACTATGACTTTGGACTGATTTAGATGCCTTTGTCTAGTCAGAATTCAGTGCAAATTTTATGAGAAAAGTAACCTTGAAATATCCAACAAAAAATATTCAGAATGTTCAAGTATTCAGAATGCAGCATATGAACAAGGATGATTCTCTGTCGAATTAATTATAAATGATGTGGGCAATAGCTCAAACACGTTTCCAAGAAGCACCTAAAATCAGATTTTTAAAAATACTTTTATAGTAGATAGCTGCAGCTTTTCTAAGGAATTAAGCTTAAGTTCCATATTGTGTTATCACTGCCATGTGGATTATCTTTGCCTCACCCACCTAGACACCACAAATTGTTGGTGACAACATCCATAGCTCCTGCTCTGACTCTGTGCTAGATTATTTTAAAGCAGAGATAGCGATATTTCAGAGTTACTGTCTGTAGACGTGATTCTGCTGTGGGAGCATAGCCTGACATAATGACATAGCTACCTTACTACATTGCTCGAAGGAGAAGATTTTAAACACCTGTTCAGATATGAATGATACATTTACTTCTCATATCTCTACACTGAAAACTCATTTTGCTCCGAAGATAAAGGCAGTTCCTCCTGCCAAATCCCTGAACAACCTCATTTCCACCCAGGAATCTACTGACCCCTCAGAAGCAATCCGTTCCTCCCAAACTCAAATCAGCAGGTTCCAGATGGAACAAGTCCGTGCATTGGAGCAAGTTTTTGAAGAAAATGACTGGACTAAAACTATATACATGCTCTGGTTGCCACTATTTAAAATTCTCCCTAATATATCAAACTGTTTAGAAAATAGACTTACAAAGTAGTTGTAGCCTACCTGTGTGGGAGAAAATGTATTCAAGCTTTTTACGAGAAGTATGTCAGCCCTGTTAGAAGTTTGTAGAACAGGACGGAAAAGGTTTATTTAGCACCCAGAGAGCAAGTCACAAATATGATGGAGGAGAGCTGCTAGGCAAAAGACTATCTGGCTTGATCTCAACTTAGTTTTTATACTATGTGTCATCTTTTTCACTGTGTGTTTGGACAACTCCGAGTCTGGTATGTGGTAATGCTGTGTGCTCTGGTAGGTGCATGGGAGTATGGAGTCGCGATACAGGTCATGGTCAGAGGCCAGTTATGGGGAAGAGCATATTATGCCTAGACTGTGTTTCTTGAACTGGAGTAAGCTGCATGTAGTAGGCCAGACCAAGTCATCTAGAAATAATATGAAAATGCCTACTGGGGAGATATTCAGTATGTAGAAGTAATTCATACTCAAAAGTCCAGAAAGCAGAATTTAAAAGACTACAAGAATGGTTTTATTCTCCCAGGAATATCTTTGCTGTTACGAAATCAAACTCTTCGTGTTGATGCTCAAGTTTCTTATATGATTCTGTACTCTAAATGCAATTTTGAGTGAAGATTTTGTTTAGAAGTCAGAAAGCTGTGCAGAAGATATAGAAAAAAAAATCATTGGCAAGTTAGAGATTGTTAAGCTAAATCATACTGCACAGACCTTCTGTGAAAAATGAGCTCCAGAACTTACTGTGCTGCTCAAATGAGGCCTATAGTAAAAGGCAAAATTATTTGCACTATGAGCAGATTAATTAATTTCCTATTCTGTGGGACATGCCTATAGTGGGAGTAATTCTTCAATGTCAGTTTAGCAACAATATTTATATCTGTCTGCACACCTCTTCTGAGATAGCGCTGGTAATCCATCCCATTAAAGGCTTAAATACTTCTTTGATACTGAAACATTTTTCTTTATTGCAGAAATATCTGGTGGCACTTATTCTAAAGTGAAGTGGGATATACTGCCTAATGTGACATATAGAGCTGTGAACATGGAGCCAACAAGCAATGTCAAAGTGTGCCTTTTTCAAAGCAATTATTTTGATAAAACTTTCTTTAACACATTCTGTAGGCCTATAAAAAGACCTGTCAACATAGCAGATGCCTGGCGTAAGTTTTTCATTATTACAACTGGCTTTAACAGATATAATGGGTAATTTTAAAAATTTCATTTCAGAAACATTTAGCAGTGCTGATCCCAGCAGAACAACGAATATTGTGCTGTGTAGTACAAACACTTCTCTGAGTGTTTATCCACCCAGTGTTTCTGTCCTGACCCAAATCCCCAGCTGCACTGACGTCTTCAGGGACTGGGCCTTTAGGGTTACCTGAAAGGGAATTAAAGACAAACCAGGACTGAGCATCCTCTTCACCATGGCTCTTCTGAAGAGAACCTGTGGGACCATGTTTTGAGAGGCTCTCATTAATTTCAGTGGGTGTTGGTTCAAAATCTTGAAGTACCTCATCTCTTTCTCGTCCCCGAACTGGACCAAGACTTGTTCCTCCCTCCTTCTCTAACAGCCCAAAACCAGGGCACATAGTGCAGATGGGCAGACTGGCCTCCTTGATGTTTCTTGGGATGGGTTTTGTCTGGTCAGGAGAAGGTACTCATGTCTCAGGCTTCTTAAGATAAAATACAGAATGTCAGTAAAAGTAACATCATTGTGGTAGTTGTATATACATACTAATAAATGCATTGTGCACTTGCTTCCCACTAAAATAGAAGTTTGATTTTAATTTCGTCTTCTCATTTTAATTTGATCTTCTTAGTATGGGTCAGAGGAGTAAATGTGTCAGTTCTTCATCAAGCAGAAAAGCACAGAAACAAAGTTAAATCGCATTTGAATGCACTGACTTTGTATTTATCTCATAGGATTCTACCTGAAGAAAAAAATACATGGAAAATATCACTGTCAGGTTGCTGTCCTATGTAAACCGTAAGGACAAACTGGATCAAGGTAATATGTGTAAAATACAAGACAAATGTTATTTCAAATGCATGCTGATATTTATTGAGACCTTGCAGAGTCATCATTAGATTTAATTAACTATAAAAGTCTTTGATAGAAACAGCAACAGCAGCACCTCTGGCAGTGCTGCTATTGCCAAGGAAGATAAAAAGCTGGAGGACTCAAATTTTGGCATTGAACTAGAAAAAAATAAATAAAATTTGGTGACTTTTTTATGAAGCAGTCTTACACTTCAGTTGGGCGGGGAAGTGTTAACATGTATCAGTATGTGCTATATAAAAGTCATTTTAACTTGTAATCTATTAAATGTTAGTAGTAGAGCAAAAATGAATGGGAATTTGCCAATGACTTCACATTAGAAATTGGTTAAGTCTGAAATGTTCCCTTTATCTGATCTATTTGACACCTACGTATACAAAATTTATGGGGGGTGATTTAATGTTATTCACCGTGTGTCATCTGTTTAGAATATAAGACATCACCTCCACTGGTGTTGCTGTTTGACAGGCTAGCTATATTTCTGAATGGAAACTCACGAAGCTCATTTCTTTTGGAAATTCTGTAATCTTGTCCTTTGTGGAAGACTCTGTATCATTTTAGGTACTTTTTTTTTTTTTTGACACTGGCGTACATTGAAACATACATCTGGTATGACATAAAGGACCTGTTACTGACTGCGTACTTTCAAGTGAATGAATGTCAACTCAATACATATGGCATGTCATTTTCCAGCAGATAAGCCAATTTTTGTGCTATTCAATTCACCAAGAGGTGGCAGCCTCCACTCAATTCCATCCAGACTTGTCCTTTGATGCAGGCTGACCAGATGTGTATCTGGCATTGACATTTACAGTGGTTGGTGGATGTCTAGAGATGTTTCCTCAGGCTGTCTCAACACTGTTGGTATTCTGTATTACTGATTTGATAATAAAATAACTGGAAAAAGACAAAATGTGTATGAAATTAAGTTTGTTTTGAAGAAGACTGAGCGCTGCTTTGCCTTTCTGTCCTTCCCAGTCCCTGCTGAAATCAGTATTGGAAGGTTTGTTCTATTCTCCCCTGGTTTCATGGAGAAATGTTCGTCGTCTTCTCACTGGAAGCTGTGGACAGTGATAGGTACTCGATGCATTCGTAAGAACATACATACAAAACATGATTAAAAACTGATTAATATGCTCTTCTGTTGTTACATGTTCATTATTTTTAATGCAATTAAAGTTATCAGAAAACTCATCCTCATCTGGAGGAGGAAGTGT
>Ga0181612_155081_pt1 | contig 13734 bp, 6 predicted proteins | sample HoacroProtozoa21_FD_119630 | JGI IMG/M metagenome (GOLD analysis project Ga0181612, IMG submission 119630) | Hoatzin crop microbial communities from Cojedes, Venezuel. Combined Assembly of Gp0051906, Gp0051904, Gp0051908 | reverse complement strand
GGCCAGGTTGGAGGGAGCTCCAAGCAACTGTACAGGCTCCTTGCACCCTCTGCCCGCATACACTACTGAATGCAATTCTCCCAAACTCCTTTCGAAAACCTAGCTAACACACTGCAACACAAAAAGATGTCACACGAGTTCAGTATCTCCGGTCTCCCTTCTGTCTTTCACTTTACACAATGAGTCTTGTAGTCCTCTCCCCTGTTTATCAATGTTGGCAGACAAAGACAGGTTCCATCTGCCTGCAACTTAATAAAAGTCATTAGGCAAAAGCATGTCTTTCCATTGCTGCAAACAGAATCATCCATCACAGAAACAGAACACTCAAGAAAGCACTGCTTGAAAGGGGAGAAAATTAAGGAAGGGTAGAGAAAGATGCCCATAAAATACAACAGAGGAAAAGTAAAACATTTTTTAAGACATGTTTTTAAAGTTTACAGGGATTTTGCTGTAAAAACCTTTCTCATGTCTAATGCAGTCTTGACTTAGCGGTCAATTAGCAAAAAGGCTGGTTTTCTGACTGGCTTAATGTAAGTTGCCCCACGAACAAGAGATGGGCCTAGCTGACTTCCTGAGGTTCCTTCCAACCTGAATTACTCAACAAATCGATGATAAACATTACGTGAGTCATAAGATTTGCTGCTGGACATCTAGAGAGCTGGGACTACAAGACAATTAACATTTCTACAAGCGCTTTCAAAATGGCTTTGCAGGAGGAAGGGATGACTAAGCAGTTTTGGGGAAGCTCTTCCAGAAGTCTCACCAGGATGACAAAGATACATACAGCTTGGTCGATCAAGTTGTATCTATCCAGAACCGTACTTAGGAACAACCAATAGGTTAGCAGACTACTAGGTACTCTAAAAACACTTCTTGCCTTCTACTTCTGTTCTACACTTAAAATTGTTTAAGAAGGCATCTCATAAACTACTGGTCACGTATTTCTGGAGAAAATAATCGAAGTATGAGAACTTGGCTCAACCCAGTGGTTCAGAAGGAATAATACCAGAGGCACTACAGCCCAGAGCTAAGACTCAGGGGATTCTGAAATTCCACCAAAGGTAAAGAAATGGGATCAAACTTCCGAGACTAGAAAGGGAACAGAGGTACGTATGCCCCTCAAGCCATGAAAACCAGTTGTCATGAAGACAGTGGAAATGTGGGTCATTGTTAGTACATTCAAATACAAAACAAAATTCTGGTATATAGTTTCTTTCTCCCTTTTTTAAGAGCAGCATTTCTGCATTTATATTCAGGAAGCCATAAAGGAAGAACAGAATCAGCATTACTACTGACTTTTTTGTCTAACTAAAATGATGAGGCTGACTTACTCGTCTGTTGCAAACAAATTTATTAATCTAAGGCCAATTCATAAGACAAGATTTATTTTTTTTTAAGCATCTTAAAAGTCCATTTTTTGCTCTTTCCTCCTCTCTGAAGGTGGATAATGAAACTCAGTCTAAATCAGATTAACTTTCATATTGTCAGTGTGGCAGTGTTTGGGTTTCAGGCAATAACAATTTTGTCGTCCTCTACAATAAGTTTATCACCATCACAAATTTTTTACAATGTTATGGGCTTTTGTACTTCTTATTTTAAGGAAAACAGCTTCTTTTACAGCACTTACATATAGTCTCATTTTAAAGCTTATATATTCTCTTGCCTTACTTTAAGGATAGATGAAGTTGGCAGCTGTCCACTGTGAGAGTTAGGGACAGTAAAAAAAAAAAAAAAAAATCAAATCACAACTTCAAATGTTTAGTATTCACTAAACACAATTATCACTCACCAGGAAATAGGCAAACTAGCAGGAATGATGACACTAATTCTTTAATAGTCTGCTGGAGATGTAGGGAGCATTCCTGCCTACTCCAGGAAATAAGCTAAAACCTTTTCGCGCATGCTCTCATAATGAGAAACACTGTTAAGAGCTGCAAAGAATTCCTGTTACGACCGGCTACGAAAAAAACATGGCTTAAGGCCTAGTGATTCTTGCAAATGGGAGAAGCACAAATGCTGGCAACAGAACTCACTTTTTTGGTATCATGCACTTCGATACTGACATGGCTGATATAAAACCTCTGGTATACAGACCACAAGAACTTAAGCAGTTGTGGATGTACTAAGCCCATCCTTTTTGCACTTGTGCACTGAAGTTTTACAGTCCTCACCTATGTGCAAAATCTTCAAAAACATCTCTAGAGTAATGGGTATTACCCCAGACTTTTTGAAAAAAAAGACAAGCAAATTTGTAACATGGAACACTGAATTTTCAAGGTAGGACTTAAAATTATTTACACTCTTGGTTTTGTAGTGCATGAATACTGGGTGCAAGCGGACTCAACTTTTTCTCTCTACACGGGCTCCCACTGTGACGTGCATCTTCCAGGACAACTCAATGTTACAGCGTATTTAATACCGCAAAACAGCTCAGCTCTCAACAGCAGCCCTGTAGATCAAGATTATCTCAAACTTTAGCCCTCCCTAAACAGCTACCTTGAGTTTTATTTTAGTACTTCTGTTATTCCTTCTCTTCCCATTCACCCTACCACCACCATTATCACAGAAAAAACATTTCGGTTCAGTTACGAACAACTTTTGTGTATCTCTGACAGAAGAAAAAGATTTTGATGTAGGAATCGGCAAGCTGGTAACTTAGCTCTTTCCCCATATTAGTAATATACTCTGCACAATCTTACAGATCATTTAGATGGCTTGGTGTAACTAGCAGAAAGAGTAAGTCTCCTGCTATACTAGACCCATGAAAAGATGTGAGTCTGGAGTGATCAGTCAGGACCAGCTAGTATTCTAATTCTGTATTTAAACAGTGTTCTTTATTTAAACAGTGTTTAAAACAGTGAGAAAGAGGAGAAAACATGATAAACAGAGTAACATTTTTTTTTGCAGAAGACAGCTATAAAATCTTCCTTACCTAATTGCGGAGAGCACAGATGGCGACTCTTCTGTTGGAAAGTATCACGCAATCCTTAATGCAAGGTCCTATTTCCACTCGTTTACACCTATGCCAAAACCCCCAAATCTGAGGGTCTGCCTCCGTGCATGTCGATTTTGTTCAGATTGTTACATCGTGCTTTGCAATTTGAAATCTAGCACAAGGAGTTTACTTGTATAATTTCATTGCTACTGGCTGAGCTTTATACATCTCCTGTTACAACTCAGTGAGCAACTTGTATGAGCACTTCGCTCCACACAACATGCAGTCTAACCAATGAGGTCAATCAACACACCCATCTCGCGGGTGTCTTAGGAAGTTTGATGGAAGGACATGGATTAAGGTCCCAGCCACCCAAATGCCCATTTCAGCGTGCAAAACCGAAAATTACATTTCTGATTGAGAAGTATCATAGAAGTTGCTTCTGAAGTGTCAAAACATTCTTCAGAACAGCGTGTTCCATTAAAGTTCAAGCTGTCTAGTCAAATCATATTGTAAGGTAAAAATATCTGCTTACTATCTCCTCCAGGAAATGTCTCCACAATAGGTTTAACTAATGGCTGCATAGGCAGCCTTAATTCTGACATTTCTTAGAGTGCTTGGTTTTGGTTTTTCATTTTATAGTCTCACACATTTTCTCTGATGTGATGCATCTTTGAGTAACTTAAGAGTTCAACAGTTAAGATCTAGTACCTCTATTACTATTAGATTCCTAAATAACTATGTTTATTTTTTCATTAATTTTCTTTTAGTGGCACCAAAGTGTTCCAATAAAGATGAGAATTTCACCATGCTAAACTTGACATAAACACTCCAAGTCAAAGGGAATTATCATTTTTATACTCTGTTTTGTAGAAATGTCAGTACATATTAATAATAAAATCTCAAAACAGAAAAATATTCAAGAAATTTCACTCTTTCACTTTACTGATTTTTCCTCTCTCAATTTGATATTTGTACATTTTTCAACAGCATCTGACCAGTGGAGCACAATTCTGGCACAGACTGTCAGCCACAGTGCTGGGATCTCAGAGATCCATAACACAGACCTACATTATCTCTCAAGCTCTGCGTGTCCTGTGTGGAAATCTGGAGAGAATCAAAGCTGCTATACAAAGCTGATGAGCACCCATTTTCTCCTGCATCATCGAGGTGTGTCACTGTCAGATAACACGAAAGGGAACAGAGATCCTGGAGCTGCATTTAATCCCATGGCTCAACCTTCTCCTACAATATCTAAAGGAAAGAACAATTGCTATAGATGTATTTTTCCACCATCTGTGTCTGCATTTCTGAAGGAATAAACTGGGAAAACTCAGAGACAGTGCATGCCGGGACTACTGGAAAGTGTGGAGAGATTTAGCAAAAAAATTACAACCTAGAGCAGTGGGTCTCGTGTTCTGAAAGGGTAAAAATTTCCAAAGAACATGCCAGTCAAACACACAAGCAGTCAGAAACCTTTTATAGAACCTCCACCACACTGGGAAACATCAGCTTTTTCTCCCAGATGAGAGAGCACGGCCACATCACATTGATCCCTGCATCAAACACTTCCAGGCAAAATTATCATAATTAACTGTAATTAGGTCAGAAAATGGAAGGAATTTCTCCAAAATCTCTGTTCCAGCTTGGCAGAACACAGCAGCCTTCCTGCCTGCAAGACACTTGCCTACTGTGAGTTCACAGCCCAGGTGCAAGGGAGTTTCTCCCCAGAATCACCTCTATTGCTGCTGCAGGGTCCTGGCAGGACTGTCTGCGGGGCAAACGCAGTTCCACCAGTGACTGTTTCATCATCCTTGAGCTGGTCATGGTCTATCCAAAAAACTTTATTTCCTCCAGCCAATGGAAATTTCAAAAAAGACCCTAGATAGCAACAGCCAGGAATAAAACATACCCTGAGTTCATGGGAATTGGGTGTGTACTAGGCATCCAAAGGCGACTGCCAGAAAATGGACTGTGCATGCAAAACCACACACACGAGAGACGAAAAAAAAACCCAACAACAAAAAACCAAGGAAGGGTCAAGGCACAAAATTTCCAGAAGCACTCTCATGGACTTCATTACATAGATATATGACCCTCAAGAATGTTTACATGTGGCAGTGATTGGCAGTACAAGAAGTCCAAAGATTAGAGAAAAAAGTTGAGACACACATAAAATTTACAGAAGGAAGCTATTCAACACAGCAAGCCCTTGTCTGCCATACTTTCTGGCTAGTATACTATCAGTGGTCAAGAGTTCACAAAAAGTTCAATCGATTACAATGATCAAGACTGAGGAAACAAATAAAAACTCAAATTTTTCAAAAAAGGAAGGGAAATTAACTTTTTTTTAATTTCTACTGAAATAAGCAGAAGCTTCCAAAGCAATTTCAAGACAATAATAGTATCCAGAGAAACAGGCTGTTTGTGTGTCTGAAAAATAACAATTCCCTCTTATCAATGTAGCACTCATTTTAGCAATGTCAAGTTCCCCAGATCTTTCTTCTTCTGTTAGCACAGGCTGCCTTCTTGGAAATGATCACAGCATCTTTTCGCTAATAAACAAGTTTGAAACAACCACGTTTCCATGATGGAAATCAAGAGCTATGTAAAATACAAGAACTCATGGAAGGGGAAGGTGGTATTTATTTACAAAGCCTCCAAATAAACTGGGTTTACCCACTAACATTCTCTCACAGATTTCATTCATTTACGTGCTCAAGCCTACACTCTCACAAATGCCAAGACAGATACACGTGCCCAAGTAGTCGGCACAGAGAAAACAAGATACCATAGCTGTCGAGTCTGTACCATGTCTCTGGGGTTCCTCCTCACTGACAAGCCAGCTTTCAGACAGACTCTTTTACACCACTTAGGCATCATCGGCTGTTATGAGGTGGTTCTCCAAGTTGCTAAATTCAATTCCCAAAAATCTTCAGCCAGTTGCTTGCCACTGTGTTTTTTTCCTCACTTGGAACAGATGTCTGTTTTCCTTGTGACCTAACAGGAAGAGGAATGGTATGCATGGTATGTCAAATCCTTTTTCTACCTTCTCTGTGCTAAGGTGGAGGGCCTTCTGCTGCTAAGCCATCAGTGCGTTGGCTTTATCAAAGTGCAGGTCTTTCGGTCTTGAAAACCACATTCCTCAATTTTACTGCTGGGAATGGAGTCCTCCATCATCAATACAGACCATGCTTTTAACTGTTTTGCATTGTTTGGCTGTCTCTTCTGGTGCGTACACACACATGCATTTCCACTCATACTGCATTCATAAAATCTTAGTATTTCTTTTACAAATTTCCACTTCTACACCAGCAGAGGTCAAGTGTGTCTAAGGGTGCTGTTATCTATTACTTCCTGGACATGCACTGATACTTCTCAATCTTGACAGATGCATCTGAGGTTTTAACAATCTTGAAATCATCATAAAGGCAGTCTTGGCCATGATTTGAAAATAATTTAATCTAAAGTGTAAGAAGTCAGTAAACACTTCACTTTGTCATCAGATTTCCACTGGACATAAATACAAGTGCAAACTGTTGCTCTTCCCCTGAAGCAGACCCAGTGTTTTGAGTAAATTAGTAAAGATAGCTTGTCTAAGATGACAACACTTTAGTCATCCAAGCAGGATCATAAAACTTAGCCTACAATCTGACAGCACCAGGTATCAACTTCATGAATTTTATATTATCAACAGTTGAAAAATGCACAGTTAACTAAACATATCCTTTCTTTTGTGTTTTAGAAGAATCCTTTAGCAGTTCCCACTCAGGAACACAAGAAATATTTGCACACTCAATTTCCAGGCCTGCTGTCACTCCAGCAGACTACCTTCCTTTAAGGTATGGTGCTTATTAACTTGGGTCTAATATCTACTTGCAAGGGAACTTATAGTAATGAATGTCCCTCTTCTAATATCAACTTGAAATGTAAATAGAGTCCATAAGATGAAGGCAGTACTTTAGTCATGAACATTTACCAACACACTAGGGAGCAGAACTTTGAACTTGTGGCTTATTACTGATTGGTATGCTGGTTCTGCATGTAAAAATCACTATTACTTCAGCATGCACAGCGACAGCTTCAATTAATAGACAAACAAACAATTCTTGGCAGAGAAAGCAAAACATGGCCAAACATGCTAATGCAGCAGTCTGTTCTTGAATTCACAAGTCTAGAGTAAATAAGTATTTTTAAGCCTACATCAGGTTAAAAAAAGAAGAAAAAAAAAAAAGATAAAAAAGTAGTAATTTACTGCCACTGAGGATCTAAACTTCTTTCAAGATGAAGCAACTAATTTCCCCTCCTCTCCCCTCATTTGTGTTTGCCAATCTAATCCAAAAGGTGCAAAGTAATCCTTTTTCTGTACCTTGTTAGCGTACGGTCTGTCATGACAGAGGCGATACATGAAACGGCTCTAGCACACAATATATAAAGATAAAAGATATGCCAAGGAGTATGTTTGACTTGGTCCAGGAGTTACTTCATTTCTGAAACATATTCCTTCATCAGCCTTTTTAAAGTTTTAAACACAAACCAAAAACCATCTCATTGTTCTCCACTCACAGGCCAATGGAACTAAATACAAATTTTTATAACATGAACGGTGCAACTGTTTAGATCAGAAGGAGATCAGATTTTTGGGGAAAAAAAAAAAAAAGAAGTATCTCCTTTAAGCCATTGCCATTCCTAGAAAACACTCACAACTTGTTTCGAGAAGACTCCCCAGTACTACCAAAAATCACGTGCGTGCTGGGAAGATGGACAGGGAATAGACTTGCAAAATGGAGCACTCCATGCAGAGTTCCTGGAGGAACTTGTGGGGTTTTTAATCCTGTATATTTTAAAGTTTTCAGCAGTGCTAGGAAGTAGTTAATGGCGTCGGTGGATCTGAGGAGAATTCCACAGAAATGTGCCTTCGTGCAGTTTTACCTACTACTAAATCTCCTGAGGGTAACAGATGAGTACTGATCTTCTGAGATTGATGCTGACTGAGATCCGTGCTTCAGTAGCAAGCTTCAGGGATAGCTGAGAGCCGATCACACACTCCACAGATGTCAGCTGGGGGTGGCTTAATCAGATGCCTACCCCAAAAACAGAACACTTAAGCCTGAGATGCTTTGGGATCTAGCCAGTCTTGCAGTCTTCCTTCTTTCTCGTCTTCCCTCATTTATCTCATGCTCCTATAAAAAACATGCAGGCAACCATATAGATGAAGTGGCCAATAATCACAAAATTTCCCTAAAAATTCATTTGAAATTACAAAGGATCTTATGTTATAACCAGAAAAGGACATGTATTGCTGCTTAACGCTGTCAATGCAGGCAAGTAACAGTAGACGCTGCAGTTATCAAGGGAGCAGATTGTCCGAGTTCAGTTATTGATTTTTACCTTGTTCAGAAAACTATCAGGTTATCCTTACAGGGAAGAAGAATTTGCTTATTTCCAGAGATAGGCCAGGTTAGTTTAAATCTCAATAAAGAGATTTTAAGGACTCTTCGTCAAACATCACCTGTGCTTTTCCTTCAATTGTAAGTCATCTTGTGGGAAGATAATATTCTTTTACTGGTAATGCAAAATCTTGGGCCAGCCAAAAAGCAACAAGCAATTTTAGAAGTGCCGGAGTTGGGGGGAGAATTCCAAGTAGCATACAGTTTTTAATATTGCTAGAGAAGTTAATTTGAAACTTTTAGCTCGCTCCCATTCTTTGAACATCTGTTGGATATAGTTATCTTTTGTTTTGTTAAGAAATGTGAAGTCTTTTCTTATTCCAACTGACCTACTGTATTCAGAGAGCTACTAATAAAATGTGCTAAGACATTCTTCATCTTCTTTGAAAAATTGTGATGGCTTGTGCCATTCAAGATTTCTTACTACTAACCTCAGTATAGGTACAGCTATCCAGTCTTTTGAGCTCCCACAATTTTTGTTTTGATTCACGCTCTTTAAATATTTTCTCAGGTTAGCTGGGTGCTTGAGCACTGTATTTTCTGAATGGTCTACGCTTTTAGTCCATACTGATCAATTGGCTTCCTAAATAAATACCTGGGGAAGAAACCAAGAAATACAATTGACAGTAGAAGATAAAACAATCAGTGGGTCAAACCATGAAACGTGGTACCTTCTTCACGACTCAATCTTAAAAATAAAGATTGAAAATCTCAGCGTTAGATATAGCTTAACTATTATTTATGGACTCTTAATTCCTGGAGCCAGGAATAGCTGCTGAAATCTACAGCCTGATTCCATCAGACTAGATGATCAGATTAACTCCTCCGGCATTAGTAAACTCCTCATTATGAAAAAAGAAAAGGGAAAAGACTAAAAATTTCAGCGCAAAATTTTTGCACCCTAGTCTCTTGAAAAACAAAACAAAACAAAAATGCCAAGCACATCCCCTATTATATCTCCACAGGATATCCATCTGGAAAATCTCACCTTCCAGATGCTTTCCCCTACTATTTCATTGTCCTGCTAATCTCTGCAACTACCCCTAGGGGGAAAACAAAACACGGCACAATTTACTGTCAGGCTAACATTTGGAAGGATGGACAATACAAAAGGAAATATACTCTGGACAACAGTCAATTTCAATATTACAATTGTGAGAAGCAGAAAAACAGGTGGATCACTGAGTAACACTGAATGCAAAAAATGTATCAAAATAAATTAGGAAAAACAAAAAGCATCTTACATGGTCACAATAGTAAAGAAGTGCATTTGCAAAAAACAAAAATCACAAAGCAACAAAGCAGCCTGCCAAGCTCTTCCCCTCAACAACCTAAGTTTAATCACATTAATGTGGTCAAACCATCCAACAAGTATCTTTTTTTTTTTAAGACAGAAGAATGAAGTCAATTAAACCAAACTACTACTACAGCATTTTAGAGAAGTCCACAAAATGTTCTCCCAAGGGTTCTGTAGGATGGCAAGGTTCCTTCTTACCAGGAGTCACCTGTACACTAAAGAACCTTGCAAGCCTGTCAGTGAAGCAAGCGAGGGTGGGTGGACAGATTTGTAAATGAAATCCCTTAAACTTGAAAGTCAGATCTGCTAGCCAGGCACATGAAATGCCTGGGCTTTGAGTAGCTCAGCTATTTGTTTGGACCCCTTTTGGTTTCACTGTAGCTGTGTAGCTAGAAACTCAACTGCCTGCTGTGATTGAAACAGACCGAACGGGGGGTTCTGGTGCAGAGAGAACTTTCCCAAGACGTTAACACAGTTCTCACAATACACAGGTCTACCAGGCACCTGACAAAGGATGAGTTTTATTGCTATCAACTTCTTTTGTTTGGTTGGTTTTAAGCGTGATTGAATTTACATAGCACCTCTTTCCAACCTCAAAGTGCATTATAACAGTACAAACAAGCAAAGAGTTGATTTAAAATATAAATACAGTAGTAACATACTTCTGGTATATAAACGCAAAAGGACACTCATCAAGGAACAAAAAAAAAAAAAAAAGGCATTTAGTTTTACACGGCTGCCATTCTCTCACTTTTTTACTATTTTCCATGCTCAAAAAACCCTTCTGAAGCCAGCAGCATGCAACTTGCAGAACATACTCATATCCTATATAAGAGTTTCCGCATCCCCAGCATCTTCATCCCACTTCAGCTTTCTTGCTTATGAGCTGCTGAAAATATGAAAATCTGGACAGATATAGGTAAATCAAGTGGATATAGAAGAAACCAGTAAGAATTCATACTGGTTTACCCTATTAGGCCAGGAATACATTTCGCACCAACAAATGCATAAACTATGTCTTGGATGTTATTCCAGAATTCCCCAGTACTGCTTGGCTCTCCTTTTTGCCAGTTCCTTATCAGACACAGACAGCTATTAGATCCAATTCAAACAAGTACAATCCTCCAATTGCATGACATTAGCAATATCATTTAAGGCTTCATCTATGCTACAAATTATAGCGTTACTTATAAAAGATTTGGGGGTGTTTTCAGAGCATGCTATTTCATTCTTTCCAGTCGTAAATGCTACCTAAAAAATTCCTTACAGCAGCGGAATAAGTAACAAGTAAAATTATTGCAGTAAGTTCACGTAACAAAATACAATGTAGCAGTTCAAAGCCCTTTAATCCTCCCCTGTTGGAAGCATCACACACACACATGTTCCAGGAAGTGAAGCCATACATGCATCATGCATGCTTGGAAAACTGCTCTAAATTACTCTGAATTTCTGTACGTCACCAATCTTTCCTCCAGATATGGAAAAGATTTCAGTCATTATTTCTATCTGCAGATATACGAAGTCTGAAATTTTAAAAATAAAGCCATTTGCATTGTCACAACATGATCATAACCTTGAAATTGTCTTAATTGAAAAACTTCCTCCTTTACACAGCATTCAGATAACTCAAAGACAGAATATATATCCATGAAACCTTACAAAAAGAAAAGCATATTGTAACTTCTGTGAAGAATAATATAGGCCAAAGTCCCCTGCATTTTTTTTTAAGTTGTAAGTAACAGTTATAAATTTAGAGATGCTGTATTTCAGTAGAGCTAGAGAAGACAGGTTCATTTGCTGTGATAACATTTACTACAGAAATATTTTTATTTGCTCTAGCATCACCCTCTATTGCACAAGGAGATATCCAGCAAGACAGAACTACTTGCATTTCTCACCCCTGTTATTTCGTCTCAGGTTTTCCAAAGATCTCTGTTCATAAAATGTTTGTCAAAATGCACTCATACTGAGCACGAGGCAAGGAGGAGATGAGAGACAGATGCTTCTGCATGTTAGTGGGCGAGATGGGAAAGAAGCTGGTGAAGCAGCTTTGCATCCAATCCATTATAGCTATTTTCCTTTTAACCATCTAACAGCAACTCACAGATTCACCCGCAACACATTAAATCCTCTGAACTTACAAAATGATGCATTATTGAAGTCACAGCAGGGAAGCCAACTCAGTTTAGAGGACATAAAAGACTATCTCTAGAACAACTTTTTTAATTACAAGGTTATGGAAAAAAACCAAAGGTAATGTTTTAACGTATTGAGAAGATGCACAGTCACAGCAGAAGCAAGGTAAAAGCACTATATGTATTTCTTTCCAGAAGAAAATCTTTTCTAGAAAAATCTCTCTCAGATAGATTTTCTACCTCAAAACCAGCAAAACAGATCAGCAATGGCTTAATCTCTTAGTTCCCTGCTCCAGCGCGTTACCTTTCTTCCACATACTCTCTCTTCAGCTACTCAGGTGCACGGCTCTTAGAATAAGCTAGCTGTCCAAGATCTGAAACTCACTTCCATCCTTTATAGACTCTATCACTGCAACATTTACTACTGTGAAACTGAGGCCGCAGTAAAGTTTGCAAGTTATAGAAATAAATTCTTCTCTTTTTTTTTTTCCCTCTGATTTAGTTTGCTTATCTCAATATAGGCCTTTACTGGTTGCAATATTTGTTGAAAGTACACAAAGTTGCAAATTCTACCAACCTATATTCACATATGCCAACTACACATACATACACTGCAGGTACAGTACATGCGTATCTCACTAGTGTCCCAATATATCAAAGCACTAAATGGAAGATATTTCTATGTAGTATCATGATGGGACAGAACTAAGTGATCATAAAGTCCTTATCTAGCTCCATCTAAGCTACTGAAGGTGAAATCAGAGGTGAAACGCATACCGCAAGAATGACTAAACCCACAAATGGTCCAAAATTATTTGGTTTATTACATGAATACAAGAGACTACAATCATACTGAACAGGCTATTATCAAATCTGTTCAGTGACAAAGCTTTCTGTCGAAGAGGACAAATAAAAACAAGCGCATAAATCACAAGGACATGTAGCTTAAAGCCATTATCCCAGAGGATTACAGAATGGTTTTCACATCCTCCCTCTTTGGTTTTAGTACCTCCGTCTTTGTTTTAATAATGTAGCTATTATTACCAGTGCTATCCAAAGACCAGAGTCCCCTGTAGTTATGAATGGCAAACAAACACCCTCTCACTTGTTAAGAGCGAACCTAGGGTATGCTTTACAGGTACATTCAGTAACCTTCGGATAAGAGTATGTTTTTAATGAGTCCTGCCAGTTTTGTCTGACTGTGTAATGCTTTAATTATTGAGCACTACACTGGGCATTATGGACTCTGGTTGCCAGGCACCACCAAAGACCCGTGGTTTTGCTGTGCTAACCATGGTGCAAATGCCTAACAAAGAAACTATGCCAGTCCCAAGGTACTCACACAATCCAAAGGTATGATTAAAAGAAACAAGCGGCGGCTAAAACAGGGTGATATAGCTGAAGCACACAGGAAACAGGGCAGATACAGCAATCAGCGGTCACAGCACATTTGGGGATGCAACAAGGGAGAAATCACTCTCAAATAACAACACTGGTTTCACTGACAATATTCAGAATATTCACTACAGACTGCACAGTGTGAACATCTCACAATCTAACTCAAAATGAAGACTGGAGTTAAGGAAAATTCTCAATTTATACACAGTACAAATTAGGATTACACATGGTACAATTTAGGATTTTAACCTGGACTCCAGATAAAATGAGAAATTGATGTTCTGTGCAAGCATAAGCAGACACTTAGAAGATTTCACCAAGTAGCCCACAAAATCTTACATAGGTTACCATGTCGCCGCTCACCTCTGTTGAAATTAAAGACATCACTACAGACACAGACACACTTCTCAATGCTTAAGAACACTTTTCAGAATACACTTTCATGCATAAAAAAAAAATCCCTGAATAACTATCTTACCATCAACTTTTTTTTTTCCAGTCGAAAACCGCAAACTTCTG
>Ga0181612_108882_pt1 | contig 13734 bp, 14 predicted proteins | sample HoacroProtozoa21_FD_119630 | JGI IMG/M metagenome (GOLD analysis project Ga0181612, IMG submission 119630) | Hoatzin crop microbial communities from Cojedes, Venezuel. Combined Assembly of Gp0051906, Gp0051904, Gp0051908 | reverse complement strand
CCTCCCCCCCCCACCCCCCGCACTGGTCCCAAAACCAACAGTCTGAGATTTGCTCCCAATTCAAATGTAGATGCCAGGCTGATGAGTTATGGAAATGGATAACTCTGCAAAGTGCAAGAGTATTCCTCCACTTAACTCCTGCCTAGTTAGCTAAAAGGCACATGATCCATGTAAACATAGTTGCTGTCTGTTTTTAAGATCTGCAGTTTGTTCCTAGTGAGCCTGCTGGTTAATTTTCTCCACCCAGTCCAGACCGTTTAACTTATAAACTAAATTAAATAAAACTAAAATCCTGTTGGGGCTACTAATATATCATTCATTAAATGTTATGTAAAACAGCAGAGATACATATTTTCTGTTAAGCACAGACACATTACTAACTCCCTGCAGAGATCATGTGTGATATCTCTGGATGCAGGCATGCTGCCTAGATCCCCCCTGAGGACAACTCACCCGTCCTCCCCCACCAGCTGTCGGCGTGCTGGGGTTCCTCCGTCACACCTAGGCAGCTAGCTCTGGGCTGTGGATTCTGCTCTGTGGCTCCGACACTCAAAGTTAAATGGGCCTTAGTGCCCTGCCTGACACGCTGGGGAGGAGCTTGCACCCCTGGATTTCTGAGTTTCCGACTTCTTCACTCCACAAACTTAATGCAAAGTCCCTGGAGTATCATTAAACCTACACTTCCATTTGTATTTCCTCCTTCTCTGCGTTCCCCTGCAGTGGAACTGTCATGAAAAGTCAGAAACTTCAAGTGGAGCTCATCTCCATCTATTCCAGGTAACCTCTCCCATCCTGCCAAACTGCTTGGCTGTTGTAAAAGAACAAATGGAGCGATGCAGGAGTAAGGGAGAGCAGAGAAATAAAAAAAGAAAAGCATCTAAACTCTGGGCAGGAAGTTTCTGTTCTTATTTCTGAAGTGTGTTTAGCATGGAGACATATCGTACATTTAGCGCAAGTCCCCGGGACCCTAATGAGCTCCTAATGTACCCCATACTTCAAGGGTTTTCCAAAGAGGCCAGTAACTTAGCAACAGCAGCAAATCCTTGACAGGAATAATCAGTATTTGTGCTGCAGCTTTAGGCTTCCCCTCTTCTCTCCCATTAAGTGGAAGCTGGTTTTGGCTGGGATTTCTTCTCTGCTTCGTCATTGTTTTTATTCCTCTTACGGGTTTCTTCAGTGTTTTTTTCCTTTATCCTTTCTGTTCAGTAAAGGAAAAAAACCACCGTCAGTGGCTTGCAGGGAGCAGAGTTCTTGGAGCCTGGAGCGAGCAAGATTCTCCTGTGAGGAGCTTTGTCACACTGGGGAAGTGCAGAAATGGCTCTCTGGGGATGCCACAGGCAAGCCAGGGCTGGCGAAAGGAGCGATTTTCACATGACAGCAAACCAGACAGGCACCAGGGCCAGTGGTAGCTCCTCGGGGGTACCAGCTCCTACAAAGAGCTAGAAGGAAATCAGTGATGACAGTTCTCTGCTGCGTTCATGGCTCTCAGCTATGAGCAACTGAATCATTGAACTCCGAGGATATTCTCTCAAAAACACAAAGCAAATATTGTCAGCTAACTGTACTTCTTGAGGCCATGTGAGACACCAGGCTCCAGAGGAGAATGAGGTCCTTCTCAGGCAGGCTCTGCACTCTTCCCAGTGGGGTGTCACTGGGTGCTACCATGTACAAAGCATACGCCTCCCCTACCCACATCTCCTGATTTTTGCTAATTGTAGGCATACCACTGGGTTTGGAACGAGACTGCTTTCCACCTTAAGAAACGAGCATGAGCAACTGATTCATGTGTTAAGAGAGGGTCTCAGAGAACAACACATATTTGGGTGGCTCCCTGGCTTCAGAACTTCAGCATATTAGATGTTTAAGAGGACAGCCCATTTTAATATCACTAAGAAATCTCCAAAATGATAATCCGAAGTGCAAAAGTGAAATGAGTTGTCCAGTATCACAGAAGGCCTGAGAGCAGGAGACAACCTATCTCGAAATAATTTCCACATAACCTATTAACATTTCTTAATAACGACACTGTAAAAATGTGTAGGATGAACAGTCAGTTTTGAACTAAAAATCACTGAATAGCAGCTCTGGACCTTGGCTAGTATGCTTCCAGCAACCAAAGGGACAAAAACACCATTTCTGTAGGTCCATGTGTAACTAGAATTTTACAGACACAGCTTATCAACACTTTTTCCCCCCAATACTGGAAGGATGGAAAGTTGGTGATCATGAGAAACAGGATTTAACAAGGAATTCTTGACCCAGCAGTGGCCTTCGAAATGTTTAAGAATGGTCAACCCAGGCTAGGAGACCCTCTGATATAGAAAAAAAATGGCATCATATCTTCATCTCTTGCATTTATAGCAAGGGAGGTGGACTAGGTCTGTACATTCACTTTGTTAATGTTAGAGAAGTCAGAGCAACAAACAGAATTCTAACTAAAGCCAACCAGTCTTATTTACAAAATATCAACAGACTTAGATGGAAAATGAATGAACGTTTTACCAGGAGGATGCAAAGACTTTCTTTTAGTTGGCTGTCCAGGCAGTAAATTGGAAGAAAGTTTTGGGCTAACTCAGCTGAAACACTCCTGTAAAAACCCAGAATTCCTCTACATCCAAATCACGCTCACCACCATGCAGCAAAATGCCCACCCAGTGGTACACAAGCAGGCTCCACACCACACAAATCTGAAACTCGGCACAGTATAGATACACCAGTGTGCTGCTGCACTCAGCTGATAGGGTCTTCTGCACCGTGTTGTATAAACCCACTCCAACGCTGTGAAGTAACAAGACAGGTCTGAGGCAGAACAGAAGGATTGAATCTGCTATTCTAAGCAAAGTGGGTGTTCAAAATTCACCATATTATTTCAGTTACCCCAAACTGTCATCATAGACTCAAAGACAAAGGAGGAGCACATGGAAACTCTGGACTACTGGGAGAAACCTACTGGAACTCCACGAAAACCTCAATGATTTGTCCTTTCTTGTTTTTCATTACACATATGGCAAGGCAAGGCGAGCCCAGATCTGCTCACACTGTAACTTGGCCTACAGCATCAGTCAGTTAGGTCTCCACGAAGCATGAGAGAATCATTAACAGCATTACTTTCTCTCACAGCCACTGTGGCTTTACCCAACCAGAAATGTCTGCAGGAAAAATCTGAAAAACCCATTAATGGGGATAATGATGCTTACCTCCTGTACAAAATGCTTGGAGATTAATGGAGGGAAAATTCTGTTAGAGGTAAATATTTATTAAATCCTTTTAGTTTATTGTATCAAGGATCCATACTACAGCCCTTACTCTTGGACATAACTCACAATACCATTAGAGGCTAGCCTCTGTAGACTGTATAAAACAAGTCTATACCACATGGTTTAAGATCTATGGCTGTCATGTCTGTCTTACAGATAAGATGCAGACCTCCTAGCTAGTCCATGCCCACATCTTAATGAGTGGTGATCTTTTCTCACTTGCCTTTCAGAATGTGTCACTTTAAATTATGGAATGAGACAGACAAATCATACTTCTCAGGTGAAATCCAGGCCCCCTTGAAGCCAATGGCTAGATCTTTCTGATGTAAATAGGGCCAGGAATTCATTCTCTGCCTTAAATTCTCTTTGATATGAAAAAACATGGTTCAGGTTTTATTATGTCTGACTTACAAATTTGAAGGAGTCTTAAAGCTAAGTGATGGAACAGTGCTAAGAAATTATGGGGTTGTTCTCACCTGTGACTAGCTGCCCCAACTCTGGTAACCAGATAATCTGCTTATTTGACATTTCTGGGGTTTCGGCACACTCTCTCATGACAGATCTCTTCCTATTCCTTGAATAAAGCTCAGTAAAACATATGACCTTTCCAGTCTTCAGAGTTCCATTTGTATTTTTAAAATGGAAAGCAAAGCCTGGAAAAATATCTCCTGAAGAGAGAATTTTCCCATTTGGATAACACATTCCCATTTAGTGTAAAGAAAACAGGCTCAGAGGCCTATGCCTATGATTTCCAATTCAGGACAGAGTGCTGTAAAAGTGATTTCATTCCTAAATGTATAACAATCTCCCCAGAGGAATATCCTAAATCAGAAAGGACCATAGGGGATCAGTTGGCAAATCATTACCTCCTCTGGAAACTAAAGTTCACTCTCTGGTTCCTATCAAAACTGACAATGAATTCAGAAGGTTTCACCCTAGACCCTTCACAAAACCTGCTGTGCAGTTCAGCAGAAGTTTCAGTCACTAATCAGGGGGCACCCAAGACTGCAATATTAAAAGGAAAGTTGAAGTCACAACAGAAATGCCAAGGAAGAACTGGTGAGGGGAGTGGAGAGAACTGGGGGAGGAAGAATTATTAGAGTAGGACATGCCGCAGGGTCAGCGTTAAGGTGTATTTAGCAGAGCTGTATGTATGCATGAAACTTGCACTGTGCTTGCCTTTAGCCCGCAGTTGCTGTCTTTCACTTTTTATGAGCACTAGAATTCACTAAGCCCAGAGAGATAAAACTGGTGAATTAAAAAGCAGTTCTCTTTGGTTTTGAGGCAGGATATGTAACACAGGTCTTGCTGGAGCTTCATGTTTGTTGATGCTTGGGAGGCAGTCAACGATAGTCTCAGTGAGTTTCTAATATACTATCAAACTAATTACCTGCCTAATGTGAATTGAAATAGATTTCCACTTTCTTGATGTGTAGGAAGACGAGGAGGTGTGTGCAACACGGAGGAGGGCATGGGGACTACATCAGATGGGAGAGCCCTAGAAGAGAGCCCTAAATGCAAGAACCTTTAAGGGCGTCATGGGAGTCCTGAACCCAAAATAGACACCTGTTAGGTCTGCTGGTTTGGCAGCAATCAAAGATTTAAGAGTCAGACATGAAGTTCTTCTTGAATTCTCAAGTATCATGCTGCCTGAATCCAAGATTTTGCTTAAGGACCACACCTTTGGCATTAATCTTGTATTTAGATACGTGACTCTAAATTCCTTAGATTCTAATGCTCTTACAGTAAGACACTTCTGAAAACAGGAGTTATATCAATAAAGTGGATCATTGTTGCAATTAGTTTCACTGGAAGACAATTGAAACAGAATGTAACATCAAATCTCCATCTGCTCACTGCAAACAGCTAAGCCAGTCCTAAAACAAAACTAAATATAAATACCTGCTTATAGGCTCAGGCAGCCTTGATTACAAAGAGGGTGGAGGGGAGGTGGGAAAAAAGGCAGAGTAGAACATACTCTTGAAGCAGCATGAGCTCCTCTCTTCATCCTGGCTTGTTTTCCAAAGCATATTCTTGAGATGAGAAGGGCTATTTTCCATTTTGTTGCTTCGTGATTAAGTGGACCAAGTGCCTTTGCTCTCATTGGTTAATTAAAAATACTTGCTACGTAGATGTAACTTTTTCCAGTCCCTTGCTTCTTTGCAAATAAAAAATCTATTTTGGCTTCCCTGCACTGACCCTTTAATTGAACTAACATGGGTTTTGTTGCTGTTCTTTGTTTTTAAATAAGCAATTTTGTACTTGCAGATTTTAATTTCCCACATGGCAAAACACTTCTGAATATTGCCAAATCCCAGGCACTGAGGCTAGAGAAAGTACATCTCTGCTTTCCCATACCAAATAAAAAAAAAAGTGATCATCAAGCATCCCTGCTGACCAACCCTTTGCCATGACATTTGGTTGGTTTCACGTGAGAGATCATCTTGATGTGCTATGCTAATCTTGTCATTAATTCCATTATTAAAGTTATAGAGACATGAGATTAGGAACCTGTTACCTGCATAAAGCCCAGATGATTTCTCTCTCTCAAAACACAGAGAAGAATCTTGCTGTACATACGCAGGCTATTTATACTAGGCTTGTGGAATTCTACTGAACACTCACTGGAAGAACAGTCCTTTATTGACAGAGTATTAGATGGAGGATTTTTGGCTGTGTATTATCTTCACCACTATGGTGCAGAGGGAGAAATCTCTGAGACCTAAGCTGGCAATTTTTTTAATGACAGTTTTATGTGTTTATTACTCTTGTTTTTTTGCCAGGTTTGTTAGGCAGGGAGTAGGTAACAACTTGCAATCTTGTCCATTGGCATGTATACATACATTAAGGGGCCAGATGGAGCTGCAGTGATTTTAGCAGCTGAGGGTCTGGACTATTATGTTTATACAGGTCAGGGGAGAGGGGGAACAGACAACTAATTTAATACAACTTTAGAGCCACAGTCTTAGCTAAATTGGACATCGGATTCAAAGTAAAGAAGAAAGAGAAAATCTGGCTCCTTTTCTTGGCTCTGTTACTGATTTAGTTTGTAACTGTGAGCAAGTCTATTTACCCCATCTGCAACATGATCACAATGTTTCTCCCTGTCTCTGTACAGAGTTCTGAGATGGAAGTGCATAAATCAGATGGACATGTGCAAAGTCTAGTTTAAATAAAACAATAAACCAACAACCCAAGAAATGCCAGTAAAAACTGGGCAATATTGCCTTAATTATCTACTTGTGCATGCCTTTTTTTACTGCCTTAAACAACCAGTAGGAATAATTCTCAAATTTGTCTGACTTTTTTTTCCTAAAGCTTCAGATGTGTAAGCTGCCCCTTGCATGGGTTTCTTTTTTATGTTTGACAGTTGTGCTTATTTTATTACTCTTGTAGACTTGCCTGTAATAATTGACCAATTTTAACAGTAAATTACCTTCTCTTTAAGGTATGTACGGTAATAATTTTGCCTGCACTGTGCATTATATTTTAAACAAAAGATTTAGGTTTCTTATTTTTCCCTTGAGATTATAAATACTTCTGAATAGCAATGTATTACTGTAGAATTTCACAATAGTAATTTATTACTGTAGAATTTCACCAGCTATTTGCTAGAGCAACAGACGCGCAGAGTTGCATTAAGTGTGCGTGGTTTCTGACATCATGCCAACCTTTTTGTGCAGAAGCATAAACTAATTTGAGGCTTACTTGTAATTTGTTATCAAACTGTATCAATAAACTGTAGTTACTCTATGCATGTGATACGTCCAAACCAAAGCAAAACACCATCAATTATTTCTTTTTAAATTGCTAGCAATATTCTGTTGCTTTGTGTCTCCTGGATCATAGCTTTCAACCCTGTTACTCAATACACACTGCCCAATTCATCTGCAATCACAGGTTTCCAAAATCTTTTACCTTTTCCCTTATTGCTACTCTCAACAAAAGAATAAAATTTCATCCCAAACTTGTCCTTGCTTCTGTCCCCGGTCCCCAGTCCTCTTGACATTGCGGGGGTTAGAAAGAGAGACGGAGAGAGAGAGAGGTGGTCCTTCTGTACTACAGATTGCAACCAATAAGCCTATGACAAATTTGAAGTAGCCTGAAATAATGTGTGCACATTGCATGAAAAACTGATTATCTTTATGACAATTTTCTGAATGTGTATGTTGATTTAACTTAGACACTGCTGTTTCCAGGAAGGGAAAAGTAATGCAGCAGATGAGGTGACTTAACCTCAAATACTAAAGGATTATGCAAGGACCGTTACGCTTGGTCCCGGCTGACCCCAACTCATGCTGGTCCTAGCGAATTTCTTTAAGAATAATAAAATCTTTAGCACTGAAAGATCCATTACAGCAAACGCAAAATGCAGTTCACCAAAAAGAGGAAGACAATTTTCTTGATAAAAGGAACAGACTCTAGAATCTGTGAAAAAATAGGCCTAAGTCCCCTCTATAAAACATGTGATTTCAGGTTACACAGATGTACAGATAAAAAGCTCAAAAATTGTATTTTTTTCTCAAAATATTTTGTTTAGTTGCATAAATGCACAGCATTTTTGCTTGAAGAGGCAATGACGTAACTATGGACAGAAGAGAGTCCTGAAACTCCCTGGGTTTTCCAAACAATCATTGCTTAAATGAAGGACACAATAGCCCAGGGCCTGCTTTAATAGTGGTAAAGTCAGCATTAAGGTTGATATGTGAAATTTGAGACTGGACAAGCGCCAGAGAGATCAGAAACAGAAGCAAAACTCAACAAGTATTAGAAGAACACCAGTCATACCCAGACAATTTTCCAGCCTCTTGAACAGCAGTCTCTTCTGCCATGAAGCGCTGTGCTAAATCAGAGAATTCCAATGCATTTAATTGTATTAAATGCTTGTAGCGAAATTACAGTGGAATACATATACGAAGAACATTGCCAACGCACGGGGCCATACTTCTTGAAACCAAAGGCCATGAGTAATATGGACATCAACGTGAGCAAGACTTTCCCTACGTCTGTAATGAGATCATTTTGTAATTTATCTGCAAAACTCCATATGCGTTAGCACATCCACACTTTTGACTATAATGGCCATTATAATATCTCTTCATCTATGATGCATTGTTCAGATACTTTTCTCAAAAGCAACCTTCATTAAGCTCTATTTGTCTGAAATAACCAGAATACTGAACAGCTGCAAGATCCTACACGTTTTTCTTACGTTGAGTTATTTGAGAACTGATATGTTATTATACTGTCTTTAAGGGCTTTATTGTAATGCATGTGTACAGGGAAGGAGAGTTAAAACTAAATATTCATTTTTAATTTGGGGATTTCATCTAAGCTAAGCTGTAAAGTATTAAAGATGGGCAAATGCTGCTATTTCCTTCAGTGACCATTTATGTGGATGTAATTTATATACTTGTGGTTTTATATGTATGAGTGGTGGGTGACATGAGCACTCTAGCAGGAAAACAAGAACCAAAGAAATCCTGAGAAGACTATAAGGTTCATAAAAAAAAAAACCAAAACAAAACAGAAAACAAAACAACAAACCCAAAAAACAGTCCTTTACTTTATTTTTTACCCTCTTGATACTTTTGTAGCTGCCTCCCTTGACTCCGTGTTGTGCAAACTGCATTCATTCTGTGTCCTTATCAGATGCCAGATGCATTATATTGCCACTTAGTGTTTCCTGACCAAGTTAAAACAACATATCACCAGTAAATGGGATTTCAGAAAACAAAGGCTCGTACAAACAAGTTATTCTGACCTCCAAAGGTGCCCTTGAAACTGCTACACTTCTAGCCCTTGTTACTACATTACTCAGACTTACACCCTTGGAAAATCAAGGCAAGTCTTCTTCGGTTACTGCCATGCCGTGTGGCAAAAAGCATGAAGTGGAAAAGTCTTCCACAGATCTGATGGTCTTAGCCACCCTAGTACTTGCCATTCTCCTTGCATTTGTTAGTACAGCTTTGGAGAAACAGATTCAGTTCACACTTCCCTCCTGAATCTTCAATATTTATTTTGATTCTTTATGTTAATAAATAAATAAAACCGAGAGCCTTAGCTGCAGTATAAAACCGCACAATTCACTGCTGCGGTATAGAATTGATAGACTAGATATTTCTCATTTATTAGCTTCATTCCTTTGCCTGGTCTCCTACAGTAATGTTATTATTTCCCATGAGGGTCACATGAGATTTTTCTCTTGCTTGCTTTGTACGTGTCTTTGTGTGTGTTTATTTATTTAATAGGCATTTTCCTCCTTTATCTGCTACTTATTTAAAGCTTTCACTACACCCATTTGATCTGAATACATTGGCTACAAGTGGCCTGTTTGCAACCAGGTCTGCTCTTAATGGTGTATTTACACCAGGTTTTCACACAATACCAAAGAGATCCATAACCAAAGTGATTTAGAAGATGATTTCCATGCTCCTTTCCCCAGAACTGTTCTCCCTTTATCAACAAGGAGGAAATGACACTGAAGGGAAAGGATTTGCTTGCAACTCTGCTGTAAAAGCACTTTTCTTCAAAGCAGTCTCTCCAAGGGGCAAAAATTAAACCGGGTTCTCAGAACAGGTACTTATTTTAAAAACGGGCCTTTCTGGCTCCTGTCAGAAACATGGCACTTGTTCATGGACTGTCTTTATGATGTACAGCCCCCTCCCTCACCTAGCCTACTCTCAGGAAACATGGACACCTTGCGACCAGCAGCTCTTCTCTCTCCTGGCTCTGTCCTGGAGGGCAATGGGGCAACTCCCATCCATCCCACATCCCTGCTCCCAATGTGGGGGGCTAGGATGCAGTCCCAGTGGCACAGCACAGTACTTGACCAAAACCTGGCATTGCAGATACTGGAATGCCACCAGCCTTTCCAAACCTAGCATTGTGACACGACTGTGGTGGCAGGAAATCACTGACAAATCTGTTTAGGGACACCACTGATCAGGAGACTGCCCATAGGGCATGTCAAGTGCTGCAGGGCAGCATTTCAAGGAGTCCAAGTGAAGACTCCAGTGTTCGCTCTGCTAGCAAAAATTCATCACCTTTTGCCCTCTGCAGTGCATCACTATGAACATGAGCACAACAGACAACACCAAATTAAAGTCTTTATTTAGTTTTGTTTGACGTAATGGCCGTGGGGTGCAAATAGGTTTAGAGATTTTTATAGAATTAACGCATCCTCACACAGTTCTGTAAACTGGCATATAAATGCAGCGAAGGCCTCTATGACCCAGCCAACTCAACCATCACAGCAAAACACCTGCTTAGATACCACTCTGCCTTATGTGGCTGAAGACTCAGTTTTGACAGGACTTAAAGCAGTGCTGTCTGGAAAGCTTTTATAGCAGAATCTTTGCTCCAACCTTGCTGAAAAGGTCAAGCACTTTTTCTTTACCTCCTTGCCTTTCAGAAGCACTCAGGTCTAAACAACAGAGAACTCCATTTTGACTTTCTACTTGCCTCATTTAGTAATATCACACCTTTTGTCAACTCAGGAAATTCTTTGGATTTTAATAATGAAGGAGGACTTGAAAACAAAAGCTAGCCTCAGCCCTGAATGCAACCAAGATATTCTCAAGGGAATCTTCTATACCTTTTAATCTAGGAGATGAAAATATGATAGATACCAGCCTAACAGTATTTCAAAGGAAATAACCAGTCTAAAGAACGCTTGCCCTCTTTCCCATTTCACAGGAAGTGTTCAGTCAGTCAAAAATAACATTTACTGTTTATGCATGATCCCAGCAAGAGCTCCAAACTTCACCCCTCCTCCACCTGAGAGCCGCTGGCCCAAGTCAGCTGCTCTAGGAAAAGCAGGCAGCTGGTCATCTCATCGTAGTTGGAAATTTCAGCAAAGATGCCCAGATGGAGCTGCTACCCTCTATGCACAGTTCTCCGCAGCACGTGGCAATCAAGACTGGCTTCTTCTGGTTATGGTCTGCAAACCGTCACACAGCAACCACCAGCCAGGCATCATCCCCCTGCCTCACAGGTCAGGAAGAAGAGAAGTGCTTAGAGCATGGAAAATGTATGGGCACCTAACTTCTACTTAGATGCCTGACATCCGTTAGCATCACCTGGTAACTTTGCAGGTTGTAGGAACCTAGAAAGCCTGCTTCTGAGGGACTTTATCAGTAACTGTCAATATACTCTGAAAGGAAAGGTAAGCTCACTTCCGAGAGTCACCTCTGACAATTTTTTCCCACTCCAGGTTTGAACAGGTTACCTGCAGGAAAATCTAAGCAGTCTATTTTCAGTCTCCTGACACATGTAGCTCTTTACCTGCTTCTTCTACCAACAGATTATATTATAGTCTTTACATATCTTGAAGTCTTTTAGAAATAACGGAAAGGAAACACAAGTTAGACACATTTTGCCAGGTTTGTAGGAAAAGATTTCCTTCACTGCAATTCCTGTAATAAACTTCATTTTCTTCAGTAACACTGCTGTTGAACACTATTTCTCAATGTGGCCAAGGGCCCTCCCTAATTACAAAGCTGCTCTTCAGCTCCTCAGAGCTCTCCCTTTCCGCCCCTAGGAAGGGATTATCAGCAATTCATGGAAAGAAAATGCACCCCATACATCCTCACTATTTACTTAGCTCTTTACCAACCGTTTGCATATCCAACTTTGCATGTGACATACTAGATAACAGAGGCAACCCAGAAGGCAAGAGCATACATAGTATTTGTTGGCACATTGTCTTTTATTTCCTTTAGCCAAAAATCTCCTGAGGCAGGTGTATGGCATATTAGAGATAGCTTTACACAAAGAGCCTTTCTTTCAGAGGGAGTTTCTTTGAGCCTGTCTTGCAGTTCACATTGCAGACCAGATCAGAAGATGTTTTCCTCCATTTTAATAGAGAAATCTGAGACAGATTGTATCAGGGAAGAAAGAGAGTAAAAGAAAGACTGAGAGGTTACTTGGCAATTAGGCAATCTTGATTATTTCCTTCTTGTCTTGCTAAATCTTTCAGCTGGCTATTGGGTGGAAATTATTTTCTATTCTATGTGACACTGGCTTCACAGCTAATTTGGTTTCTGTCTATCTGCCTAATCCATTTTATCTATCAGTTCTAATTTCACCCTATCCCCATTTTTATTTGCTTGCTTTCTTCACCCATAAGTGTAAAGAACAACAATGATCTTTTCTCCTTATATGGTGCAAAAAAAAGAGAGCGTGTTTTTTCAGGTGAGAGGTATAAGAACAAAGGTCCCACCGTGGGGAGGTCACACAAAGATGCAGGTGCCACCTTTGGTGGGACAAGGATTTAGTAACGCTTTCTTCACGCACCAGAGAACTCCAGTATACAGATCCAAGTCACTGGGACTGCTCTGTGATCTGTGTCACTCTACCTAATCAAGCATCTAATGCAGCTACATACGGAATGGATACAGTCTCACAGAGAAGTTAGTAGTTCTCTCAGGATTTTGAACATCAGACCAAAGCCTTTGAAATGGGCCATGTGTCTGAGGGACAGCTGGAGAAGAGAGTGGCAGATAATGGTAATGTGTCCCTTGATAGCCGTTTTCCTGAGCAGGTTTGCTGCCAAGTTCTCAACCAATGGGCGCTTCTTCAGTTGTGAGGGCTTACTACCAGATATGGGAACTGCAGTCCCCACGGTGTATCCACGACAAAAACATGAATCGCAGCGTGGGCAATTCAGGCATCTGGACAAATATTTCCCACCATCACAGGCAAAGTATTCTTGCCAACACACCCACTGGACTTGGTTTCTTTGTAGAAGCCATCTCTATACTATCTTGGTCTATACCTTAAAAGAAGCATCAAGCTTCAGGGCAGAAATGTTTCAAGTACTTAGCCAAAACTCTGTTGTGACTAATAGCTTGCTTTTACGTGGCCTTGGAAATCCTGTGGCTTGCAATGTGCATGGGAGCCAGGTTCACAGGGCTCTTATTTCACATCTGCTACTGCTGCAGTGCATCTGCCATACAAAACCAACTATATACAATCACTTCCTCCCTTTGGTGTGAGAAGCAACCTGAGGTCCTCCGTCTGAAAGGGGTAGAAGCACAAGGGATTACATTAAGGGTTTGATTCATGATTAAGTAAGCCTTGAGACTCATCTGGGAATTTTGCCAGACAACTTTATGCATTAGAACAGGGACTTTGAGAAACACTTTTATGGTGTCACCCTGAAAACTAGAGGCATCTCCAGGATGCAGGCTCCCAGAGCAGGAGCTTTTCTTCTGTAGAATGACCTCTTTCATATAATAATAGCTAGCCACTGGTAGAGACACTTACATGGATCAGACAACCGAAAAAGCAAGAAGATTGATATCATGGCAAATCAACAAATGGTTACAGGACTGGTGCCACAGCCAGGGGTTTGGCTACTTTAACCATGGGACTCACTTTGAGAAACCTGGTCTACTGGGGGCTGATGGGATCCATCTGTCAGAGATGCCACTGCCAGCAATAGATGCCCAGAGCCTGGAGAAGGATCACAGGT
>Ga0181612_178812_pt1 | contig 13736 bp, 12 predicted proteins | sample HoacroProtozoa21_FD_119630 | JGI IMG/M metagenome (GOLD analysis project Ga0181612, IMG submission 119630) | Hoatzin crop microbial communities from Cojedes, Venezuel. Combined Assembly of Gp0051906, Gp0051904, Gp0051908 | reverse complement strand
TCACATCAGCACCACACAGAGGACCCCCAGTGCTCGGAGTTGTTCCTGCAGCTTTGAGGGTCTCGTGGTTGCTGATGTGACGTTTGAGGAGCACGAAGGGTCAGAGTCAGTTTGTTGCTGGGAGGGTCTCAGGGAGGAGCTTCTTTGGACTGGTTAATATTACAGGACTTAAATTTGGTGAGATGTTGTGCAGAATGGTAATGATTAAGGGAGTTCAAAAGGAATCCCAGCTCCCCAAATCACATAATTTCCCGTATGATGTAAAATTGATGAGCATAAGTAGTACCACATGGGAAAGACATCCCAGGAGAGCTTGGGCCGAATTTGTAAGTACCTATGGCACTTCCTATGTTTGGTTAAAGACCTCTAATGAGACCAGAATTTTGACATTTTATCCTCTTTCAGTGGCCACAAGAAGCAGGAAAGCTGCATGGCTAGAGATCATTGGGCATAAATGGAGAAATAAATTAATTTAACATTCAAAGGGGAACAGTGCCAAGAGAAATAAGCGTCTTTGGGAGTTTGTAAAGAGCAAATCTCTCTGGCCAGCCTCAATTACTGCTTTTGGCTGATTAGTGGAGTAGAGGTGATGAGGAGAAAGCAAAGAACTGTATTTTAGGAGGGCATTTGGGGTTGTCCTTTTTGAAATTTCAGGAAAACAAAATGAAGACAAAGACGCTTAGAGTAGAGACATACAGTCTTGTAGGTTGCACCTCTAACTGAAAGGGGCGGTGTGGCATGATTTTCCATCATGAAGGGTGTCCCCTTGGTTCAGTGCTAGAGCTGATCTTTAAAACTCAGTTGGAAGGTGAAATAAAGTAAAAAATTTTCTCTTTGAGTTCTTTTACTTGGATGGAAGAGAAGGGAGAGTAGGGAGAATGCAGTCTGCCTTTCTACACATGGCTCTTGTAAGACCTGAGAGACAAACTTGCGTTATCTGGGGAAGGGGATGTCTCGATCGTGTTCCTGAATTATATCAGCGACAAACTGCAGTAGGGCTTCCAGGTGCACCTACTGTCAGCAAACAAGGTCCTGGTTCCCTGTGTCTGGTCAATCCCTTGGCATTAGGAGTGATGGTTAACTGTGCATGGGTGATACTAAGACAGAACACTATGGACCTACATCAAGCCAGTGGATCTAGGAAGTAGTGGGATGGAAGACAGAGCAGGCTGTCTGGAAGCACAGAGTGTTGTCGCTCATTTTTTGCTAAACACTGTTGCTACCCACTATGAAGCATTAGCTTAATTAACTCAGAGACAAATTCTTCTGTCTTGGCAAAGTCCATCAACATCCAAGGAGTATTTGGTCAATGTTATAAATATGAAAGTGAAATGAAGATTTATTTGGGTACAGTCTAATCACAGAAGAGCCAGCCTGTCTCAGAGATGAATGCACTAACAATTTCAAGAGTAGACAAATTGGTACTCTACCCTTCCATTGCTTGTCTGATGTGAGGCTAAATTGACTTGGAGCCCTCTTTGTTTTACCTTTGTTTCTCAAAGGTGAATGACATCCTGTAATTAAAAGCAAAAACAAGCACTTATGCCCACACAATAAAAAAGAAAAAAGAAAAGAAAGAAAAAAAAAAAGAACAATAAGCCTTGTCAGGCTTTTATTACTGCCTGGTATTATCTTCTATTGATATTCCTGGTCTGACATTTTTAGATAATGCGGTCTCATTTTGGGATTCGTGGATTCCAGTTCCTCTGCTGAGGTGTATTCTTTCATGGTTAGAATTTTCTGAACCTATGCCATTTAGATCATCCTAATGATAGAACCAGAGCCAGAGCACACTGTTTTCCTTATTTATGTGGCGTGATTTCACTCTTTACTCTTAATGTTATTTATCATGGTTAGTCCGGTCTTATCCTCTGCCTCCAAAAGTAGGTGATGACTAATGCTTCCAAGGAAGGAAGGGTAACAGAACCTCGGGCAGCCACAGCTGATTTCAGTCTGGCTTTTGTTGCTGATATTATTCATCATTTTACCCCTTCCATTTTAAGTTACCATTCTTGAAAAAATGGTCTTATGCAGCATCCACCATTTCATAAAAGGTAGCTGAAAAATTGAAGAGAGTTCAGAGTGAATATACGTTAATGAATCAAGAGAAGCCTGCTCTTTACAGTGAGCTTAATTGATATGGAATTTAAATGTTTTGATTTGAGTTAACCAGTGACTTGGCTGTGTTCTGAAAGGATCTGTGTAAAGAAGAGGCAGGTCTGTAATGCAGATGACAAAGCAGCGTAACAAAATCCAATGGTTGGAAGCAGAGCTAGATAAATTTAAAGCCAGACATAAAGTAGAAGCTGTAATTATGGTGCTTAATTGCTTGCCCAAACAATTTGCCTCATGCTGTGGTGTTTTCTCCAATACTTGCATTCTTTCAGATGAGGTTATGTGTACTTTATGACAAATATTCTTTAGGTCAACAAAAGCTTTGTGGAGTAACGTTGGGTAGAGTTCATTGCCTTGCACAGTGCAGAAGGACTAAATGAGATGGTCAATGAGAAGGGCTTTCAAAGCAATGACAGAAGAAAAATTTAGGAGATTTTTGTCTGGGGTGGTGTAGTGAATTTGGGCAAGGGGTATTGCCAGAGTGGTCAGTGAGCAAGGAGTCACAGGAAAAGCTTGTAGCAGCCACATCAGGAACAGAGCTGTTGAGTTACTGCTGATGAAGGAGAGTGGCTGTGTGAGAGTGGCTTGCAGAAATGCAGAAGTCTTCAGCCAAGACAGAGGGAGATGTGGCACTGATGGGGAACTGAGAGGTTGCTGTCTTCCTGGTGACATGGTCTCTGATGACAAAGGTTGTTCCAGCCTGGCTAAGTTAAATGGTGGGTGGCTGGATTTATTCAGATTTGCTAGGAAGGGCTGTGTTAAATGTTGGGTGACTAGATTTATTCAGCTTTGCTAGGAAGGGGCTCATTGAATGCAAACCATGCCTGGCAAAGGATTTGCTTGGAGCAGAAATGTCGGGGGCAACTGTACATTTAACCTACAGTTTAACTTTTCAGTGAGAGCTCTGTGGTCCGGCCACTGACTTGAGCAGCAGAGGGACCAGGCCCTTTCATTTGGCATCCAAGAAGCAGCAGTAGGTGGCTTGTCCAGCAAAAGGCTGGTGAGACTCACTATTCTCTGTTGGGGAGGACAGTTTTTGAAGAACCAAAGTGGTCTGGTTGGGTTTGATGGTTTTTCACTCTATCTGCTGTTACACTTGAAGGAGGAGCTTGCTGTATTGACCCTTAGAAATGGGTGATGCAGCTATTGTAACAGCTCTGTCCCTGACAGCCAAGGTTAGTGGCTGCGCTTCACCACGTTATCTCCTGCCAGTGTACATGCTCCCAGGATGTTTTTTCTGGTCCTGCTTCTTGGGTTCCCCCAGCCCATCCATCCTGATGCTGCTTTTGTTGTGTTTTACCTGTTCCTTTGTTATCGGCAGCCTGCAATATCCAATACAGTTTGTTCTTTTGATTCTCTGAGTTTCTCAGTGACTTTAGCCTTCTTGCAAGCGCTGACTTCTGCAGTCCCCCACATCTAGTGAGAAACTTCTGAAAACAATACTCTTTACTGTAGAACTGGCAGAAATAACTTTTTTGGAAGGAAACACCTAAAAGACAAAAATGAAACTTGCGTTCGCTGGTCGTGTTTGCTGGCTAGCCTGAAAAGCACTGCCTTTACCTATTGGAGGTTCTCGTCCAAGTGCAGGAACCACAATGACGCAGAGGTGATGGAGTATGTAAGAGTAAGTCTAGAGTAAGAGGACTGGTTGTAAGCCCAGGTTTTTTTTGATTACTTGCCCACATCACAAAATGTTCATCTGTTTTTGCTCCAAAGATGCTTTTGATTGAAAACCAGGCAATATTGCAGGGAACGGTAAGGGAGCACTGGTGGCTTTGTCTGAATTAGCGAAGGTGCTCCACTATGGAGAAGTCTGCAGAGAGGTGGGGGCTGTGCCCGTCTGCAAGCCACTGTCCCTTATATTTTGCCTTGCTCTTGGCCTTTTACCAGATGAAAAAACAGGGAGAAAATAACAGCAAACTCAGAAGTTTAGCTTCAGCTGTTAAAAAGAGATTAATTCATTTTCTTTTTTTATGATCTCGCAAAGTAGTTAGGCGAAATTTAATTGAGTCTAGGGAGCTGAGGCTGGAACAGGCAAGGAAAAGGAAACTTGCTGAAAACATTGTCAAGGCACAGGTAGCAAAAATGAGCGGCAGCAAATGCATAACAGAAAATGAGAGGGGAGAAAGAGGAAGAGAAAAGGCTAATGGGGAAATAATTAGAAAATACCACCACCGCCAAAACAACTGTGTTAAAAGGTAGATGAGAAGGAGGCGCATGCCAGGTTACAGTCAACAACTGAGTTACAGTAGTGGAGTCTTCACGGTCCCAAACCATCCATAAGAGCAGTCTGCTTTTTAAGCTCATTCACTGAGATTCACATCGTCTTCAGCCATCCCCAGCACTGTGCAGCCTGACTACTGAAGGAAATATTTGTGGTTTGTGCATCACTCAGTCCATCCCTGCCATCAACTTGGCAGACCACGAGAGCTCGGTGGGACCAAGGCGTGTTGCCTGGGAGGTGGCTGAGGAACAACTAGGGAGCTGCCAGGACAGGAGTGATGATAATCTAGTCAGTACTGAGATTTTTTTTTTTTTTTCTTTGAATCAGCGTGGAGGTAATGTCCAGGGTCTGAGGGTGCTTCACACTGTGGGATGCTCCTTCATATGAGATGTCAAGCCATGGCTGAAAACCTATCAGAATAAAACTCCAGACTGCTTTTAGCAATGGGTAAAGTGTAGTCGTCTTTGCATGTAATAACTCTGCAGAGTGCGGAGTTGTCCTGTTTATCTCTTAGGGCTGAGTGCCCTCATTGCTTTCTGCTCTTAAAACCTAGATAGTTGCCTGAGTTTTATTGCTGTGTTTTACATTTTTGAGGGATGTGGGAGGAGGAGGCAGCAGTGCAGGTGAATCTAGCTGCTGGAGCGCCAGTTGTTTTCGAGGTCCATCAGGGCTGATGTTGATTAGGGGAAGTTTGAGGGGGTGGGAACACAGTTCGCGTGCCCTCCACCCCCCCGTCTCGTCACCGCTGGTTTCCTCTCCGGCCCTGGGGGAAGGACCTGCCTTTCACTTCTTGCTTTCACAATGATGCTCCACACGGTTAATGTAAGGTAGGAAGGCAGGCATATGTGGGAGGGAAAGTTGCATCCTTGCAGCTCAGCCTTGGGTGCTTGTCCATCTCCAGGGTGCTCCTGCCATGCTCCTGTCTACCTCATTTCTAGCCAGTCCCTCCATACTGGGCCAGGTGGCTTCCTCTTGCTGATACCAGATGTCTAGCACAACAGGCTCACCCTCCAGTGGTAGGGATAGCAAAACCGCTGCGTGCACACTGAGCGGTCAGACTGTGTGGTGGGAAGAGCCACAAGTGATGGGGCTGATGTTTGGCACTTGCCAGGTTCTCTCCCACGCAAGGAGCGATGGAGGTGGAAGATGACCACAAATTGTCTCCTAGTGCTGGGTCAGACATTGGGACTTTAAGTAGAAATTACTCCTGAAGTAGGAAACCCCGTTACCTGGAGTAAACATGCTGGACTGGAATAAGCACACATATATACACAGCAGTTTTAACAGTTGTTGCTGTTAGCTGGAGGTACTGTCCCCACACTACCATGTGGAGGCCTTTCTCCTTTCCCCCAGGCTGACTTAGCATTGCTAACAGCAAACTGCTAGGACATGGTTTTCAGTGTGGGAAATCACAGGGCTATTTTCTCTAGTTTATGCCCAAGAGTCTTCATTTGCTTCTTTGATAAAGGACTTAGCTGAATTTGCTCCACCATGGAGCTTGTAGGATGCAGATGCTTTGCCAGCCAGGATGAGTTGGCAGAATGGCTCTGCTCCTAAGTCCCAACAGCTTAATCTTGACATTTCTAGTGATGTGTGAGCCCAAATTAGGAGAAAGGGGAAATGAATTGTGATTTCTGCTTTGTTTTCTCTAGGTAGACTTAAATATGCCATCAGATATGCCTTATTCCTGCCTAAATGTTCCATATAATCCTAGGGGCTGGTTGAAGAGCTCAGTGTTTCTCCAAGAAGCATGTGTGTGTGGAAGTCTTAGCTGTGAGGCACCAAGAATGTGCCCAGGTAGGCTAGGAGCGGGCCTGTGGCTGCATTCCTGCATGGTGTCAACGAGCTGTGTGTGGCTGCACTTCTCGGCTTTGGAAATATCTCCTTGGGAGCCATTCAAATAGGTGGCTGCGTTCGTGACCACAGAGCTGTGTCAGAATAGTTAGAGAGCTGTAGCACTGTGGACTTTGGTAATGATTTCACTCCAAGGGGGTCTACACCTGCCAGAGGCCGCCTCTCGTCTGTCCCCGTTCCTCTTCCTACCCTGAGCCCAGAAGATGGTTCACACCAGCTAATACAGCCCTTTGCTGCCACGCTCAGCAGAGCTACAGCTCTCCCTTGCATCTCAGCCCCAGCAGATTGCACTTGCTGTTGCAGCTAGAGACCACCTCCTGGAAAATCCAGCAGCGCCTCTGCTTTGTCCTGTTGTTCCCAGATGGAAGTGCTTTTCTGCAATGGCAGTCTGCTAATGTGTCCCCATGGCTTGGTGCTATCTCTTGTGCTCATCCTTTTCCATGGTCAAAACAAATCTTTCCTGATTGGGTCGCAGCTGCCTGCTGGTTTTGGTGGCCTTGAGGAGTCCTGACACCAAAGCAGAGCGTGGGCAGCAGTGCCAGGGTGCTCAAGAGCACTAAAATTAGCATGAGCTTTTGTCTGTGTGGGGTCTTCATTTCCTCATCGCATCTCAAATCCAGCTCTGTAGGACCATCTGATGGTACTGTAGGACCATCACTTCTACCCAGTGAGTGTGGTTTGTGTGCAGGGAGATGCACTTGTTCGTTGCAATGAACAGGTTTTTATGGGCAACATTTTCAGCAGCATCTGAGTCCAGTTCTCAAAAGTGATGTAGGCTTTTAAGAGGCCAAAGCCAAGATTTTCATAAATAAGTAATGATTTGGGCTGCCTCTGTTTTCTGTTACACAAGTCAAGATGTCTGAAAGGAGCCTGTTGTCAGCGGTTGTGGGATTCTGGCATTTTTTCAAAATTGACGTGCTTTTAAAATATCTTAAGCTGGGCATTCAGAAATGGAGGCATCAGGAATGATTAGCTGCTTTTGAAATCCTTGTTCTTAAATGTTTGAATGAAAATTACTGGGACATGTGGTCCTAAAAGACGTGTGAAAAAGCGCTCAAGGTGTATTTTGGAAGTGTGTCTGCACATCTGTGACTACGCTTGTCCCCAGAGCACCTGCACTGTTGTACGCTAATGTACTCGCAAAAGCCTAACAGGGAAAGGCAAATCTATCACTACTGTGCTGAATGGATGGTGGGATTGATGGGCTTCTCCAGGGTATCAGCCTGCCTCCGCTTTGGTTTGAAGAGGAAAATAGCAGTGCTTTTTGCAGACAGCACCAGTGGGCTGATCAGTAATTCTGACCTACTGGGGAAAGACAGACAAACTTGTATCACAAGTCCTATACCTTAGGACCAATATGTTTAAAGATAAGCATGCGCAAGTTAAACATGTTACAGGGATTTGAGGGTTTGATTTTATGAACTAGTAAAGCAGTGAGTTTGCAACTGCTGGTTCCCCAGTCTAATTTCCTAACGTACGTCTGATTCTTTTTGCCTCTCCTCTCAGATCTGAACCATGTCGCACCCGTCCTGGCTGCCACCCAAGAGCACCAACGAGCCTGTTGGTCACGTTACTGCAAGGATGGAGACCACGCACACCTTTGGGACTCCCAGCATCTCGGTGTCCACCCAGCAGACACCAAAGAAGTTTGCACCAGTTGTTGCCCCCAAGCCAAAGTACAACCCATACAAGCAACCAGGAGGTGATGGTAAGTATTTATATTTTTTTGGAAGGAACCACAATGGTCTAATTCAGAGGAACTGACTGCTAACACAGGCTGTTCTTGGCTTGCTCTTTGTTGATGAGTTTGTGGGAGCCTCCCTGTTTCAGATCGTTCAAATCAAGACGAATGTGAAGGTATCTCTTACCCTTGCTCTGGCTAGCTACCCTCCTGAGAGGTGCAGGGCTGGTGGAAGACATGAGGACAAATCTTTCTTGTTTTTAATTGGAAGCAGATGTCCTATGTCCGAGATGCGTACTTTTCAAGGGGTTTTGCTTGTTTGGTCTTTGCTGGTATGTGTTGATCCAAGAAGCTGGGGCTTGAACAACCCTGTTCAGTATTGGTTCTTTCATCCCAGCACAATGGGAATCCCCTACAAATGTGGGGCTGAGCTGTAAGAGTATGGGTATAATTAAGGTGGTAAGGGAATAAGTTTGGCTTTAGGAGTGCTTCCTCTCCAGCCTGCTGGTTTGATTCAGTTGTACACTTATTCTTTTCCCTCTACTATGAAACACTCTTGAATAAGAAATAATTTAATGATGTAATTCTGAGGATATTTACATGATCATTCAGTAGCCTCTGGAGCTGTTATGTCAGTAAAACAAACGCCTGCCAGTCACTGTGTGTCAGCCTTCCTCTGCCTTCTGCTACAAAAGTCCTCCTGCCTTCACGTGGTCGAGCAGCGAGCATGGTGGTTCCTGGCTTGTGGATGCATGGAGGGAGGGAGCTCCCGGCAGTGGGAGCGCATGGCTGGGAGCGCCTCTGGGGCTTGCAGCTGGAAACTGGCCAGCTGGAGCAACTGGGATGCCCCTCGCTGACATGGAGAGTGTGTGATGGAACCTTGCTGAAGCAGAAACAAGGTGGAAGCTGAGGATTTTGGGAGAGAGTGATAGCTCTCTTGGCAGAGCAGTGACTTTTCTGTTCTTCGTGGTTTACTCTGGTTAAAAGTGAGTGGAAAACTGTTTCCCCTCCTCCCCCCCATCCTTAACCAAAGAAAAACTCAGTTATCTTCAAGAAAATGGCCAAACCAGCTTTTGAGTTCTGGTTTTGGATGCTCTGCATTGTTCCATCACCACTTTTCCCTCTTTTATGTTGAGGACAATAAGATAAATGTCTCCTGTATCTTTTTTTCTCTTTTTCTGCTCTATCTTCTGAAAGCGTATGCATTTACAGGAAGACTACAGACTAACAGAAAGGAAAAACAAAGTGGCATATTAAATCTCACACTTGAGTGATCTTCTAAAGTTAAGGACATTTTGTGGGAAAGTTGGAAAAGTCTGACGAGTGTTTGGGTTTTTTTCTCTGCCAGGCTAACTTCAGGGAATTCAGAACGAAAAAAGAAAATGTGTTGGAGTGGGAAAGCGAAGTCGTATGCACCTGTTCTGTTGCCTTCAGTAACAAAACATTAGCGAGTAAGAGAAAGACATTTGGAATTAAAAAAGTAAAAAAATAATCTGTTTCTGAAGTGCAATGAAGGTGTCACCTTCAAGTCAAGTGGAAATTCTTATTTTCTTAGTTCTCTTAAAATTTAAAGTAATTATGGAAAATGACACTTTTTTTTCTGGGAAAACTATTGTTAATCAACCAGTATTTTTTTTGTGAAAAATGTCAGTATGCCTTAATTGTCAGTGCTTTAGTGAGTGTAAATCTGATTATATGTGACTTGGGAAATTACCACCTTCTAAAAAAGTCTTGGTTTCTTGGCATTTGGGGAAGGAGGCTTTCCCTAAGAGCAGGACAGGCACTACAGGCTGAAGAGACAAAGCACCAAACATTTCTCATGCAACACTGGTTACCCAGTCCCCCAAGCAGCTGAGCATCGCCACATCTGTTGGAAACTGGGAGGTATCAGGAGCTCACAGGAGGCCTTTTTCAGTGCCAGTCCCTTGCCTTGTCTGGTGCTGGGCATTTGCAGATCTCATCATCATCTGACAGGCCTGGAAGAGCTAAGGGTTGGCCAAGACCTGGTCAGGGACCGGCTTAGTGATGTGACAGCATTTCTGCAGCTTAAGCTAATCCACTTTCAGAAGGTGACACACTGCTGGTTGGTGTCAGCAGCCGGTGCGAAGCCATTAGCCCAGCCATATATAACCCTGAGAACACGAGACTTCTAGGATCTGGCAGGCGAGGGGGGACAGCCAGAAAATATTTAGCCCAACATGCTTCATTCGCCTTCTGTGGCTCCCTTGTCTCTTCCAAGCTCCCTAATTGTTTCTTCAATGACCTTTGTTGTTTTTGCAGCAGTAATTCAGCCTGGGACACTGCTTCATGCCCCACTGATTCCCTGTGTAAAGGGGCACCATGAGTTGCTTTGCCTAAGTTTGTTCTCCATTGGTCACAGGTCTTTCCCATCTGGTTAATGATGAGTGTGTAGGTGGAGGAACTGCAGCATCCCCTTGTACCCTGGAATGTTTCCATCCCTCCTGTCCCTCCGGAGGTCCTTCGCTGGAGGCGAAGTGCGCAGGTAGCACCTAGCGCAGCATCCTTCCGCCAGAGAGGAGTGCGAGCAGGGAGCTGCTCCAGGCAAGGGCTGTCCCAGGGCTGCGATGGGGCAGAATGCAGCCGTGCCCATCACAGCCTGGCACAGCCTGGCCTGCCCCAGCCGTGTCGCTGGAGTTGGTTCCCTGCTACCAGAGGCTGCAGGGGTCATATTGGGAATCTCTGAGGGATGCCAGCAAATTCTGTTCCCGGTAATTTCTTCAGCTCCTTGCTTTTAACATTCGGGAAAATGCATCCTCTGGCCTCATGTGTGTTTATTATTATTTTGTAGGTACGTTGCTTGAATGTTGTGGGTCTTCATGGCTGATAGCATTTGTAGTTTTATTTCTTGAACATGTTGAAAGTGCAGGGGAAAGACACTGAAGTGACAGGCTGTGGAGCAGGCACTGTGTGCACAGTGGGGGAACAGCTGTACCCCCACTCTCCCTCCCACCAAGGCATTTCCTTGGTCTCACCTTCACTTTGATTTTATTTATTTTTTTCCCTGACACCTGCACAAAAACCAGCCAGATTAAAAGCTACTTAACGGAACTTTAAAACAAGTGAGAAATGGTTAAATGATTGAAAAAAGTGAAATCGCAGCAGCCAGTGGTTTATAAACCAGCAGCATTTTAGTATGACTGGAAGCACTCAAGGAGAGCATGGTTCAGACCAGCTCAGTGAGCAATTTTCCCAGCATTACCAGCTCCCCTCCTCGCTGTGTGCCACGCTGCCTCGCTGTGACTTGTTTCAGACGAGGGTTGTCAACTCGTCAAAGCAGAGACAGTGTCTTGCTGTCACAGGGATCTGTTTGGGGGCCCCTGGGTGTGACCGCAGTAGTAGTAATAATAAATAATAATCAATAAGACCACAGCTCTGATTAACATCCTACACGAGTCTCTGCTGTGCAGCTGGCTGGAGAGGCGAGCACAGCTGTGTTTTTATAGGTCCTACAAACAGAGGACCAGAATTCCATGTGCTGTGGTCTGGGCTGGGTTTCTGGAGGATTTAGTGCTAGTGCTCCCTGCTACAACAGTTCATGGGGGATTAACCTTGCTTGATCCTGGGAGGGTTGAGTACCACGGTCCCTGGGACGTACAGGGGCCCAACATCTTACACAGCTCTGCATTTACCCCACAGAGGGAGGAGAGCTGTTTGAACCTGGGGGAGTGATTTTCTACGAGATGGACAAGCGTGCATGGAGAGGAAGTGTAGCTGCTAAGGAGTTAAGCTGGAAATCAAAATTAGGTGTCCAGACAGTTGAGCAGTGGCTCAGCGACACTGGGGCCAACAGTGGTCTGTGGATGCACCTGGATGCGTTTGCAGATGGAAAGCATCTTCTGCATGTTGGGAGAAGACGGGTCCTGAGATAGATGAGACATCATCCAGCTGTGGGTCCTCACAGTCCACCTCTTGTATTTGGCTCGTTTCTCTGTGCTTACATGTGTTTGGTGCTACCTGCCTCTTCCCTGTGTTCCTCAGCAGACCCCGTCCAAGGGGATTCATAGCAGGTCTCAATATCTGTACTCAATGAGAAAAAAAAAATCTCTTAAGCAAAATAATGCCTTCTTTCAAGGAAATAGTGTGAATTTTGTTTCCTTTAAAAGTATTGGATGCCCTGTCATTGGAAGTGTTCACGGTCAGGTTGGATGAGAGTTTGAGCATCCTGATCTAGTGAAAGATGTCCCTGCCCATGGCAGGGGGGTTGGAGTAGACGATCTTTGAAGGTTGCTTCCAACCCAAACCATTCTGTGATCCTATGGCTTCCCTGTCTCCTTTTCCTGCTGTTTATTTCTCTCCTGCTTTCCAGCTTTTACACTTAAATTGGTATTTCAGCATCATCAGCAGAGCTGGGGCCTTGGGGGAATGGTGCCACGCAGCTGTTCCAGTCTGCGCTGGGCTCAGGAAAATGGGGAGGATTTATAGCTTGCAGATGAAGCAAATTCCCTTTTTTCTCCTCTCACTAATCCCAGAAAATAGGCCCTCACCCTCCAGGGCAGATGAAGGAGGTGTCTGGTGTGGAGCGAGGCTGTCGATGGTTGATCCATTACTGGCTTTGTGCACGCTGCCGTGGGCCTGGTGGTGGCAGCGCTGGTGCCGTGTGGCACGGGGAAGAGATGGCGGCTGCTCCCAAACGAGTGCCACTGCGGCAGAGCAGTCGGGGTGCACTGGAACGGTGCCAGGGCTCGTGAGACCAAAATCAGGGGCTTCAAAAACATGCAAAAATCTTTTGTAAGCCTCGGCCACTCAGAAAAGCGTGAGTTGGGCTCTTCAGGCCATTGGATGGCTTGAGTGCAGTGAGTGGCAAGCTTTGTGGTGGGATTTGCCCTTTGATTTGGATCCTTTTAGTTTCAAGCTTGTTTTCTTGACTGCAAGAGCTCTTTCCCCCTTGCCTGTAGGCCTCCCCTCCAAAGAAAACTCTACAGACCTGAAGCAGTGCAAGTCCAGGAGAAAGCACGCTGTGCTGATGCAGGTCGAGCACAGCCGGTGAGCGCTGGGAGGCTGGGTTGCAGGGCTGGGCTTTCCAGTGCAGCACTCATGAGCACTGCCACAGCTCCCTGCGGGTCAAATACACCCTCCTTGCCATCATGCGTTGTCACTTGAATGGTAATTTGATAGTGGCAGGGAAGGGAACGAGTCGCTCCTTGCCTACTGGGAAGTGCCAGATTATTGCTTGGCACGCAGGAGGTCTCCTGCTCCTGCAAAGATGACTGTCTACTCTCCCAAGAGACCAAGTCCCTCATATTCTTGCAATGTCTTTCGTTTGTACGAATCCAACTGCGTGTGTTTCTCAAGCTGCCTGAGACAGACCGAGATACTGAGGTGCCAACCCTGGCCAGAAAGGGATGTGCAGGCAGCATCGCTCCGAGGACGGTCGCTTGGCTTACCGGGCTGCACAGCGCTTGGAAGTGCTTCTCTGTCACCCTCTGAGGCTCTGTGGACAAGCTTTGCAAAATTAGCCACTTCAGTTTGTGCTGCTGGGTCCTTCTAAATTCAGTATTTATTAGTGCTGATGTCTTTTCCTTGTAGTTGCCACCCTTGGTGAATATAGTACCTGCAGAAACAGTTAATATGGATTTAATAATGGATCTCAATAAAGGGAAGAGAATCAAAGCGAGCTCTTCCTTCTCCTTCCTTTCCTTGGGCAACTTTCAGCTATAGTGAACAACAAGACTCGTGTGAAGGTCTTTGATGTTTTCGTTACTTCCCCCCCCCCCCCCCCCAACCCCCCCCTCCCTTTTCTGTTTGGGGGTGTGGCGGCATCGTGTAATGGAGTCAAACAACACCACCTCTACCAACCCGGACCAGCTGACTGTCAATGATCACGTGTGGGTACTCCGTCTC
>Ga0181612_145009_pt1 | contig 13736 bp, 5 predicted proteins | sample HoacroProtozoa21_FD_119630 | JGI IMG/M metagenome (GOLD analysis project Ga0181612, IMG submission 119630) | Hoatzin crop microbial communities from Cojedes, Venezuel. Combined Assembly of Gp0051906, Gp0051904, Gp0051908 | reverse complement strand
TATGTAATCACTTCTGCCTAACGGGAGGTAGCACAGCTGGGTGTCCTGGAAGCTGCACACAAACCCCCCAAGTTTACCACCTGGTTCCTACCCCACAGACTTGGGGCAGGGGGAATCACTCTTGGCTGCTGAACTGACAAGGTCGTGCCACAGCAATTAATTTGAAAACAAAATCTTTAGCCTGCAAAACTATATTAATGCTTCCCCAAGCCATCCAGCCAGTCATCTCAGCTGAAATGTGTTGTTAACGCAAGTGCTTGTACCCAGCTGAACAAGCATTACTTTAATTGACTCTGGTTTATCTCCAAACATCTGTCGTTATTAAGTGCTGTATCAATTACTGACCTTTATGTATAGCTCACGAGATACAGTTGAATGTTATTCATGCATATAAAGGCACTGAAGCTCAACTGCTACATCTTATTATATACTTGTTTAACCATTTATAATGTTTAATAATACTAACACATAATTTATATAATTATTAATCGATACAGTTTTGGTGACTAGTATAAAAAATTAAATTTAGTTCACATTCTTTTCATTTTTTCTTGTTTTCTGTATGTACAGATTATTGTATAGGAACTACTTATGGGCAATAAAGCAAACAAAACAAATTGTTTAAATCAGTGCCTTTGCTTTTCCTTGAAGAGTATTTTCTGCAAGGTGATGTATTTCATCATTTGCATTTGTTGCTGGTGGGATCTTGTGCTCTTAGTGTATATGGATTCACATCTTTGATATGCATGTATTTTGGTTGTTCTTCAGTGTTGACTGTCTATTACTCAAACTCTTTGTTTTCTGTCTTTTTATAATCCTCAGCTTTTCTTCAGTAGGTTATGATTTGAAAAATAAAATGTTTTTGTTGTCTGAGCTAGTAAACTACTGTGACTGATGAGCATACATGTAAGCATCGCTGGGGTGCTGAGCTTTTATCTTTTGGAACCTCTTTAAGAATTTGACCCACATCTGAGAAGTCATTGGTTTTTTCCTATGCTATAGAATACAAACTGAATCAAATGGTAAGAAGTGTCCCGTGAGTATTTACCTGACACCCACACGCATTCTCAGTGATGTATGTTCTGGTAGGTGACCAGCAACAACATGGCACTTGACACTGGGTCAAATGCAACTACGTTGTTCTCCTGTGCTAATTTTCATTAAGGCTACATCAGTATTCTCTGTGCCATATCTGTGGGTGGATTTGTGCATTACAAGTAATTTTAATATAGCATGTACCAGAACTGTGTTCTTACTAATTAATGGATGCGTTATGACATAATGAAGGGCAATTTGAAGTGAAAAAGTTAACTGCAGCCTGTACCTTTTCAGTCTGTTTGCATGTTGTTTATCCGATTCTTTGCTGTCATGCATTGTTCTTTAATTCTGTACTACGGTTTCCTAGGATCCACTGTACATGTGCAAAGCTCAAATCAGCTTTTTAAAAATTATTATAACTAGAGGATACAGTTAAAGATATTTTAATCATATATTTGCCTGACTGCTTTTGCAGAATAACTAAGACACTCAAGTTGGTTTAGATTCCTAATGTTACCAGATATGGTGATAACTAGGGGGAAGGGAGGAGAGAGGGCAAGGCTAGAAAGAAAGTGAACCTAATGTAAAAAAAAATAAATTTAAAAAGGCAGAGCCAAACTGAATGCTGATTTTTTTATTTCCTCTGTGGTAGATCTAGTTACGAAACAGAAAGCTTCTAACATTGAAACTATGTATTCTTAGGTGGACGTGCATTCTTCTTAAATTTATTTCTGTAGTCCGGCAAGGAGATGTATTTTTCCAATGAGCCCACTTACCATCTATTTCAGCATTGCCCTGTTTTCTGTGCCTGATTGTAAATGCTTATGTACTTGATTTGACATGGGCGGTTCCATTCTGACAATAACATAGCAAAAAATTCATTGTCAATGAGGTGATATTTTGGTTCATTTTAGTTCTGAAATGTGTATATCAATCTGTACTGTCAGGAGCTAGCAGGAGTGTTTTCGTACTAACATACAGGATCTTATTGCTAATCAAATTATGTTAAGGTCACTTCGGTGCAAATATTGTGTGTTTTTGGAAAAGACCTTGTACTGCAAGCCCTTTACTCTTACAAAGAATTACTGAGGGACTGTGGCTATCTGAAGAATGCTCATTGAAGCTTTACTGTTGTGATGTGCTGATAATAAAGTCAGGTTTTTAGGCATGGTCTTGTCATGATTGTAACTGTAATGCTAATTTATTCCTGCATTTTTTTCCATAGTGCTGACAGGGTTTCCCCTGTTCCTGTTATTTGTATTTAATTTAGGTATTTGTATTAACATTCAAATGCTTAAAATAGAATTTAACACTATTTAGTGGTATTCCTCTTTTATGTTAGAAGTTACAGTGAGTGTCGTTACTGCGCAGTCATTGTCCCATTTCAAGGGCTGTGTTTTTAATAACTTGAAACAATATACATTTTTTCCAGATATTTTTACAAAATACCGCTCCTTATGATTTGCTCATGTGAAATGGGAGGGGAATTAGAGTAGATTACATCTGAAGTATTTATATGGTGTTTATAGTACTCTTGTGTATTTTTGGCGATGAAGGATTAATTTGAGAAGTGAAGCCTCTGGGTTATTTCTCAATATCTATCAGAATTTTCACATGCAGTGATCTTCTCTGACATCTTAAACTTTCTGAAGTTACTCAATGCCAGTCAACATCTTCGGGTTATAAATTAGTTCAAAATTAACATAATTTAATTTTAACAGAATTCACTTCTTGAATGCTCTTGCTTGTGTAGCAGAGTTTTTCCAGCTATACTCCATAACTTTTCATGGGAAAATAGGAGAAATTCAAACTTAATAAACAAGTATGCAGGTATTACAAATTTTTTTTCCTAATTATGTTGTCTTACACTTGGCACTTCATCAGTTACCATGTCTCAAGTGTAACTGGTTTCACAGTGTTCTGAAATTCCCCTCCTCATAGACAGAGGAATAAATAAATAAATGAATGTACCTTCAGCAAATGGGAGCCCTCCATTGCCATTTCTGCTTCAGGCCAGTGCTATTTCTTATGGAGCAATGTCACATTTAGCTGACTCATAGACAAAAGAAGAAACTTAAGCAACGAAGACGTAGGTAATAAATTAACTTTGTATTTATGCTTTGTTGTGTTTTGTTGCTAAGAAAGGGATTTAAAAGATCAAAATATAAACGATGTATTGGAAGCGGCTTAAATCTATTTTTTCCCCTGTTCAACAGTCATATTTCATTCCAATGTATTAAAATACTCATCTTCAGATATTTGAAATGTAGCATATAAATAACACTAAGTTGAAATTTGGACGGTGGCTTTTCTATGCACTTAGCTCCAAAACTATGCTAATATGTAGGGCTGCGTCTGACACTCTTTGCTGCTATTATTTGAAGGGCGGTTTTGTTGTTAATTCTGCAGCCAAACTGATAGGGCTTCATGTTTGTAGAGTGTCATATCATGATTTAAACAATGTATTGTGAGTCTTTGGAAATGTTAGACAAATAAACGAAATGTGAAAGAAGCAGGTTATCTTGCCCTCTGAGTGGTTAGTTGATGCAAGGGACGTAGCATTTTCTGAGTGCTGATGTTGTTATTCATCAAATATTTGACTAAGAGAAAAAAGAGGAGGGATTTGGCTTGCCGTCACAGATGTCTTCCAACTCTGCAACAGAACAGTAGTCCTTGCTTGTCTTTGTTTCCATGAGCTCAGAAGAGTCGTAAGAAAGCAATTTAAAAAAATCAGCCAAGTAAGGACATTGAACTGGAAAGTAAACTTACTTGCAAGACTTGCAATGAAGTTACAAAGAATTTTCATACATGTATCTGGCTAGCGTTCCCAGAGAAGACCTGGTGCTGAATAGGCGTCCAGGCTAGCATGAAGCTAATGCTTCCCTCCCTCCTCTGCTTGCTTTTCCACGGTGTGTTTCTAGGTGTGAGATTCTAGGCTGCCAGGACGTGATCAAGGCTTGTTCTGGTTTGTTTTGGCTTTTTAGTTAAACGGCTAACTGCCTGGGAATCAGAATTGTAGCTGTGGCGGTATGGTCCTTGTGAATGTGGTACGAAGATGGAATTGGGTTGGTGTTATTTTGCATCCAGACAGCGGTAGAGATACTTCTCTGGCTGTGTGCAACTGCAAACCTCTGAGTTACGCAAGATGCTGACCAGAGTCTAGCATATGGAAACTGAAGCCTCTGTTGTATGTGATGTTTTCAAAATTATGAGGTAAAACCTTCTTTGAAAAGGCTCAGCAAGTGCTGGATTTTGGCAGTATTTGTGTTCATGCTGTCTTTGTTTTAGTTGTCTTAAATAGAAAAATAGTTGGCAATTAGAGAATAGTTCTTTACTGTGTGTAAGTTGTCTTTTAGGTGATTTTCCTAATTAAATGTATTGGATATTTTAATATTTGGAGCAAAAAAATTAAATGTCATTTGACTTTAAAGGTATTGTTTTTCCTGCTTGGGGGAAAATAAGCTTAAATTGAGACTTTGTCTTTGCTTGTTGGCACTTGTTAGTCTTAACGAAATAAAACAATCTCTTAACTGTTTGACTGAATTTTTCCTTGTAGTCAGAAAAGTAAGATTACACCTGTCCATTGTTTCATTTACTATCGCACTTGTTATGGTATTGTTTACAAGGGAAGTTATGTCTTTGAATAGGTATTGAAATCTGGTTTCTAATTAGGATCAAGTTTAACTTAAAGCAAAGTCCCGATTATAAGCGATACATGTTTTGTTTGTGTGAAGCTGAACAAAAATGATTCCTCTGTTGTGAAAAAAAAAACCCCAAACCTTTAGCCATAAACATTTGTAATTTTACAAAGCAATAGTCTTGACTGTCACCTGTTCAACAGGAATGTGGTAGAGTGTCAAGATTTCTATGTTAAATTACCAGTGCAAACAGAGGTCATCGTCTGCATTCTAAAAGAACTTCTCATAGAATCCTAAGAAGTAGGTTTAATTTTCAAAGTGATTACATTCCACACTTTGCACACTTGTGTCTAATTCAAAAGTGTTTTTAAAATAATCCCCCAAACCTGAGAAGGGTGCTGCACGTGAAACACAGAACTTCTTTCTAAGCATGCAGTGCTGTCAGATGTGGGAAGGCAGAAGGGTGAATTTAAGCAATGGGACACAGTCATTTCTTCTTACCATTCGTTTACACGTACAAAGAGCAGCACAGATTATACATACACAGCGCATCAGTAAAGTAGTCTGACATACCTACCAAAGGTGTGTGATTTTACAGCTAGCTTCTAGGAGGTGCTGGAGAACTTGTATGTAAGAGGTAAATATTTGTGCCTTTACCTGTGATTTGTCTCCTGAAGTGTCAAAAGAAGTTACAGAGCTTGCAACTGGTTCCTAATAAGTGGGAGTAGTTCTTTATGGAGACATTGACATTTTTTGGAGGCTGAGGAGGAGGTTTAAAATGGGAAGAGTTTCCTTTACAGGTGCCTGCAAACTGTTTTTATGACACTTGAGTACCTGAGACCCCAGGAGAGCATCTTGTGTTGCAGCAGACACCAATAGACTGCTCGGGAGACTTAGAGCTGTTTGGGCTTGACTAGAGGAGATCCAGTTTTGTCTGCTCTGTTACTCTAGCAGATCTTCCTGTCTTACCATCAGACGTCACAGTGCTTCAGTAGCCATCTTCTTCCACCTCAGCATATTGTTCTCATTTTGGACAGGGTTTCAGGATAGAGTCCCTTTCAATAGCAGTTGACTGAAAGGCATCCTTAGGTGCTTTATGACAATCTCTTTTTCATCATTACTAGTTCTTAACATCCAAATGTCTGCTTCAAGATCCGTGTTGGTGAGCAGCTAGTTGAACAGCAGTATGTCCTTGTGGTAAAGAACGCTAACCCCGTACTGGGTTGTATTAAAAGTGTAGCCAGCAGAGTGAGGGAAGTGCGACTTCATCTAGAGTGCTGCGTCTAGTTTTAGACTCCCACTAGCATACTGAAGTGAGTCTAGTTGAGGTCCGCCAAAATGATGAGAGGGTAGGGGCAGGTGACAGACAAGGAGATGTTGAGAGAACTGGGTTTGCTCAGCCTTAACAGAAAGGTGAGGGGAGATCTTCCTGCCCTCTTCAGATACCTGAGGGGAGTGTACAGTGGGGGGTTTTTTCGGTTGGTTGGTTGGCTTTTGTTATCATGAGGGTGGTCAAATACTGGACCAGGAACAGAAGGAGGCTGTGGGATCTTCAAGCTTAGAGATACTCAGAATTCAACCGGACGAGGCCTGAGCCTGGTTTTGTTGGTGTTGCTTGGTGCGGGGGTTACAGGAAATGACCTCTAGGTGTCCCTTTTTTTTTTTCCTATGATTCTAAGCAAAAGTATAGTAATTCTTGGAGAAGAACACACAGGCCTTGTATATCATGCATAACTCTGTCACTGTGCTCACTTCTTGTGTTTTGCGAAGCCTGCACTTCTGAAAGTTTTAGTCACAACGTTTGAACTGCGCTGAAATCTCATATTGAGCTGAAGTGTTTAGACATGGTTTTTAGTTAGCGGAGATAAGACTTGCCCTTGAGTGTAGTGCTGAATTAAATTTTTTAACATCGTTTTTATAAAAATCATTTGAAAACTTTCTAATTCATGGATTTGAAAGATGTTGATGGCGTGGAAGGTTAAGTGGTTTTGCTACAGTAGAAATGAGCTAATTTTGCAGATGGCTAAGCATTCAGAAACTTTCCAACTTGGTTGTATTTAAATACAGGACATGATATTAGAAGTATTATCATTGACGTCAATTATTGATGAATACTACTTCTGAAATTGGGGACTGTGTTGACACATGTGGGAAAAAAAAAGACCACTAAAAAATCCCCAACCCTACTTTTTGCTTCATAGTCAGCTTCATAGTTATTAGAGCTATCTCTGGTCTGACAGACCTACTGTTTTCCCCTGTAGCAAAGCTACTCTTTCTGTTTTGTCAGAACAAATAATTCTGGAAAATAACTGCGGTTCCAAAATTTTTTTTTTTTTTAAATGTCCTACTGGAAAATGTTGTTCCCATCTCTGTCTTCCTTTTTGAAGAAGTAATTTATGCTCACAATTCTAATGATTTCTACTGCTAGGAAGAGACCCAGAATTTTTATAATTCTTGCATTTACTCATTAATGTAGAATATATTCTGTATCAAACTGAGGCTTCTGTCTGGGCATGGTAGGTGTCTGCCCTGTGCCTAAATCTCTGGAAATAGAGCTGACCATAACCCTTTGTTCATGTTTGTCATCAATTTTTATGTAACTTAATAACTATCTATCATAAACCTAGGTTTTGCAAAAAATTGCTTAAAAATAAGTGTGCTTGTTGCTGGATTTAGACAGCTTGTTCACATCACTGTTTGCTGTCCTCAGACACAACGTAGTTTATAGCTGTGCTGAACAAGTCTAAACTGTGTTGAAACCATGTTTAGTAATAAACGTATGAAACCAGAAGTGAACAAGTTAAAAATCTTGCAGTGAAGCCAAAGGCAGTTTTGCTGTTGACTTACACGTAGAGTAAGAAGGTTCGAGCTGTCCTTGGTCAGTATGAAAACTGACTGATCTTCTGTGATTGTAACAATAAACTAAGGAGAGTATCTGGATTGAATGGTAGCAGTTTTGGTGAACTCAGTAGCTGCGTAATTTCACAAGCTCCATTGTGACATACATAACCTGTTTTTAATAGAAATCATGTGCAAGAGAAGTGGTATACTTAAAAACAAATAAATATAAAGCTGTCTTGAGAAACTGATAAAAAGTTCATCATTTAACGTCTACAGCTTCAGTAAAAACTTCAGCAATTTATAATAAATACTTCTGACTTTTTTTGTGAAAGTGGATGTTCTAATGCCCTGTATCTTGTAGAGCACATTTCAAGCTGGGCACTTGAATTATCAGTGCCAATTGGTGCACCAATTGAAAACATGACCGTTTACATTTCTCCTTGAAGTGATTGATGTTGAATAATCAATTTAATTTATGAATGCTATGGGAACATTTTGGAGTTTCCCTTTGAGTCTTACAATATGAATAATTGAAAATTGGTTCTAGCTATGCCTGCTGCAAATTGAATATGAATTAGATTACTTTTTCTAGATTAACTGGGAATGAAGCTTTAAAAAATGCAATTGGGTGTAAATGATGCAAGACTTGTTTAAGCTGTAGTTTTTTAAGTCGTACACAAACCAGTAAAAAAAGCATGGATAATGTGTCCTAGCAGATTAATGTTTTGTGTCTCAGTACGAAATGGCTTTCAGTTTGCTTGGAAGACTTGTATTCGATACTCAGTTTGTGTATCTAAGTGGAGTACGTATGCATACATCAGTTTAAGTACTGTAACTTTTTTATAATCAAATAAAATGGTGAAAGATACTTAGTTTTCTGAACTAATTTTCAGAATGTGTTGCAGTGTTGTGTTGTGTGCTCTCGAAATGTGGAAATCTTAAAACCAGTGTTAAAATCAGTTATTAATGTTTTCTGTGGTCTTGCTTAACCTAGCAATAGATACACTATTTTGGTAGAAACAAATGTAATTGACTTCAGCTACTTTTAACTGTTTGCCTTGGGCTACTGAATTAACTTTCTCATTCTCTGAATAGTTACCCTGACAAGAAATCCCTCGGTTTCCTGTTCTTAATTCTTGCCTGGCTGTGCGGATTGAACTGTGTGACTTAGCATTAAAATGAGGTGGTGTGTGTTCCTTCCCAGTCACAAGACATATCGCCCTATTCCAGGAAACACCACCCACTATTGTTTCCAAGACTTTGCAGATCTTATGTACGTTAGGTAATTTAACTGTGATACAGTAATTAAAACCAGAAGTTTTTGCGCCCCACAAAAACTGTATTATGCTTTTAATAGTATATATGTGAATTTTAAAACCAATTAAAATATTCATATATATATAGCATTGTTAAAAGTAGACACAAAAATGCATTTAAAAATTACGTAGAAATTTTAGCATACCTATATTGTTGCTATGTCAGCATAGTATGTTTGGTTCTCCTTGCTGTGTGACTGGCTGTTAACACTAAGTGTTGTTAGACAGGATAAACACAGAGTTGGCAATTCCTTATTAACAGAGCCATCTCTGCAGCTTCTCAGAATGTGGAATGTTATTCATTGATTTCTTACTAACCATCAATTTACAGATGGTAAGTCTTTTTTTTTTTTTTCCAGAGTAGTTTACACCTCTGACAACTTTATATTAATTTTGGATTTCAAGTGGAAAACTGGTTTTGGTTAGTTCTCAGATAAAAAGCCGTGTCGTAATGGAAAGGAAATTAAGTAAATATTAAGAGTAGAGAATATGTGCTGGTCTTTGTGCCCGTAGTGGAGACAGCAAGATGTAGAAACAGATATTTATAGAATACTTTGAGCTTTCAAAAGACTGTAGAAATTGAAATTCTGGAGAATTTCCATGTATGCAAATAATCCAGCAAGTTATAAACAAGATAACAAGGAATGCTGGACTTCTATTAATCTTTCAAAAACATGTTCATGCAAGCCTTCTAAGAACTATGAAGTGGTTGCACTAAGGATCTACTTTCAGTTGATCTCTTCACCTATGCACTCTGCAAATGCGTCAAATTGTGTATGTATGAGAAATGGTTGCTGCCTTTTCTCTTCTTCCTGGAAGCCTTCAGGTGTCCTTACACCTCAACTTCTAATTCTAGCTGTGATTCTAAAACACTTGGAAAATAGCAAGTTATCATAATATGTTGTGTACTGAAGAACATGATGATAACAAGCCAAAGTAGAAAAAAGTCTTATTGTCCACTTTAATTATTCCTAGTACTTTTAGAAAGTAGTGATAACAATGCCCTCAATATTTTTTTATGCTCCTTGTTTTTCATTGAAGCAATAGAATTAGTTTATGAAAAACGAATATTATAGCTTATCTTGAAAATGATTCTTTGCTCAAGGGGGAAACCTTGGTAAGTTCATGAACTTCTTCCAAGAGTAGGATTAAGATCTTGATGTGCCAGATTTATCAAAGACATTATTCCATTAGTGAAGATGAGAAAGAAAATGTGAATAGTATTTCACATTTCACAAGCTTCTGATTCAAATGCTTGCATTAACAAGAATATTGTATAATGAGAACGTGTTGCAGCGCTGTGTTACGTCTGCCAAGGAGCATCTTTGTGCATTTCAGCTGAAAAGATATGCCGAATACTGAGATGAGTCTACAAGTCTGAAAAGAAATATTTTCATTAGCCATGTCTTTAAAATGTGTTTTAATTGATTTTATTAGAACTGGCATTCTTCCAGAACTGCTGCACAAACACTTTGGGATCCTATCCTTCATCGCGTAAATAAATGCCAAAATTCCAATTGACTTCAAAGAGAGCAGAATGAAGAACTTAGTCACCAAAAGACACATTCTGATTTTATCTCATAAACAGGAGGGTCGTGCATGATAGTTTGTTTGAAAGACAGAAACAAGTACCTGTAAGGACGTGGCAAATGGGTAAGCGAGTCTTCCTCATTCGAATCGACACTGAAGGCATGTATTAATTTGCTCAAGGAAGGCAATTTAATGTTAAAGATGTTGTCTCTCATTAGACATATTCTTAAGCCATCAAGTATGAGCAGCTTGCACTTAACAAGCAAACTCCCTTTGGTGTTCCAGTTGTCCGGATTGCTGATGGCTTCTATCTTTCTGAATTGTTGGGGTGATTCTCAGTCTGGAGTTTGTGATGTGGGACAGTTAGCTAGTGGTGATACAGCTGTGGCAGTCTAGGGAATAAACAGCAAGGTTTGTAGAGGTGGTAGTACCTTGTATTGGACATGCTGACGCGGTTGGAAAAGTGAGAGAATCGTTTCAACGTTCACATGCGAAAAATCATACAATATTTACATGCGAAGGAAAAGCTGCAAAATTTAGGCTGACTGAAGCTGAACTATTTGCTCTGAGACTGACTGAATTATTAGAGTTTCTCTTTAGCTTTGCTGTCATCCAGTCATTTACATTTCCCTTTTTTCTCTGTTAGGAACTGGTTTTAGATTCTGTTTGGTTTTTGTTCTTCAAAGGTAGGTCACTTACCTATGTCACTTCACAGTGCAAATCCATGAACAGTTATATTGGCCATCACTAAAAGCATGATAATCGGCAGCAGTAGGCAAGAGTGAGCAAGCAGAGAGCTTGTTAGGCTGATTTCTCTGCCAAAGCCTACATCTTACCCAGGCTACAGCTGGAGTTTGAATTTGTCAGGTGATTGGAGAGAATTAAGTGGTCAGGCCTAAATGAGCAATGCAAGCTCAGGTGGTTTGATTTGATGGAAAGAGGTGGGTGGTTTTATGAAAACTGTTTTGTTGATCCTAATTGGATGCTTTTTGTACTCCAGACACCATTTAGTGCATTTTGTTTGTCTTAAGACTATTGGCTGTAATATGTTTTCTGGAAAATTTGAGATTAAAAGAACCTGCCTAAATATAGCTCTTTAATAACTTCCTCGTCCCAAATTGTTTGCATCTCCTGTCCCTTCCTGTGTCTCATTTTCTCTCCTCAATCAACGATGGCAGCTATACCCATTTATAATTTTCTCATTTAAACATAATTTTCCTGCATTATTCCAAGCCATGCACCGGTTGTTTTAGTTGCACTGATTTAGAAGATCATTGGGTTTGCTTCTTCATGTTACTATTCACAGCTCATTTAATACATGGTATCCATAAGAAATTATCTACTTAAGAATCATGTCTTGAAGAGAAAATCGCAGAGAGTTGACACTGTTGGTTAATGCTCTACCCAAAGTACTTTGTGGTGTATCAATAAATAGGCCAGAATATTCTGTTTGCAGGATGAAGGGTAGCCAAAAGGAGCGCTGATAGCGACAGTGAGGCTTCATAAGGCACGCTGATTGCATCCAGAGGCAGTAGGCAGGCCTTAGGCTACAGCGGGAACTCAAGAAACGGATTTCTGGTTAGCTTGAACGTATCTTGGCAAACGATGACATCATGGCAGGAGTCCTGGAGTGCTACTATAACCTAGTTACTTAATACCAGTGAGAAATGAAGAAAAATAGTTACAAGTAATGCCGATTTTAATGATTTCTGCTGACAGTTCATGTGTCTTTGTTTGGTTGCTAGATGTAGTGCAGAAGGGGGAGTAGCACAATGTCTTTTGAAGACAGCCCAATATTTGCAGGAACACGTAACGTGAAAGTGAGCCGGCAGTTTGATGTTATGAGGTACAAATGAAGACTGCACTTGGAGCTGGCTACTGTGTCTCAGCTAGCAGATGGGAACATCTTACTGTGAGAAGTGATAGTCGGGGTATAGGAACATTCCTGGTTTTTGCAGAAGCCTTGGTATGGTTGATTGAAAACTATTAGGAGAAGGCCTAACGTTAGTAAAGATAGTTAAGACAGACTCAATAACCTGTGGTAGACAAGCTTATTTTCTTTCATTTCAAAGTCAGGGCATACAGATGTTTGTGCGAAGAATGTTCATAGTATCCAAAGACCCGAAGTATAGGTAGGGGTTTCTGCTTTTTGATGGTAGGCTGCTTTCTAGTTAAACTAACAAGCAAAAAAAGTCTTGTTTTCCTTTGAACCAGAGAAGGGAATTTCATTCAGCTGTGAAGACAGCTGATTTGCCTTGGGGCAGAATGTGTGAAGAAACAGATGTCCAAAAAAGGAGAAGCACTAGGGAGTAAAATAATTGAAACTGCCGAAGAAAAGTTTATAAATAAAGTATGTGAAATCTTACTGTACACAAACTAAAATCGAATTTAAGATTACAGCATGCTATGTAGTATCTTAAAGGGCTCATCAAGCTAACTTACTTTTTTTGCATTCACAGTCTTGTTTCAGGCTTTGCACAGTAGCAAAATTTTTTTGCCATGTTTCATAAGCGTACACACATCATGTGAATATAAAGTATATAATTTAAAATTTAATGTTACCTGGATTTTTCTTGGAGATATCTAGACTATATTCATTAGAGCATTTTCTGTTCATAAAAAATTCGTAACAGCGTGAGTCAAAACATTTAAAAATTCAGGCTGACATTGCAGTCTATGTCAACTCCATTTGAATTTTGCAGATTCCTGAAACACACTCTCTATAGATCTTATAATGTCTCCAATTATAAATATTTCTTCTTAGGTAGTGGAGTAATTCTTCAAGATGAAGCTGCTGTTTAAACTTTGGACTCCTGCTCTTGGTGAACACTTATGTGCATCTTGGTCATGATTTTAATTGTTATATTTGAAAATTCTTATTTGGGTGTAATTTGGATATTCTTAGGTACTGTGACAAGCCACTGCAGTCTGTTGGGGTTGTATGTCTGTCCCAAATTCAAATTTATAAGCTGTCAAAAAAAACCAGTGTTCTGCTGGTGAAACTGAACATCTACTCACTCTAACTTTGTGGGAGACAAAAATCCCCTTACCTTATATGTGTAGGTTGGCGTAAAGCATAGCATTTTGGTTTTGTCTCAAGAAATTGTCTTAATTTATTTCCTTGTTGCTTGTTTTCTTTTCATTGTTTATGAAAAAAGGAGACACGGATTAAATAAGCATTGACTGTATATCAAAGACGTGCAATTGTTTCCAGGCACATTTCTTCATCTTTATGTTGTAAGAATAATTATAATGAATTTGATTTGTGATTACTGCCAGAGAAACAGTTCTGAACCTAGACAACGTATAGAAGGTAAAAGATATGGTGGGGTAAGTCTGGGCTTCCACCGGAGAGAAAAATTCTGTTCCTACT
>Ga0181612_148486_pt1 | contig 13737 bp, 8 predicted proteins | sample HoacroProtozoa21_FD_119630 | JGI IMG/M metagenome (GOLD analysis project Ga0181612, IMG submission 119630) | Hoatzin crop microbial communities from Cojedes, Venezuel. Combined Assembly of Gp0051906, Gp0051904, Gp0051908 | reverse complement strand
CGTTGTGCTGGGGCGTGGGCACCGTGCTCCTGCGGGCTGAGCCCTTTATTTTGCGCGACAGCTGGTGTTTGTGCGTGCGAGGGGCAGGCGGGGCCGGGCCGCGGGGTCTCTCGAGGGATCCACCGCTCTCCGCTGACCTGTGGGGTCTGGTCCCCGTCAAAGCGATTCACACCTCGCGTTCTCCTGCTGTAGCTGGTAGACCTGTTGACCTCAGTAGGATTTCTTAGCAAGTTAAGCAGTACATTGCCAGCAACGTTCGTTCCCATCTCTATGCCTCTTAATTACACGGGCTGCCCTCGCTACAAGAGTGTGACGCACTGGACACCCTCTCTCATCAGCCAGCGAACCGCGATATGGAAGCTGACCACAGCACAATAGCTGAACTGGCAGAACAGCCCGTGATGGAGCAGGAGCTGGCACAGGAGCAGGTGGCACAGCTCTTCGCGCGTCTCGCTGCTTTGCTGCGCTGGCAGACTGGAGGCTGTCTTTTAAATTTTCTGTTCTGCTTTCTCATCGAAGTGCTACTTTATTGAGAAACACAGGTTAAGTATGCTTTCAAAAGTCTCTCTTCAAGCAGAAATACTTTTGAGATCAGAAGCTAGCAGCAAGTTTTTATGTGTGCCTGAATGCCTCCCAGGACTGTTTCTGTGTGCGGTGAAGTGTCAGTTCCTCCCTTTCTGGGAGCAGGAACTTCTGGTACGGACACTTGCTGACTAGGACACCTCATCTAGCTTCTCTCTGTTATCCTCCTTCAAAGCTGCCATTCATCTACTAATTTTCAAGACTCCGGGTAACTAATGCTGAAGTTTCTGAGCCCGAGTTTCTTGCTGCAACGCAATTATTATTGTAATCTTTGTGGCTGAAGTGTTCTGAAGGTGTCATAGGTGACTTTTGAACAAAAAGGGCACTGAGAAACGCTTGTCCTGCTGTACTCATTTTCTTATTTTTATGCGTATTGTGTCAAGGAGCAAGCTAGCTGAGGAGAAATTCTAGACCAGGTTTTCAACAGAAATTTTGGGAGTTTGTGTTTAGTTCTTCACTTAGACCATTTGAGGATTTTTTGTTGGGGTCTTTTAATACATTTTTTCTAGCAATCTTTTTGAAGAAGAAATGGCCAAAGCTTAATACATCATACTTTTCGGATTGTATAAGAAACTTAGATCTAGCTATCAGAGGGGACTTCCTTCTAGTGAGGGGATTCCAGAAGGAGAAGTGTCCCATTCAAGAAGTGATCAATAAACTGGAAGCTGATCCGCTCTGTATCATTTCTATGGCTGCTATGTCTGTTGCTTGATCTTTCATCTTTTTTTGTTGTTGTTTGCTTTGTGAATAGTTCCACTGGCTTTCTGTGGTGTTGCTCATAGGTTTTCCAGACAAAGTGAGAGGAGGGGGAAAAAATACAATTGTTGTGTCCTCTTCCTTACATATTGATGAGTATGTATGAATCTGAGAATCTGAAGGATCTCATGCTGAAAGTACTTGAAAACAGCTTGCTGCTGGGGAGTTGTTATTTAATCTTCCAGTGTTTCCTGCCCTTATAAACATAATAAACAACATTTTCAAAGGAATCTAGTGAATTTTGTGTTAGTTTCCACCCTAGTAAGACATTCTTCATTCTTTTTTTTTCCCTTGAAAATTTACATAAGCTGTCTAGTCTGCTCAGTGCTGGTAAAACTCTTGAGTTCTGCATCCGGATGTGAACATTGCTGTGCGAGAACAGCTGACCCATGAGAAAGAGTTCACAAAATAGCAGTGACAGCTGGAGATCAAGAAAGCATGATCTGTAAGGAAAGAGGGAAAGAACTGGAATTATTTAGCCCAAAGACAAGTTTGAAGGGGATCTAATATGTAATAAATGTTTAAAGTAGTAAAATGTTCTTGCATGGAAGAAAAGGAGCTGTTTTGTTCTCTGTATTCACAGCAAATAAGCGAAATTGGAAGAAAATTAGGGTTAGATGGTAGGGGGAAAGTTAAAATAACAGACAATAAGAAGGTAATTTAATAGTTTGGGAAGGCTGTGAAATCCACATCAAAGGTCTGTAAGAAAAGGTTAGACAAATAGTTTTCAAGAAAGGAAACTGAGATTCTGGCTTGGGAAGGAAGTCTCAGGACCCTCTGCCCCTGGCTTTTCTTGGACTGAATCATAGAAAAATATTTGGAGGATGTAAAATAAGAGCCACAGAAGCATAGCCTTTTTAACACCAGGATAGGTTTACATGCTATTTTGGAGGCAAACATGAGCTCACACAAAGCGACTGATCTGAAAGCAGTACAGCCACAACAAACATGGCCCCATGCCAAGCTGAAAAGGCCCACTGAGAGTGACACTATCTAGTTTCTGAGTGCCACATTGGAATCTTTTATCTTTATGTTGGCATTTTTGGCTGAAAGACAAAGCAAAGTGAGAACAGGATGCCTTTTAATAGTTTTAGATCCAAAACAAGACAGCTAAAAGCTTATTAAAATATATACAGAACACTACGATTAAACTGCATTTAACTATAAAAACATTTCAAAATCCTGTGTTTGTATGCTTTTATTTGAGTTCCTGTTGAAGTTATGTGCAAATCGAAATAGAAAAGAAGGTTTATGTGACAAATCAGGAAAGTCTCGTTTGCTGTTTTCTAGCGTGATACAATGTAGGAACCTCTGCAAAGTGTTGGTGTGCATTTGTAGCGTTTCTTCTCTGTAAGAAGTGCAAAAGGTACATACCTGCAGAATTTGAACAGACCTACAGGAATTTTCCTTTTTAATTTCTGCTAGGCCAGAAGAACACTTAAGCCTACTGTGAAAGAGTATTGAAAAGTATTTGCACTTTGAGGTGGTTTTTTTTCCACGTAGTTTGCTATCAGCATTCTCGATTTCTCAAAATACAACCTGTGCTGTGTGAGTTATTATGTATATTATATACTATATATTTATTTCTCTTATGAGAGTGTGTTTTAAAATTAAAAGTATGTGCAGAACTAAGAAGACACTTTTAAAATGTAGAAATTAAGAAAAAAAATTATTTTGCAGTAAAAGAGTGCTTGCTTGCTAGATGTTGTTCAGGTGAGGGGAGGTGTTTACATCACTTCGAATGCCAGTGATCCTTAGACAGCTTTTGTTTGCATGACTTGAACCTTGTCTTTTAAATATAGCAAGTGCATTTATCCATCAGTCCTTTATCTGTTGGTTCAGAGGTCTATAACCCTTTGTTTTATACCCCGCTCCAGTAAGCATCATCAGCCTCAAATAACGCAGCTGTTCAAGAGATAGCGAAACAGCTTCTTCTATAACAATTAGCATAAGGGGAACAGAATGTATACGGAGACTGAAATATATACCATTTGAATACACTTATACAGCAGATAAGCTGTGCAAGATGTGTATCACTAACTCTAGTACATTTCAAGAGTGTATTTCAGTACATGGGGATATGGCTGTACCTGAAATGCATGTCTGAGCTAGCCTTACGCAAGAAGTCTTTCAGTCCTTCCTGGCTGGTCTTAGAGTTGAGGTTCTCACTGAGCTGTTGTAAGATTAAATTCATTCTAGAAGTGTGTTATGAAACTGTGAAGAATAAATGAAGTAGAACAGCTTTGAGGTGTTTGGGTGAGACAAACAGATTCATAACTTGTAATCACTCCTTCAATATTCTGTGAAGTCTAAAGCTGCATGCGTGACAGCAAAGGGTTACACACTGCTTGTGAAAGTCTTTCAGAGCCTGAATTTACTTTTTTTTTTTAAAAAAGTCATTCATAGAGAGATCCAGCATTTTTATACATTCCACCTTCAAAATGAGTCTGATAGAGAAAGTAGCAACATTAATAAAAACTTGAGAGACATTATGTTTAAGCCAAGGTGTTTGAATCATCACATTTTTGTCATGAGCAGAACAGGTTTCCAGTGTTAATTCTGCCTTTTCTGTAAGTGTCTCTTCCACAATATTTTGCTTGGCTATCTTTACGTATGTTACAATATGTTAATAGAATCTTAACAAAAGTTCATTTTAATTTATTGTGACATTGCAAGAAAAGATTTAGTATATGCCTTAATTTAACTTTCTAAGCTTATCATGGGTCTGGTTATTCAAAGCTGCATGTACACTTGAGCTAGGACTCTGATGTATGCACGTTGTTTCTGTTCTTCCTAGTCAAACTGTATTTCAGACTCTTTACATGTTTAGAAAGTATAGGAAATCTGCTGAAAGAAGATCTCGGATATAAATGAAAAATAATTAATAGCCTCTCTGTGTGTGTTTCATAGGCTTTGAATAATTCAGAACCAAGGCAGAAAAGGGAAATGTAAAAATGGGGAAAATGCAAAAGTCTATATGGCTTGATAAATCAAACTACTCTTCAGACAGCCTGTACTGAGAACCTCAAAGTTTCTTTAGTTAGTGAAAACTAAATAAAAATTAAATTGTTGAAAGAATTGCAGAATCAGATGATTGGACAGTAGAAGTACAGAGATTATTTTAATAGTGGTTTTAAGTTTTGTGCTTCAGTTTCCCTGTCAGTAAGTGCTGTGCACATCAGCACTCTGAGTAGGCATAACCCTAGCATAGTGCTTGAGTTGAGTGTGTAGATGTAAAAGATTTTATTTTTTTTTTCACGTAGGTAGCACAAGGGCGTGAAAACAGAAGCAGGTAAAAAGAAGAGTTGGAGGACCTTTGGAGGAAGAATGGTGAAAAGGGAAGGCTTTGGGAACAGATTAGAGAAGACCAGAGAGACATCAGAACACAACAGGGCACAAAGAAAGAAAAAACATGTGTCGTGTCCTTCTGGTTGTCTTAATTTAGGTCTCTGTTTTACAAGGAAGTCAATTCAAGTCTGTGAAAAGCTGATCATCCCACACAAAATTAAGGGAGCAAGCCTCCAGGGGTATACTGAGAGAACAGTCTTTGTCTTCTGTGATTTTATGTTGGCATTCATTGTTGTTATGTGACAACGCATGTATGTGTGTGCATGTTTAATGTGTAGGACAGCAGTGACTTATTTCAGTGGATGTATTCTGGGAATACTGGAGTTCTCTAGTCTTTTGTCTAAACATTGAGGAAGTTGGTTAATTTTTTTAATTTGTTTTGTTGTTGTTGTTGCTTTCTGGTTCTGTATGCAACCTGGAAACAAAACCAACTGTTTCACTTTGCTATTTAAAGCATCTGGGTGACATGCTATACAAGAGAATGTAAATTAAGTGGTAGTCTCCTCTATGGCGAAGAGACTACGGATACATTTCTGGGTTGCAAGAGGAGGCATGTGTGATTTCAGCAGCTGACTGAATAGTATGTTTTTGTGGTCTTTACAAATAGACATACAGAGCTGAAGAATCACAAGTTAAAATGAGTAACCAAGAGGCTGATGTGCTACGTTGCTGGAGATGTAGAAAATATATAGCAAATTCCGTTTGCCTTGCAAAATGTCATGGAAAAGGACTGTCCGAAGTAAGTATAGTGTCTGGAGGGGGTTTGCAACTTTTTCCAGTGCAGTTGGTTTTAAATAAAGGAGAGGTATTAGACTTGCCCTCACTTATTAATTAATCTTCTGTGAAGATAAGCACAAATACATGGACAATTCCATGGTGAGTAATGTAAGCAGTAGTGCTACTGAAGCTGAGCAGGCAGTGATCATTTTTATGTTCTGTGACATAAAGGCTGGTATTCCAGGTACATTTGACTGCTAGATTGTGTAGAGTGTATAGTGTTACCATTTTTCATATGAAAATGGGTTCTGTTTTTGAGTTTTAATGCAGTCGTTTTTTGTTTTAATGTCTCTCAACAAAGAACTCGTGTTTTCTAAGGTATGTTTTAAATATTGATACTGCTTTCCACTGCTGTAGTTAACTGTGTCTCAAATATTTCTACATCAGAAAGATTTTCTCTTCATTTTGAAAAAGTTGCGGATAGTCTGTGCGCGAACATATTTCAGAAGATTAGCCTGCCCTGAGCAGGGAGGTGCCCTGCAAGGCTAAAATACAACTTAATAATTTACTTCACCTTTATTAAATTAAACAGAAAAATAATCATACAGAATAAAACAATGACAGAGTATTTCCTGGTACTTTATAATGGCAGTTAGTAATTGTAAAGAGTTAGAGTCTTTCCAAATATGCTAAGAAGACTGCTTACATCCTGTGATCTTGAATCAAAGTGAAAAAAGCCAATAGAAGGGAAGGTGTTGATCTTTTTTATTAAAGCACTAGAAATGCAGCAACGTTCTTTTTGGCACTGAAGAAGTGTATAACCAGTAGAGCAACAACGTTATTTTTTAAGAGCCTGATATAATTAGTGTTATTAGTAAACTCCGCTTTAATCACTCTGCTTACAGAGATTGAGGGTCTGGAATATTTTTCATGCTTTATACTTGAGGGATTTTTCTTCTGTGCATGGTTTGAAGCAGTTTTTGGGGGGGTGTGGGGAAATTTCACCTCCTTTGATGGAAAAAATGTAGTGAAAAGAAGGAGGTATCCTTGTCCATGACCCATGGTGGAGCTTTTGGTGGCTAATGCAGGTCCACCTTCATTGTGTGCAAGAGTTAAGGAGCTCCTTCTCTAATTGTGTAGATAACAGATAAACAAAAAGTAATTTAATGCTACTTCCCGAGACTTTTGGAGGCAAAGATTGTACGAAGATGAGAAGAGTAGTGTTTTCAGTATGTTGACTTTCAGTGATGAATTTTAGACCTTCAGTCAAAGATATAGCTGAAATAGGAGTGAAAGAGAAAAATATTAGAACAAATCTTAAAACCAAATGCTGAAGTGACGAATGCAGTATAAACACTTTAAATCAGAATTATATGCAAATTGAAGTACAGGTACTCTGCATACATAGGAGGAAGATGATAGCATGGACACAGCAAACAGATCTATCTGTCTGCTGTCATTACTTGGAGAATTTTTAAAAGCTTAGCCCTGCTTTCAATTTTCAGCATAATAAAACCTTTATTCCCATGAGTTTCATAACATAAGAGTCAACAATTTTCCATATTCATAAATGTTAACAACTGATTTTAAGACGTTAACACTCACCAGAGTTTTGTTATATTTTTAGCCATCTTTATAACTTTACTGACATTCTAAACCATATTAAAAGATTTCATTTCACTTGTATCACTTCTGTGCTAAAAGGTAGTTAGGTAATTGTTTTTATTTTAATATCAGTTAGTGAAATGTTACAGCTTTTTTTGGATTTTGTTTTCTCTTCAGTTGGTAACATCATTGCAGTAAAAAGTCAAAAGTTGCTAACAGTCCCTGGTTTCTCTGCTAGTTATTCTAACAAGCATTAGAAAATTAATTTAAAGCTATTTGTGGCATAGCTGTGCAGTACTGACCACAGTCCTCATGTAAACTAGAACTTAAATTTTCATGTCTTTATTGGAAAATTGTGCCAGCTGATAGTGCTTCTGAAATCAGTTTCTGAATATACTGGGAAGATAACAATTGCACAGTTTCTGTTCTTGTAAACAAAATCAAACCACCTCCAGATGCCTCCATCTCCACAGTGGAGTCTGACCAATGTCCTTAGATTGAGAAAGAGAGAAGTATTGACAACTTAGCTTAAAGAATGCACCAACAGCTTTGAGTTTTATCATTTGTTAATAAAATATTTACTGAATTTGGGAACCTGACTTCTGGCTATATTGAAACAAAAAAAAACTTACATGAATGTTGAATATCGTTACAATAATTCTTATTTTAGCAGACATCACAGCCTTCAGCTGCTACTCAGGAGTCTTGCAACATGTGGCATGGGAACCTGGAATCCATTCCAGCATGGGTGAATTGTGACATTGAAAAGGTAGATGTTTTTTTCCTTGCATCTTTATCATTGATCAAAATGTGAGATAAGTAAGGAGAACAAATTTCAAGGGTGCTGTTCTGCCAAGGTTCATGTATATTACAGAGACCTTCTAACTGAGGGAATTTTGCTCAGTAACTTCTATCATTGCCATTTGCAGAGGCTTTTTTCCCTCTTACATGCTTTTTTTTCATGTGTGCACAAAACCTGCACGTGATAAATTCCATTCCTCCTGATTTGTAGAAGAATGTATTTATGTTTGTTCAGATAACTGTCATGGACACTTCTGCATATTCTGTCAATGCTTAAAATTATATTAATTACCTAGGCTCTGGGTTTTGGTTTGTCTTAATCATTGTATCTTGAAGTACTAACACGTATATTGACAGTGACAGTAAGAAGCATTTTTCTCCGTAAAACTGGATTGTGGGTTTGTTGTAGACCAGTTGTTGGAATATGATGTGATGTCATTTATAGTTCATATGCTATTATGTAATGCAAATAGAAAGTAGCTGCCTTTCTGCAAAGGTCTGATAACATGCCGGTGTCACTGCTTTTGAGTTTTGACTGCCCGTTTGAAATTACGAACCGTCTCACAACTTTCCTGTTGTACTGATTGCTTTACTTGAGTACTTTTTTGAAGTTATTTTGTGTCTAGAAGTTAATGTTGTTGCACAGATATAATAAGCAGAAACAGTGGCTTTGTTTTGTCCTACAGTATTTCTCTGATGAGTCTTTGATTTTGAGGCAAATGATATCTGCATTCCTTTCTGGTTAGACTTTAGTGTCAAAGTTTTGCTATATTGCAAGTAACTTCTGATCTAAGCAAATCTGCCCTGAAAATGGTGCACAAAGAAAAAAATTGTTATGACTGTAAAATTAAGCATTCAAAAATCAAGAAAATTTGTTTCATCTTCCTTCATTGTTTTGCTCTGTTTTATTTTGTTAAACATTAATGAAACTCTTTTTAAAATTAATGATCTCTTATGCTTCAATAGTGCATGACAGAATAGTGTCTCTGTTTCAGAAAGATTAAGCTTGAGAGGGTGTGTAGGTATTAGGGGTGATGAGGTATTTCCCCACGTTACAGAATTGCCTATTCTTGAATGCCGGATCGTAAGGATGCAGTTTTTTACAGTACTTTGCATGTTACAGTATTTCAGTAAAATTTGATTCAATATTGATACTAGAATTAATTCATTTGGCCTTTAGCTGTAAATGGTCAGCCTTATGCATTTGAAAGCCTAGAGGGTCAGGTTGGAGACCTGGGAGATAAAAAACCCCATAGTCTACCTATAAAAAGGCTTAATAGGTTTGCTCAAGGTTGCAGGGGACCAATGCTCCTTTGGTGGCAGAGGCAGAGAATGCAATTCTCAGTGAACACCTTCAATATCTTGGTGTTCATTTTGTCCTTTAATATCCTGGGAACTCTTGCCTTTTTCACTTTTGATTTCTCTGGAAAGATCCTGTGGGTTTATGGAGAAGTGTGTGCGTTTTTTAAACAATTCTGAGATTCCCCAGATCCTCCTGGGCTCAGAATAATTTTGCGATCATGTGTTGTTTTCTCCTGTATGACTCCTGAATCAAAGGCTAAATCATTTTACATAAGCACAAAGTCTATTTGCAGGCTGTAACAACCCACTGCTTCCCAGCCAGCTCTTTTTTGCCATCTGTCCCTGTTCTTAACCAATCTCTTTGGGTTTCATACACGTGTAAGTGTATGGATAATCGTCAATAATTACAAATATCTAGCTAGTGCTGCTAGTGACCTTTATTGACTTGCCTTTTCTTTTCCCCATCACTCATCACTTGTTTTAGCTGCTTTGGCTAACGCTTCCTAGTTTCTCCTCTTTATGCAGTCCGTCATTAAATATGTGTACCCTTAGCTCCTTTTCAGATCTTGCTGATTTTCCCCCTACCACCTCCTCCACTAGTAGGCTGTTACTTCTCTTACTGAGTCAATGCTTCTACAGTCCGTTGCCAAACTCATGCTAAATTAGTCCTGGACTTCCTTGTACTGCACCTCTTCTTCTGGTCTCTGTGCACATAGGACATAGACCATCTCTTGCATTCCGATTTTTGCCAGGCTCCTAGCCTTCTTCCCTAACCTTCACGAATCACCCCTCCTCTCCATTTGGAGATCCCGCTTACTATTCCATAGTGCTTGAGTGCCCAGAAAGACTTACTAAAGGCACTAGAAAGCGCTTTTCCCTGAATTTTAATGCCTAGCGCATAGCATCTGGGAAATGGAGTGTGGGAGACTTACAGTGAATCTCTGAACCAGCTTCATTCTTCTTTGGGAATGGCATATGCATAAGTTGGTCATCACTATAAACTGAGAGAGACTATGCATGTTCAAGGAATCTTCAGGAATTTGAAAGCCCTTGGGCACATGTAAACCAAGATTTTTTTTCTCTGACTTAAAAACATGTCCAGGTTTAAAAAGATTCTCATAGGTGCAATGAAAGGCATGTATTTGATGTTGTGAGGTTTTAATCCACAAGGCAGGAGTAAGTTTCTCCAGTAAGAGTTTCCAGAACTTTCTGTAGCATTGCATGTGAATAGTAACCTTTCTTCCGCACAAGTTTGTTTTTTTTTTCTGAAACTGCAGAATTGGTTTTACTGAAACTTTCTGAAGCTTTGAGTCAGACAAGCTTCAGTCATGGAATGATCTTCCCAAACTGCCTTGAGAGACATTTGCAACTGAAAGCAGTGCTTTAAGTAGAAATGTTGGGCAGCTTCTGCATTCATGGCTCAACCCCAGTTTAGGCACACTAGTGAGTAATGCATGACTGGAGTTGATAATGTTGTTCCTCATCTGGGCTTTGGTCCTGCAAATACTAGTATAACTTTAATCCTCAAAAATGTTTCTGCTGACAGATTAATATATTTACTGAAAATACTATTAGTTTTGCAAATATGTAGGAGTTTGTAGGTCTTTGATACATATTTTCTTTTGAAAAAGTGCCTTTAGGATTAAAATTAAATTTATAGAATTTCAGATAATGAAAATAACTGTCTCCTTTTAGATAGAGTATTAAGGATTGTCATGGTATCTGCACTCGGATTGTTTTAATACTACATACACTGAAATACAAGTACCACTTCAAGCTTTAGTGGGGTAAGCAAAGTAAAAAGCTGTATTCTCTTTGTAAGAAATCTCCTTCCACTGTACTTAGTATGCAAGAAATGTATCAGCACTCAGAACACTCAGCTGGGAAAATGTGCTTGCCAATTCCAGATTAACATGGTAAATTGATTTCACCGCTTTAAAGGATCTAGTGTTTTCATTAGTGTTGCAGCATTATTCTATCTGTGAACATATTTTAAACATATTTCAAAGTCCCTGCATTTTGAAGTGTATAGTCGAGATTTCTTAGCATTAGTTATCACTGCAGTAAGCAGAGTTTTGACCAGAATATTATTTATGGTGTTTTTTCTTTCTGCTGTGAAGTCTCTTTTATTGTGTTTGAAAAACAAAAAGCAAACCCTTTCATTAAAGGAGAAATGTAACTCTAGTAAGGATTTCTTAATCGTTTATTTACAATGAATGTGTTGGGTGTTTTTCTTCTTTTCTTGTCAATAGGCACAGTGGACAATTGGAAAACTGCACTGTCCGTTCTGTGAGGCCTGCTTAGGGGGCTTTGTTTGCAACACAAAATGTTCCTGTGGACAGTTAGTAAACATACATTTCTGCAAAAGTCGGACTGACTGTCAGCCAGCTTTCTCTATTAAATTGGCAAAATCACCAGGAAAACACTTACCTTGCCTCAAAATCCAGTCTGGTTTTAGCAAGGATACCTTTCGTGAAGCGGGAACTGCAACTTTGGAAATCAAAAATCAAGGTCTTTCATACATGACCAGAAATAATAATGGTACTGAAAGATTAACAGAAGCACTTTCTCTAGAAGTAAGAGCTCCTGGATTTGAGGTGGAAAGTGAAAAACTTCCCTTAAAGGCATTAAATAAAAAAAGAAATCTTTCTGCTTCCTGTCCTGTGAATGATGCATGCACTGTAAAACATTTTCACAGAAGATCACGTAGTTTGGATTTAAATATCAGAGAGACACTTGTTTTGTCACCTGCGTTATATGAAGCTTGCAGTATGGAAACAATTTACCGTAGCCGAAATGAAAATCCACCTATTGACACAAGCAGTGACTTGCAATTGGAGTCTGGTAGGAAAGATGGTAGTTCTTTTCAGGACCTATGTGGTTTCAGTGCTGACAAACTACTGAAAAGGTTTCGAGTTGCTTCCTTTTCCACATTAGTACACAGAGAAGCAGAAAGTGAGTGTGATTTTGAAGCTACTGGACAATCTTCTGGGAGTAACGTTGCTGATGGGTCACCTTTTGTAATGAACCTTTCTTCACCTACGAGTGCTGTAGAAGAGGAACAGTACATCACAGCTGTTGGTCTTGTGCAGCCTATCAGTATTTCATTCCACCAAAAGCTGAGTAAGAGAGAAAGAAACAAGTTGAAAAGCTTAAGGAGAAAACAAAGAAGGGGAGAATGGTGGCTACAGAAGCAAGTAGGTGTTTAAAGTTAGTTAGGGTACTTTTTTATAAAGTTTGGCCTGCTATTATGAATCATTCTGACTTTTTTTTCATGCTGTCTCTTAATACTGGTTTAATGTGGTACTATCTAGAGTCAGGTATCCTTCAGACAAGGATTTATGACCTCTTGCTACGTGTAGTTTTTCCAATTCAACGCAATCAGGTTTCTCTGTGTAAAATCAAACCTTGGTATGTATATATGAGTACTTTCTGTTGGCCTTCTTGTTGTTTTGTAATATAATAATAAGTTTGAAGTGTGAAAAAATACAGTAAAATTTAATCAATGTGATTACAAGAAAACTAAATGTTCAAATGTTCTAATTGAGAATCTCTAGCATTTCAGGATTTCCTAACTTCTAATTAAAGGCATTTTGGATTAACTTCACAGTTAAGAAAAATCTGTGTTTTAAAAGATGTTTGTCTTTATTATTTATTGTAACACAAATATTTTCTCTTTGAGTGAAGAATTGATTGTTGCTATTTAACATAAAAGTCTTTAGCAGGTAAATATTTTGTCTGCAAATCTAACAGCAATGATACATATTCTTATCAATTATACAACCATGGTTTCCTTCTTCAAACCATCTAAAAGAGAACAGAATTAAAGACCGCAGATGGTCATGCAGTTTTTGGTGAGGGGAAGGGGAGAAAGTCTGGGAATGTATCTTAAAATGAATACCACAGTTTTTATTAGCTCTGGAGTTCAGTAGAAAGACTAATGATATGTATGCCTTGAAAAGAAAATTTCTCATCATAAAATTCCTGCTACAAAATACTGTGTGGCCAGCAAGAGCTAACATACTAACTTTCATCAGAGTAGTATCTACTCAAGAAATCATTGCCACTTCAGGTAGGTATGCCATTGTGAATATTCCATTGCTGAAGTGTAGTGACATGTAAAGCTCACGTAAACCTTATTTTACAGATTTTTTTTTAAATGAGATTGCTTTACATTTTATAACCGTCAAGTCTAATTTAATATCTATGCCTTATTGAGAAATACTAAACTTTTCTGAGTGGACTGTGCTTAGGTTAGATATTACATTGTTTTCATTGGTTTGTGTTTAGTGCAATAGGGTATATAGGAAATAATTCATGTATGGATCTTTCATTAGTTCTTTGCTCCTGAATGATTTTCACCCTTAATATTCTGCTATCCTTACTCAGTTCCACTCCGCTCAGGCACCAAGTAACTTCAAGCTCTTTCCTACATACAGTCAACAGAGCCTTTAGAATATAGTACAATGCTGAAGCAGAGCAGTGAATTCAGGATTGAGAGAGAGATACATAGAGGCTGTTTCTCTCAATTAAATGTAAGAACCAGCTTGAAAATGAGAAGGGTCTGGGACATATTATGAGACTTTTCAGTATGGCGTGCATATATTCTTTCGTCTTTGGTAAGGT
>Ga0181612_147317_pt1 | contig 13737 bp, 8 predicted proteins | sample HoacroProtozoa21_FD_119630 | JGI IMG/M metagenome (GOLD analysis project Ga0181612, IMG submission 119630) | Hoatzin crop microbial communities from Cojedes, Venezuel. Combined Assembly of Gp0051906, Gp0051904, Gp0051908 | reverse complement strand
AGGGGGGTTGGACTAGATGACCCACAGAGGTCCCTTCCAACCCCAAACATTCTGTGATTCTGTGACTGCAGAGTCTGTGAAGCACAGTTCTCAGGAACTGAATTTGAGACTTAGAATTACACTATCTAGGGTAAATAGGGACTTGTGGGTATTATTTGACTTCTGTAAGGGGAAGAAAAAACAAGTCAGAGGAAAGGACAGGCAGAATTACCTGCTTACCTTTCACTGCCCTGTGAAATTTGTGTTCCTTTTTCCCAAGTTTGGAAAAGGCAGTTAACGTGCAACTGTGTTTCTCTCCCTAGACAAGAATCTAGTACTTATAGTAAGTTTTCTATTAATATTACTACATAGTTGTTATCTTTTTTCTTTAATTAGAATTTCCAAACTAGAATTCTGACGTTTTAGATAAGTGTAAATGAGCATTTACATCGCTTCAGAGGTGCTGTGAACAACTTTTTTGATTGTTTAAAACCTCTGATTCTGGAAGACCCCATGACAACTTCTTTCAGAAGCCATGTAATTTCTACAGAAATACTACTATGTGCAGTTGTCCATGTGCTAAGTTGCTGTGAGCGCACACACGGCTTCTGTGTGCTGTGAGAATACTTGCTAAAGCCACCTCTGGCATTTCGGCATCCTTCCCTAGCAGCTGTGGTCAGCAATTTGTTCAGTGGTGTTCAAGGGTAAGATAAGAAACTGTGCCTATCTAAAATTAAAGAGAAAGTTGTGTACCACAATGAATAGTAAGAGTTTTAATCAGTGTTAGCCCTGTATGAATACTTTTAAGGTTTTGTTCATAACAGGTATTTTTATTGTTTTTTTCCCTCAGTTTAGAGTTCTTTGTAGATGGAGTGATACTGAGAAGAATAGAACCTGATTTTTTTTTTTTTTTCTTTTTAGGTAGAGAGAGATTAAATTTGATCCCAATTTAAAAAAACCCAAGTGAGTATTCCTCTTAATTTGTGGCGGTTTCATGAAGATCAGATGTCTGTCAGGGGTGACATATAATTCAAACTTCCATCCCTCGTGAGTAGCAGAACCTTCAGAGATAGCGAAGTCTTCCTACAGTATGATCACCTGCATTCATTGTGTTCACGCACATGTTTGTGCATGGAGGGGTGCAGCAGAACTGATCCCAAAACACTGCAGCTGTCTGGAAGCAATGCCCCAGACATTGACTCAAGCCCCCTGGCCTGCAAGTCCGTATGCAGTAAGCTTTGCAAAGTTCTGGTCACTTAGCAGTAGATCTTACCATGCTTCCTCAGTAAAATAAATGCAGTTTTTCTCATTACAAGCACACTAGAGGGTAGGTGGGGAAGGATTGTACCTGAACTGCTGGATTTTCCTAACCACCTTCGAGAGTGTCTGTGCTAATATGAATAGAATACATTCAGCTTGACTGAGATTCAACACATGGGAAAGAGAAATTTTTTTTTTTTTCAGGAATGTTGAAGTCCATAGTACTTGTTTATATTCTATCTCTGTTTTTTCAATTAAACTTCAGTGAATCTGAAGTAGCTAGATTTCTTCTAAATCCACACAGCTGAGGAAACCTGTGCTTGCTCTTTCTCTGAAATTTTACTGAGGGGCTTTTATCTCCCCCTAATCCCACCATTTCTGTCAGGACATAATCTCTTTCTCAAATTTACATTTTAATTACAAGGCCAGCTGAACTAGCTAAAATCAATAATGTCAGCATTCAGCAGCCTAACTTCAGCTGAAACCCCAGCCTCTCTCTTTCCTTCTATCGATTTGTCTTGCGAACATGGTCTACTTTATTGCTTCAGGCAAATAGGTGCCATTTGGTCAATTTAAACAAAAAAAGGGGATTTGAACACTTTTATGATTCTTTCTAAAAGCTGCTATTGGAACAATTTGAACCCAGGTAATGTACTTGTGTTAAATAAAATACATAGAGCAGCAGAATTCTTAAGAGGAATTTTACATTTAAAACTGCACTTAATCCAATCTATGTCTTTTAAAACAAGACAAAAAACCCTCATGCTAACATTGGATACCATGCAGCTAGGGCTGTCTGAATGGTGATTCTTGTCTTAATCTTGTTAGCAAAAACTAATTTTGTCAACAAATATTGTTTAAAAAATTCACAGTAGAGTTGGTGTTACTGATGTCATAATGTTTTAGCCACTTTTCTGTTAATGATTTAAAATATGAAATCAATGGGAAAATACTTTGTTCTTGTAACTCTTAAGAATTCTTATATTGATCTTTTGGATGTGATTTTTATCTGTCTAAATGTCACATTGTCCATTTATCTCTCTTACCTTTTCTGTGTGTTGCTGACTGCTTGTATCTGCTGGTCGCATCCTCTCCCCCTCAAACAAAATCAGTGTTGGGAATGAGCAATCCTGCTTCCCATAAACATTGTAGGAAAGGACTGGAATAAAACTAAGGTTTCCTGAGAGCTTTTAATACGTGTGCACATGTTCTCTCTGAAGAGGAAAAAAGGTGTGAGATGCATACCTGCTACCTTCTCACTTCAAGACAGTTTGTTATTAGTATGAATGCAAGTGCTCTCAAAACTGTGGCTTTAAACAATGCTCTTCAGCATTTAAAGTTGCTTTTATTTTTTTTAAGACAAGAATACTTTTCTAAGTTCAGTCTAAGCGGTTCTACATTAGACACAGTCTGTCACATGTTTTTCTCAGCTGACCTTGTTGGTGCCAAAGGGCCTGTTTGTTTCTGCCATAAAAGGAAGTTTTACTTCTCCAAATCCTGATGATTCTGAAAAGTGGTTGTAACAGAATCTTTTGGGTTAATTCTGTTTCACTTTGATACAAAGCACCTGAGAAGAGCTTTTTCCCTTTCTGGCCTATGACAGGAGCTGAGATGGTGGCCTATCCTGCCCCCTTTCCAGATACGTAAATTCAGGATTACTCCCTTCATACTTCACTGAAATGCTGTTTGAAAAACATTGTTGTGGAAGTGCCATTATCCCGTATTGAATGGCAAGTCCACAGCCTCATAAATGTCATGAGGTCATTTATTTTGCTGTTTAGCCCAGATATTACTCTGCTTAGTTCTGTCCTGTTATGCTTAATTACCATTTCCCTTATTGCTGGTCGTTCTGCTACTTTTGAGACCCTTTTCCAATGCACAGATTAGTCCTTTTAAAGAATATTGTTAAAAAAAAAACAAAACCATTTGAAGCCTCGTTGACTTTGGGAAGGGAAGTTAGGTAACAAGGTGAATGTGGCATGTTCATGGCTTTCATCAGAGTGTGTGATGTGGGCATGACTAAGGGAGTAGCAGTGTCAGGCGTGCTCAGCAGCATCACTAGCCAACAGCAAGATGGCCCGCATCTCTCTACAGCTGGTAGGCAGGTGTTCGCCTCCCATCTGAGGACATAAAAGTTACAAAGGAATGATCCTTCTTTGCATCACAGTCTGTGCAAACTTCAGTTCCCAGGAAGCACTGGGCAGCTTGAGCAGCACTGTCTTTCAAGATGCACTGACTTAGGAATGCGGGCTTTGATTTTTGGGGTGTTTTCCAGAGAGCAGAAGAGGGAGGGAGTTAGGGAAGAGCTGGGTTTGAGACTGGCTTCAGAGTGTGGTGAATGTCTTTTTGTCCACTCTGCGATGCTTGCTGCCTGCGAACATTCAGACAGTTGGATACTTTCTGAAGCCTTTCTGGAAACAGGCCCAGGACTGGCACTACTGAAACACCCACTCTCAGATGTGTGTTCACTCCTGTGGGGTATCTACACGACACCCAAATGGGCTTTTCTTAGGCGAGGTGGAATGCATCAGCCTGCCAGAGCTGGGCCTGGTCTCTCTACAGACATGGGAAAGTACTGTCACGCACAAGGTGCATCATGGGGGTACTTGCCTCCCCTCAGTTGTCTGGTTAAAATGGTCCACATTTCTCTGTCACACACTGGATAAGCAGGAGGAATGTGTTGAGTTGTTGTGGGAGAGCAAGGAGAAGGCAGAGAAGTCTCCATGCATGTTTAACTGCTGGTGGCTAGCACACTCTCATCCTCTTTCCTTCTCCAGATCTGATTTCCTTACTTCCCTTGTTTTGAAAGGGGCAGGTAAGCTGTCTGCCACCGTTGTTGTTACTGATCTCTGCCCTGAATCGCCTTGCCCTTAAAACATTGTCCTTCATTGTTACCAGTATAAGCCACACTAGAGAGAGACATGGGGTCTCAGATGGCTTTAGAACAGTCCTCACCATTGAGAGTACTCTGGGGTGCTCTCCTCTCTGTGGTCTGTTGTATCATGAGGACCTAGGAATGGCTAAAGTGACCATTTGCAGCAAAATTTAATGGCTACATATGCACACAAGCCAGATCCAACTGGATGTCTGCTTTCGTTTCCCCTCTCCATCTGAAGGGCTCTGGCTTTGTGGATTTGAATTGGGATTGCTAGGGATCTAGGTTAAGCAGGGAGTTGATGTGCCATTCTTCTCAGTGCCCTGAGCTTGGAGCCTTGGAAAATGAGGAGATGTCATTCCCTGTGCAAGGACTCGGCTCCTAACCTATAGACCCGTATATATCCAGGGGATGCATCTAGAAGGTTGCCAGCACAGCAACTTGACCTGTGGCTGGAGTCAGGCAATGCCTTCTGTGTGGTTCCACCCCATAAGTTACAGGGAATGCAGGGTAAAAATTAATCAAGGTGAAAAATATATTTTTCTCTGAAATGAAAGTATTTTGCCCAACAATGCTACCTGCCACTGCAAGTCCTGCAATTTCCCACTCAGAGGGCAGTTCGTACCATGTTAGCTTTTCCTTCTTTAGTTGATACCTTGTGATATATATATAATGATTAGCAAAGCAAGAATATTTCTGGATACAGTTTCAGATCTGTCTAGAAGTGGGTAAGAGACTGAAAATCCCAATTACATAATGGCTAAAACATGTCAGGTATACTCAGGTCACTTTTCATAAGAAGGCTGAGATATTTTGCTTAAAATTTTAGTCTGGTGAAACCATGGCTTCTTTGTGTTTGATTATGTTTTTTTTAGAGAGTGAGGCCGTGTGTTTCAATTGCTTATAAGAAGGTTTTCTGATGGGGAAAATGTAGTCTATAATGTTAGTGTGAGGAATCAAGTCTTCCCATTTCTAGCTTTCGCTGGCTAAAAAGATCTTGTTACTACTGCAAGCTAATAGAGTTGCTTCTCTAGCTCAGCGGGTAGAGGCATGTGCTAACTGCTCCATCTCTCTGATTGCATCGCTACAGCAGGGGCTGGCTGTGTGAAGTCATGAAGTTGCCCCACCACCGAGCTGCTGGTGCTGAACACCAGTGCCTGGTGCTGCCTGGCAGTGGGCTTGTTCCTCAGCAGTAGCTCCAGCATTCGCTGTCCCTGGAGCGTGCTCTGTGGGTATACTCATCGCTTCCACCAGCGCTTAGGTGTTTTATCATGGCAAATTGTGTGGTTTAGTATCTGTGAAAGAAACATAACTCTGCTTGTGGATGTATTTAGGAACCAAAACTCAACTATTCTCAGTGGTGCTGCCCCTTAATAAATCAGCAGGAGGGAAAAAAGAGCACTTTTGTTTTATATGCTCGGCTCTGAAGGGTCAATATGGTAGCTGAGAATCTGCAAAGAACAGGCATGTGCCTCAGACACACTTTGTTTTTTCACCGGGTGTGCTTTCCTGCCAGCCGTGCTGGGTGACGATGGTTCCCAGTCTCATCAGCCATGTGTTGCAGTGAATCCTCCACCCAGAAGTGGCTTCTCTTTGCCAAGCTGTAAGAGTTTTAGCAGGACTTTTTGCTGAGGCACCACAAAGCATTAATCTTAGCGCGCAGGAGGATATGGATGTACGCCTTTCCTTTTGCTTTCTGCTGTTCTTGGATGTCTCTTGGGACTCTAGGTGTTAAACAGTAGTGCCAATAGTTCCTTTCTTCTGTTTTACTGTGATATATTGATATTTTACCTTGATATTCTATTTTACCTTGAGTACAGAAGTGACATACCAGCAAATGGATGTGACACTAGAAACATATACAAAAAGCAGTATTGCAGTTTAGGCAAACTTGTATGGTTAAAATCCTTCTTTCCAAGGTGAAGTAACATCATTCTTTGTTGTCACACCACGTCATACAAATTTACAAGTTGGTTCTCTGTAGTTAGTTGCTCAGCATGTTTCTGTTCCAAAATGAGAAAAACTTCCAGGCAGAAATACCACTCTGTCTACCAATGGGATTGATGTCTAATGCAAGCTGAAAGCAGTAAGACATGTTAGCAGCATCCTGAGCTGTTTGGCCCCCCTGTGAAGCGTTGAGGGTGGGAGAAATCAATAGCTCCTGAACATCGAATTTTTTTTGCAGGGCTCGAACCACGGTCACCTCCAAAAGCACCAGTGGGGAAGACATCAACTGGACCAGCTCTGCTGAGCTCCCGCACTCAGCTGAAAGGGAATGAAGATGAGCTTGATCCAACCTGTGCAGCTGCCACACTGAAACTTATTAGAGACAAGCTACCAAAGTTACCACCTCCACATGCCAGGTCATCTTGGTTTTGATTCTTGTAGAATCCTCTTGCTCTTTCTTGTATGTATTAGTCATGAAAGCACACAGAAGAACACTCACCAACTAGGCAAGCTGCTAGGGCTGTCTTGGTTTCCTTTTGAGGTTAGAATTCTTTGACTGAGATCTATGTTCACTGCTTAACATTGGGGATTTTGTTATTGAAGGCACCAGGCTTTCAAGAATGCTTTTACTACTCGGTTTAGGTTTTATTTGCTGTAAAGGGCGTCTATGAAAATAAAAAATATTTCCTTCTCTCCTAACAGAAAAAACATCCCCATTTATTGGAGTAATTTTTGGTTTGCAAATAAATAGGACATACCCTAATACTAAATTAGACAGTAGTTTCAGCCATCTCTTAGTTGCTAGTGGCTTATGCAGGCAGTGCTGCCTGGAGGCATGTGTTGCTGATTCCAAAGATGTATTTGTTGTCAAGCCTGTTCAGAGCTTGGTGAAACTCCAGCCTTGTCTAACATTTGTCTGTAATATGGGGGTAAGACTGGAGTAATCTGTTTAGAAAAGACACTTCTGCATTGGCCTGGAAAGCCCCCAAAACCTAGCAAACTGGAAAGTAATCTCCGAAAGAGTAAGGGGTTTATTTTATTAGAACTCCAGAGTTTGGAGTTATACCTTTTGACTTACAATCTTGAAGAAGTTAATGTTTCAGTACGGTGACTAAGGCGATTTGCAGCTCCATCAGTGAATACCCAGGGTCTCCGTAGTAGTACTCTGTTTTTGGAGGACTAGTGAATTCTGTAGTGGTGTTAGACTTGTGACACTCATTGTGCAAGATGGAATTTTGTCAGCAAAACCAAAAGACACTGCAATCTGCGTGACTGCCGTGAAAGCATGGACCTCAGTTCACAGAAGCAAGATCTTTCTCAAAATGGTTTGCCACATCAGTAGCTCTTGTTAGAGTACAGCGTGTGTGATCCACTGCTGCCTCTGTTAGATCTCTAGGCTTCTGCACCCCTGGTATAATGCATTTTATCTAGCTTTAGCTGAATGTGCTGTTAAGCTTCAAGGTGCAGTGTGCTGTACTTAGTGTGTGGTGTTATGGTCTGTATCCTTTTTTAGCCTTTTTTTTTTTTAAAAAAAAAAAAAGGACAATCCTGTAAAGGTAATTGTAGTCCTAGATCTAAGATAATATTAACATTGGTGTGAAAAATCTAATGAAAAAAAGACAAGAAGTTGTTGTGATCATTGCTGTTCTGTGTTGACTTTTCATCAATTTTCTCCAGTGACTCTGCAACCACTGAGCCCACAGCCTCGGGAGAGCCTGACAGTAAGAGAAGAAAGCTAGAAGAAGAAAGAGCTAAAGCTCCCCTCATGCCCTTTGGATTAGATCTTCACTACTGGGGACAGGATCAGCCAAGTGCTGGGAAGATTCTCAAGTAATGCTCTTTTTCTTTTAAGGCAAATTAAACAAATGTATAGATTTACTTGTGCTCAGAGGTCATGCAGTGGGGTGACTGCTATTTCTTTTGATAATTACTTTTCTTCTTTCCCTTGTGTTGTAGGACCCATAAACAAAGTCAGAAATTCTACCTTAAAATGTTATTTATTTTGAGGAGAGGTGATACTAATTAAATATCCTTTGATGCTTCAAAGCACATTTTTTCTGCCCTTAGCTGTTTGTGTATTATATGCAGCATGGCAGCACTTACGCCAATTTAAATTGATACCTCATTATGCAAAGTGCTATGCAAGTGCATGATAGACGGTCCCTCTGCTGGGGACTTCACCGTCTAAATAAATAGCAGGCAGGGTAGGAGAAAGGCTGGGGAGGTGTCAGGGGTGGTTTTCCTGACTTTACAGAGTCGTAACTGAGGAAATCGATATGCTTGTTCAGTCACACAAGAAACAGGTGGCAGTTACAGGGTTTGAATGTGGATCTCACTTTCCATTCTTGTCTGGGAAGGTTTTGTGTTTCTTGGACGTGAAGCATTGCTGGCTTGGGGAAAGCTTTAGTGGTGTTGGGGAGAAGAGATGGTAGATACACATCAGAACTTGTTGCTAATAGTCAGTTTTAAAAACCTCTTTTTAGGACTAGTATTTTTATACGAATGTTGGGATGCAAAGTCCTTCCTCTATGTATAAATTTCATCCAAGTCCATCAGACTTTAATATCAACGTGTACTGTATCTGGCTTGGAAAAGGCAAAAACCACTGACTGGCTGGGTTGCAAATCGAACTGGTGTATTCTCAACACTGTTACTTTAACTTGGTTTGTTTTCTTATCAAAACAAACAAACAAAAAAAACCCCAACCCATGATCGCAGTGTGAAGACAGTGTTTGCAGGAAGAAACAAGAGAAAATGTTGCCCTTGTACCTGATTGTGTAAAATGCTGAATATGTGTTAAATTGTTGAAAGCCAGTGAAATTTGAAACATAAGAGTTCTTCAACACAGTCACTCCAAGCCTTGGATTCTGTCTGGTGTGGTGTAAGCTCTTCAAAGCCTATAAAATGGTTAAGATTTTCAGCAGGGCTTTAAGAAGCATTTGTCTGTGATAATGCCAAAAAGGTAGTAAGGCTTTATTTTACATTGCAAATGAGTTATTCAAGTCATAAGTGAAATCAGAAGCATATTTCACTGCCTGTCCGCCTTGTGCTGTACTGTTTTATTTTTATGCTTTCCAATAAAATAGAGGGCACACTTCTGAACCTTATAGTCTATAAGTATAGATATGCCAATCTAACTAAAGCTAATTTAAGTAACTGTGCACACACAATACCATTGACCCCTGGGTATAAAATATATTTATTGAAAAATTAAGGTAGTCCTGTAACTTTTCTGTATGCACACATACTGTTTCTGTAAGACGCCTAGGGAAAAAAAGCAAACCCAAAAATCAGACGACACTATGGAATGTGTGGGGAAATTGAATTTCTGAAATCTGAAGTGGGTAAGTCTTTCCCCTTCACCTATTTAACACTGCGCTTACTTAATTACAGCATTTATGAGAAATTAAGGTTTTGATAGTGAAAACGTAGCTACCAGGAAGATGATTTTCTAAAGAAGTTTTGTTTTCCTGGTAAATGGTAAACCATTATTTTCTCTAGAAGGTGACAGTAACTGTGGGCTTTGCAAAAAGTTTGGGCTCAACCATTTTCCCCACTTCTGCCTTTAGTCACACAACTCGGTAAGCTGGTTTAAGAACTCATAAAATGAGTGTACAAAGCTGTAGTGGTACTTTTTTGGGGGGTGTGGGGGTGTATACTGCACAGTGTTGTACTATGTAGAGACTACTATGCCAGGTTAAGCAACTATTTTGGATATCGTAGGCCTTCCAAACTCATCTACCCTTGTCCTTGAGTTAAATTAGCTTACTCTGAGGAGCTGAGTGAATTAGCTTGGGCAGCACTTCTTATGACTGTGACTGCGATATTTGAATGAGCTCATTTAGTGCTTTCTCCAGGATCTCTGTATGCACCATACTGGTTTTAGAGTTTATATTTACTCAAGTTTTTGATAAGCTTCTCATCATCTTCAGGATGAAGTCGATATAAGTTTGTCGAGAATGCAACGTTTCTCCGGGAGCTGGACTTTCTTTTAGGTTTCAGTTAACCATTATTTGTCTTTTATTCCTCCTAATGTATAGCTATGCAATTTCCATTAAACCCTCTGTTATTTGCCTAGATCGGTAACACTCTTCCTATGAGTGTGAGTGGGCTGTTGACCTTCTAGTTGATGATCTGTTCTGCGTTTGATCCTCCTTAAAAAAGGTTTACTTGTCACATGCATCATTTTTTTTTCAAACAAAGGTCTCACGTTCTGCGTTTTTAAAGCATTGCTTTAATTACAACAGCAGGAAATCAGAAAACTTTGGGATTTAGCACTGCTTTGTTCTTTTCTTACCTGCTGTCGGTCATGCTGGGAGAAAATAATTTATATACTTGTAGTAAATAATATTTATGAATATATGTGTACAAATTGGGCTATTTTAAATCCAGTTCCCAAATACTCATCACTGATACAGAGAGTAAAACGTATTTTTCATTTCCTTGAGATTTGTTGGATGCAGATTGTTGGGGAGGAGAATAAAAATATTAAACAGATCTTTTTCCTAATTGGAAAGGCACAACTGTTAAATGCTTCTTCATTCTCATGTAACTGTAATTTGATAATTTAGAGGGGGAGGGGAGCTCAGATTCTGTGGGGCTACTTTGCATGTAGAAATCCTGTATGGTGTCTCTTTAGGAATGGTTTCCCCTCCTTGTATTGGTAAGGTTATTAACATAGAGCTAGCAGTCAGTCTTGTTTTCAGGATTGCATTAAAACTGAACAAATGAGAAATTTATTTCGTGCTTTTATCTACTGTCTATGGTACAATCTTGCCACATAATTTCTGAAGCTGAAATACTGTACCATTCAAATGTTTGACTGAAGTGTAGTATTGATATATTAACAAAGATTCTTAAAGCTTTTTGTTTAGGCTATGTTTTGCAAAAATATGTGATTGAAAACTTTTTTTAACCAAAAAAATGTGAAAAAACATTTACATTACTATGTTTAATGTTGAACTCTGTAACTGTTATTAGCCTCCACTGTAATTCTTTTGCCTTTATCCCCTGAGTTACCAGAATTAAGCTACTTGTACTTTATGGTAGGCTGGAACTTTTCTGGCACCAGCAAGGTGTATTTGTTGAAGAAGTTACTGGACAGGATGAATCTCTTTAACAAGGATTTTCCTTATTGAGCATTTTTCTGATGATTTGTCAAATCATAGAATGGCATTGGAATTGCTCAATCCCTTTTTTAACCTTGTTCTGATATTTTTACATAGTATAAATGCTCAAATATTGCAGTAAAACCAGCAGCTATATATGCTGTAGGTTGCTATGGCCAGATGAATTTCCTCCTTTTCTTTTTTTTTTTCTTTAGTTGCCACCTGCTGAAAACTTGCTTAGATAAAATTCATCAGAATTCTTCAGCCCCACTGAAGTAGTTCTTTAAGCATTGGTTCGTGTGCTTTGCTGAATTGTGATCGCTGTGTTTAGTGAAGCCAGTGTTCACACGTAGATGGCTCTGCAGCCTACAGAAGGCAAAGTCTCAGGAGTCGGGGTGACACCCAAGGATACTAATGAGTGAGAGAAAATCCTCTTGGATCAGACTGGGACTGGTTGGGTGGAGAGCTATGTGGAAGAAAGGGATTGTAAAGTATCCGTTTTGAATTTTATGTCCTTATCAAGATATCTGTCATCCAGATACCTCTATTTCACTTGTAATAAGCAGCAGACATGCAGGCTGAACATTTTCTTGCTTAGTTTAGCTGTATTTTTTTTTTCTCTTCATATTTCCTTAAATTTGGGGTGGGATTGTTGTTTCACTTCAGGTGTCTTAGATACTGAAGCTTAAGCTGGTCACCCTAATTTCTTTTCATGATTAGAAGCAAGAAACATTTACCACCAGAGGGACAGTCATTGCATCCTAAGGTTAGCATCTGAAATGAGTCAGGTAATTAATCTCTGGGGTTGCCTGCTTGTCAGTATAGACTACTGGCAGCCTAGGGTGGCTAAAATGAAATGCTGTGAATACTGTTGAGAAAATTTGAAAGTACTACACCACTCAAGGGTCCTTGCCCTTCTCTGCCACTCCCCGTGTCTGCTGGCTTGGTACTTATTTTCTTTACACCAGATTAACAGAGAGTATATTTGCTTATATGTGTTTGTAAATATAGGCAAGATCTCTAATTTTAAAATAGGTTTTCAATAGATTAGCTTCGTTTCCTAAAGAAACACACCAGAAGTTTCTCAGACTTATGGACACTATATAGGAGAACCTGGAAGAACGGATCTCTGTAAGGCTTAGCTGTTCGTTTGCTCGCTTCTTTGGTCTCAGTATTTTGCAACCTTCTCCAATTTCAGCTCCTGCTTCTCTGCTGCTACCAGAGTGCAGCTACCATTGATAAGATAAGACAAGTTCAGATCAAAATGTTTCATTCCTGATCTGTTTTCTGTGTTTAATCATTGAAATATTTTCACAGAATCACAGAATGGTAGGGGTTGGAAGGGACCTCTGTGGGTCATCTAGTCCAATCCTCCTGCCGAAGCAGCGTCACCTACAGTAGGCTGTAGAGGACCTTGTCCAGGTGGGTCTTGAATATCTCCAGAGAAGGAGACTCCACAACCTCCCTGGGCAGCCTGTTCCAGGGCTCCGTCACCCTCAGAGGGTGTTATGAAGAAAGTTAACTGTAAAATTACAAAGCTGTTCACTGAAACTGGAGATCAAATAACTGAATGTCAGATCACAAACTGGAGTTAAGACTGGTAATAGGTTGGCAGGTTAAACAAGAAATTGATACTAGACAGGCTTTGGTGATATTTTAAACATCTTCATAATACGGGAGTCATAAGAAAGAATGGTAGATTTCTAGGTTTTTCTGATTCTGATAAAGCTTCCCCTCCTTTTACGCCTAAATTTACCATGGGATGATCCTGGCATCTTTATGTGCTTTCTTACAACTGTGTGAATAACTTTTGTTTGTTGTTTTCCCAGACTTACTTCTGAGCATCGATTTTGGGCACCCAGTGAAGTAGAAGAAGAAGTGGAAAATAAAGAAATAACTGAAATGTTAAAAACTAGATATATAACATTTGCTGGCAAGTTTGAGCCAGTGAAACATAAATGTCGAGCACCAATGCCTGATGGAAGTCTGTGTGAAAGGCAAGATCGGATTAAGGTGGGCACAAGTAACGTAACTTTCAGGATACGTGCTATATGGAGACAATCTCGTTAAAACATGTCCATAAAAGTTTATTTCGCATTGTAAATATAGCTCAAGGGAGTGGAAGAAAATTGTGTCTGGAGAAGTTTGCTGTTAATATGTGCTTCATATGGGAAGCATCCTTATGGTAAGGAAGCTGTAAACACTTAAACAGCTCTCAAATATTTTTGGTATTCCTCATAGGTATTTATTACTGTGATATGAGAGTATCTGGCAGTAAAGCAGAGACAGTTAGTAGCTTGCTGAAAAGTTTTCCTCATTTAGAGGCATGTTTGATAGTAACTGGATTTAGAAACATAGTTGTTTGAGGGACAGAGAAATTTTATTTACAAATTTGGTATTGTGAAAGGTAAATCACAGAATCACAGAATAGTAGGGGTTGGAAGGGACCTCTGTGGGTCATCTAGTCCAACCCCCCTGCCGAAGCAGGGTCACCTACAGTAGGCTGCACAGGACCTTGTCCAGGCGGGTCTTGAATATCTCCAGAGAAGGAGACTCCACAACCTCCCT
>Ga0181612_144717_pt1 | contig 13737 bp, 7 predicted proteins | sample HoacroProtozoa21_FD_119630 | JGI IMG/M metagenome (GOLD analysis project Ga0181612, IMG submission 119630) | Hoatzin crop microbial communities from Cojedes, Venezuel. Combined Assembly of Gp0051906, Gp0051904, Gp0051908 | reverse complement strand
TCTTCATCCTTCTTGAACTGGGGAGCCCAGAACTGGACACAGTACTCCAGATGAGGCCTCACCAGGGCAGTGTAGAGGGGAAGGAGAACCTCCCTTGTCCTGCTGGCCACACTCTTCTTGATGCAAAATCAAGAAGTTGTCAAATAAATAACACCAATAAGAGATATTTAATTTATAAGAAGGGAGTTTTTCTGTATGTGTTGTGGTCCCTGGACCCATAACAATGGACAATTTCATCAACTGGATGAGGAATATTCAGTTGCATTTTATACAAATGAGGTAGTTCATATCAAATTTCAGTCTAGCTGTTCAAAATGTAAGAAGATTATATTATCTTCATAATTAATAACTGGACGAGTGATTTCACTGTTTGGGAGACTAATCTTACTTGAAGATTTTTTATTAAAATCCCAGATTGACTCTGGACTCTGTAGATCTTTTTAAAATGGTGACAGCAATATTTCCAATAAGTGGAAAATAGTAGACGGCAACACAGATTAAAGTTTCCTTAAGTCATTGTCCCATGAGACTATCTATGGTTGATCCTTCCTGAAAAATTTTTTTGGGAGAACAAAACTCTGTCAGTCAAACTCTATTTGCTCTACAAGATTGTAAAATTAATAATTCCCTTCTGAACCTGCCAAGTGTCTGGCTGGGTCCTAAATATTAGGCCTGGCTTTCATTTTATTAGGATGAACTAGCTTTGAAGTTCTTTGGCTTCCAACCAGGACACACTTTCACCAGTTAGATGTAATTATTTCTTTACTTTCTCCTTCCAGTTTACTATTTCTGAAGATAACAGAAATAGCAGAAGGAACATACTTTCAATTCTGGGAATGGCTTCTTGGTTTCATTTACAAAGAAAGTAGGAATGGCCATTAATGGCACAGACCATAAAGTTCAAGGCTGCAGAGTACATGGCCTTGGTAGAAAGTCAGTCTGATTATTGCATCAGTGAAATTGAATTATAAACATTTTCTGTGTGCTGCTTTAAGTGCACCTGTCTGTAATCATAAGATCAGATACTGCAAACTTGCATAGTGGATTTGACAATAATTAGATATCATCTCTAAAAGAACTACTTTTATGAAGCATATGTGAGGAGTTTCAGCCTCTGCCAATCAAAGATATACATCTCATTGCAGTTGGTAAGGTACATTTTGAACACCAAGACACCAGTTGTCTTCGCACATGTAACTGTCTACGGCTGCAGGATCTCTCTCTAACTCTCAGTATTAGGATCAAAAATATATTTACGAATATATAAGTAGAAAGTAAATTCAAGATTTCCACCATCCATAGCACTTTTAATACATTTCTTAGTTCATGTTCCTTTTCATCATCATTCTGATTTTTAATATGTTTGAAACCTAATCCATGTCTAGGAAGTCTAGCAAACCGGCTTTCTAAGAAAATACTTTCATCTGAAGTCAGGCATATGAAATTAAGAACACTCAAATTTACCAGATGAATACTCCACCTTATCCCGTATCTTGCCTCCAGCCACGGCCGGTAAAGATAATTCACAGGAAGAGGAATAATGTCTCGAGAACTAAATGAAAGTTTAGGTTTTGCTCTGAATGAAAGACAGCACCTATTCTTCATTCCATATCTATTTCTTGTTGCATTTTCCTAGAGGCATGTTTTAGCCTTGAAAAACAGTTTTTTAAATTCATTGTCTCAGCGTATTAATTCCACCTTATCCAGAATGGGAGGATATAATGAGAAATTTCTGGTACTCTCTGTGAAGAAGTTCAGGAGTTGACTTTAGCTCAAATAGACTAAGCATTTTAAGGCTTGCAGGGGCCAGCAGCATGCACGTGAATCGTGCAGCTGACATTATGTCTTGCTGCCCCAGCTAAAACAACTCATTGACAGTGTGGTAGGGGGGAAGGTAATGAGACAGAGAGAGAGTCTTTGGCAAAAGTCCTTAAAGATGCTGGAAATTGTGTCTCTGTAAAAAGAGAATGTAGCCATCCTGCTTCCGCACTTTAGCTCTTCTTATAATGTTTCTCGTTATCTTAATATTACTAGTCCTTATGCATATCTCCCTTTCTTTAATTATCTGTTCTTCCCATTTTGATGTCTAGGTGTTATGCAGAGAGTTTTAGGAAAGTAGTGAATAAGGCTCTGTAAAGCATGGAATATTCTTTACACAAAATAAAACAATTGTTATCGGAAGTGGACGGTACATCAGAATTATTGGAAGCTACAAGTAACTCATGTTAAAGACCCAATTGCAGTGTTAAAAGATTTCTGTTGTGTTGTGTTATATTGCATCTTGTCTACCAATTTTATTATAACTGTACTCTATGTAACATTTTCTAATATTGTTCTCTGTGATGCTTGTCTGTCTTTGGTCTATGGCTATAGATAATTCAGGACTGTAAGTGTGCATAGCCTGCTGAACTCTCTTCTTGCCAAAAATCACTTTACCCTTATCTATGAAATAACTTCACCACAACATTGTCCAATTGTTTGCGTCAGCTGAATCCTTCTTCAGCCTCTCTCGGATTAACATTTTTTCCCACACGTACTTTACTTCAGAGGAAACTAGAGTCCACAAACTACTGGAAAATAATTCTAATAAATTGAAAAAACTTTAATTGATGATTCCAATAACTGAAACCTATTGAGCAACTTGTAGAAAATCAAGTTAGAGCAACTGAAGCCATATACAGTAGTCCAGCTGCGATTCATGCCATGGAGAACAGGTTCTGGACTGACATATTTAAAACACTTAAGGCTAACCTTTATCGCTGTATATATGCCACTGGATACCACAAACATACCGTGATCACCTCTCTTGCACTGATTAAGGAGAAATATCCTGTATGGCTATATAACCACCGTTTACCTTCTTGCATACCAATATCTTATTAATGGTAACCTATAAGATGATACAAGGACTATTTTTTTTGTGTTACTCACCTAATTCTCCACCACAAGCTAAAAGGATTTGCTTAAATGATCTGTGGAGAAATTGGTTAACTGGTCTTTGTGTTTGTGTTCTGGGGTAACTTGCTTTGGATCAAATGCTTTGTACACTTGACAAAGAGAAGTGTTTAGCCTGCAAGTCAGATCTACATCCTTAATGGCATTACAATTACCTGAATAGGAATGGTGTGCAGCTTTAGTTCACAAATATTAGTCGTTATTATACTGAATGTCTGATAAAGATGTAAGCCTTCATGCCATTTCCACTATTTGTACTGAAGAAATTTCAGTTTGCTTTGGTGTGAATCTATGGAGAATCAGACCCATAGTCACAGATTTATATATTTGCTTTGGGAGAAACACATCCCTCATTGCCTTCTTTTTATTCTAGGGCACTGTGTAGCTTTATGCGTAAGTGTCTGTACTTCATGCACATTTGAAACTCAAAAAGAAAAAAAAGTACTTGATTTGAAAAAAAAGAATTTGTAAAAGTAAGTCTGCTCTGTTTGTACTTTTAATTTAACACTGGTTGGGATATCTGCCAATGTAATATAGGCACTTTTCTGTGCACTGGAAAACCCAATTAGGACTTGTTCTTAGTTTGATTATCAGTCAGAAACATGCATACAGAAATATTCATTAGAGACCAACTGAGAGCTGTGATAAAGCAGCAGACAGCTGAATTATAGAGTCTGTCAGTATCCCCACTACAGTTTTACATTTGCTTGATAAAGGAGAAGTAACAAAATATCTAAGATATAATTTGGTGCCCACTGGAACTGTACTTCATTATGGTAGATATTGTTCTGACTCTCTTCAGGAGGTTGGTGAGTGTTTCATGACAAGATATTGTGCACAAATGATAAATCACCGGGCTAAATGCTGCACCAGCCTTCCATACACATAGAGGTAACACAAGCGTCAGCTGCCAATTGCCTTGCAGTCACGGCCTAAAGCCAGTAATTTGAGGGCTGGAAACAGGACGGATTCCAAAAGCTTGAACTCAAAATGGTATTTTTAAAAGTGGGATGATTCCACAGACCCCACTCACCCAAATTAAACAATAGTTCTATACAGAAGCTAGACAAAAGGAGAAGGAAAATAATTCCTTTTGAGTTTATGAGTTAAATTTGTGCAAAATATCTCAGTTAATATTAGATAGCTTTTTTTTTGTAGCTTACAGACCCTTTACTGTTGGCCTTAACTTCTAGCAACCAAACCCACTGGCAGTACAACACATTATCTGAAATGGTAACAGGCTTTCAATAGGATTGGGAAGGACCTATTCATGGAACTGTGATATCAGTCAGCTAACTAGATCAAAGTCTTTCATAGAGTTAATTTAAAAAGTACTTGGGAAATCTGATTCCAGTAACGACTTCAATGTGTTTTCCTTTCTAAACAGAAGTAATATCACATTTGTAAATGAAAAAAATGACATCTGATCCCTTTATTGAATGTGACATTTTAGTAACAAAATGGTTCAAGATATATAAAGTATCTAAAATTAAATTATTTAAATAAATATTCCAAAAACATAATAAGGATGGAGAATAAGGGTCCCTTCAATATTCTTAAAATGAATTAGAACCTTTAACAGTGTACTGGTTGCAGCAGTCCACAATTTGAGCAAAAATAGAAGCAGTGTGTATGCTTCATTTTGTGACTGAATTTTATTTAGACTAGGATTCCTTAGCAGTCTTTATTACACACAGTGCATAACATCAGTAAACCTAAAATAAACACATGTTAAATCACGTTACTAAACAAAACCATTTAAAGATCAATTTCCCTAAGACTTTCTAGTTATATGTGCATTCAATAATTGTACAATATTTTCTAATGAAGGATTAAAACCAGTTCACTGTACAAAAATAAGACAGACCCCCATGCCTAAATGAACCATTTAAAAACATGCACAGACTTTGAGCAGAGCAGGATACTAAAATATATGTATTCTCTTCGCAGCATCTTAATAATTTACTAATTGGGAACTAATGCCTATTTTTGGCATAGTTACGCAAGGTGCTTGACTAGCGCATCTTACTTCACTACTTGAAAGCTTCATTAGCTGTGAAAGCATTTTCCCTCAGAATATGTTTCCCTGTCATGTAAGGTAATACAGTTTTCCCCAAGTTACCAGACAAAGAGCAGATGCACAGAAGCTATGTGTAGGTGTACATTAGCAGGTACAGGCAGAACTGAGCTTGGTCTTCCCTTGCTCATATTGAAATTGGAAACATGATGGGAAAAGACACCAATGTAGGCGTCTGCATCTGAATTTTTGGTCCAGACACAGTTCTAGCCACATGCTGCACCAGAACTAACATACTGTGCTGAAAGTCTGGGGGCTGACTTTCACAGTAGAGGATGGGACTGAAAGGGTAGTGCAGACCTCCCCCTTTTCTGCCCATGTGTTCCTAACAAATCTCTTTTACCTGACCTGAAATTATCTCAGCTGTATGGAAAAACAACTCAGAGTCCTTGCACAGCCAAAAATTTGCCCAGCAAAGAAAAATGCTTAGTTTTGCATCAGGTCAAGTCCCTTCTTCAGCTTACTGTGCAACGACATATTTCCTGACACTGGTGCTAGGTAAGTAATGGGGACTTGCAGATATAGCAAGGTGGAGAGGGCTGAGCTACCTCTTTTTATAGCACCAATGGTGAAGGATGCATAAAAAAGATGTGAACCCCACCCATAGAAAATTAACATGAATGTAGCACTAGAGAAAAACCTAGCGACTTGCCCAGAGGTGGAGAAGATTCCTTTTGGAGCAAGACTTGGAATCTGGAGATGAAACTTTGTCTTCTCCATTTTAAGCCACCCTCTGCTCTCAGGGTTCTCCAATGCGTCTTGTGCATACCTGCTTGTTGAGGGGTTATCATGATGACATCTCCATATATAGTGGGATGTTACTGAGATTTCACTCAGGCAAAGCACTTTTGATATGTGTTTAAAATTAAATGTTCTGCTGAAGGAGGATGGTCTTAAGTCTGTGGCCACTGGCTCTGCTAAATCAAGACCTTCAGCCTTGATACACAGTTCAAGGAATTAACAAAGTGTGAAAAGGCCTGTTGATTTCTGTGAATTTTGGTTCAAAACAGCTTGGTTCTCCAGCACTTGGACCCATTTTTAAGTATCATTTACTCAGAGCTCAGGAAAACAACATATTACCAGTAGATCGTTTGTAAACTGTGTATCTACCCCAACATGTGTGACTATATTCAGTCTTCTTGTACAAAAGCATCATTCTCAGGATACGCATTTAAATACACACCTGATTATGTGGGATTTGAACAGAACTGACGTTACAGTTAGATATGTACTAAATAAAATCTAACTTTTCTGTCTCAGACTGGGGGGAGGAAACTGAATGCTGGAACCATATGGAGTTTGTAAGGATATTTGCAAACATGGTTGCTTACACACTCACATAGTTCAAGTTTATAATACTTTAATGTCATTCAAATCCGACTCTGATTTCATGTTCATTTTAAAGAAACGTAGACTTTTATAGAACCATAAAGACACATATACAAGTATATTAATACCATAGCATATATTTTTTTCCAGATTAATTTCATTCTGAAAAAAATAACAAAGATACAGCTGAATACCACATGAAAAATATTTACCCTTGCAAGCACTATTCATATATCAAAAATCTTTATTAAAATCATGGGAGCACACTGCTGAGTAAAAACATCTGTCATTTCCCCTCCATCTTCTTTTTTTCCCCTTAAACAGTAACACTCACATTTCAAATGGCTGAAGAGTTTATATTTAAGTTATTCTGAGCATATGGAAATTCCCTGTATTATCCACATGCAAGGACAGATATCAGTGAAACTCTCAGATAAAAAGCCCTAAAACACTGATTATGAAGGGAAAAGAGTGAAAGAAAACACAATCATTGTATGCCAGTGCTATATTGGATATAGTAGGTCTGGTGATACATGTTCAGTATAGTTCTAGGAACTGACCTTTTCCCCTCTGTCATTACTAAAGATGGGGTGGGTTAGTTGTCCTTTTCAAAGGATATATTTATGCTTTGCTGACAAAGTTGTTTTTCATGTTTAAAAATAAAAATATTTCTTATAATAGACATATAATTATTTATACTCTGGAGGCTCCAGTCTCAGTATGTGGAGTACTGGAGAAAAAAAGGATAGTCCTTGCCTTGAATAGTTTATAATCTACTCCATAAATCTGTCATTTGGTATAAATTTAAAAAGCTAGCCAAAGTTTTTACTCTTACTTGAGTCTGTTTTTGCTTATGTTGCTTATATATTGACATTAACCCCTCAACCTCCATGGTCTTGCTCCTGATTTGTAGCAGTGCACCTGTAAAGGAACATGTCACGTCAAATGGCTTCTTGGTTGAGCTGGGCTACTTGAATGAGTGCTAGCTGAACTGCAGCATGATGGCTGTAGAGGTGGGAGGACTTGTGAGATAGCACAGAAGCAATAAGAATGGCAGACAGGAGGTCATCTTTTTGCCGATGGACAGGTTAGGTCATTCAGCTTCCAGGACTCTGTAGTCATTTCTCATGATTTTTAAGGAGAAATTCCTCTTATCTTCAGCAGCTGCATAATTCTTTATCAGACATTACATGACACTTCTTTTTCCAGAACACAGTTAATGACTCTGCCTTGGCCTCCTGCCAGGTATGTATTTATACACTGCTTCAGTCTTACCTTGCCTGGAGAATGAGAGCAAGAGCAAAATACTGTGCATGTAACATATAGCAGAGTTCACAGAGGGCAGTGCAAATCCTATGTGTAACTGTGCTGCTCAGCCAGACTTGCACTGGAAATAAAGATTCCTCTCCCCATCTTTTTCTCAGCTCTATAGTCAAGTCAAAGTTTTTAGGTTTCTCGTTTTTTTCTTACATTAAAAGACTATTATCTCCTTGAATGATAATTGCATGACTAACTCCATATTTTCCGAAGTTGCAGAGGTCTCTGCATGAGCTGAAATCATCTCTCAGGCACACACAGGACTAGTTTGTCTGCAGGAGTAACTCGGTCCATGCCGTTAAGGAAGCAGCCTAACTCTTGTAGTTGCATGTGTTTAAGTTTTAGGAATGTTACTGTTTCTATTCATCCATCTGGCTGTCAGGGGACTTCTCTAGATCTCACAAGCAAGATATAGGTGAAAATTAATTTATACTGAATGAAGTTAGACCAATAATTCAGCTACAGAAAATGGTTTTCAGTATTTCTTAGTAATCCAGAGACAGTGAAAGAAAAGTATAGATTTTGACAAATGCTGGTGTTTCATAAATATGCCAGATACCAAGGTGTTTTCCTCTGAGTAAAGTCTGCTGTGAAAATTCTGTAAATTCACTGATGAAGTCTGTGTTTTAAGTCCCCACAAGTCATCTTTTTTTCCCTCCACAGCTGTTGTACTATGGCATCCACTGTTTGGAAAAGAGGAGACACAGCTGGCTGCTTCTTCAGTGCTGCCATTGACCCTTAATCTGTCCATTAATTGTCCATCACCAGTGATATCTGCTCTCCTACACCCTCATCAAACACTTCCATTCCCAGATGTGCCTAATCAGTTCTTCGAGACATGAATGATGGAAAGTCAGCCACAAGTCCAGGCCTAGGTCATGACATGGCAAAGGAGTTTTACACAGTACAGACCACGTGTTGTCCACCCACTTAAACAAACTCTCTGGATGCAGTAGCTGGCATCTGTGATGCACTGAATCTGCAGAAGTACAGGATGGAAGGAGAGAGTGGTTTTTTGAAAGATGTTGACAGGTGATGTGCTTTCTGTCTCACAATGAAAAACAACATGCTACCAGAGAGAAGCCATGGTGGAGGAGATGCAAAGCTGTCTGCATGCTCAAGCAGAACAAGCTGGTCTTGAGAAGAGCCTTATATCACCAGCGAGGAATTGACTTGGTCTGAAACAAACACTTCTGAAGCACCCAGATTTTGCTCCAAACTGTTAAATGATAAAAGGATGCATCAAGAATAGTAAAAATTGCCAAAGGATCCTTCCAAGACTCCATTGTCTAATCTTCTGTGTTTTTAGAACAGCTCTGGCACAGACTCAACCCAGGAAAATGAACACTTTCAGAAACAATGCTTGGGTACAGTTCAGAAGTCAGCACTGGCCAGGGATCCTCTCAATATGAGACATGAATACGACCATGTTACTCTGAAGGCTAAGAAAGTTTAGTAGTGTCAATAGGACATACCAGGCAGTTGGCTTCAGTTCCAGAAAGCAAATTTAATCTCCCTATACAGATTTCCAGGCTCCAAAGTTGAATGTTCCTGTAGTTTCCAGTGATCCTCAAAGGGACAGAAGGTGACTTCTTCAAACTGAAGTGCTTCTTACTGTCTCTTGCAACAACAAAGCAGAACATCTCTGGGTATGTCTTAATGCAGATTTTCACTGGTAAGGCAACATCTAAAACCAGGGTGCAAACTTGTTTGGATCCTTTTCAGTGTCTCTGGAAAAGCTTAGATATTAAATCAGACAGAAGCAGGTAGGCACTGCCACTTGCAATAGACAACAGGACACAAGGAGATGATAAATCTATGTTCAGATCAGATGGCAAATTAAACATCCAGTGAGCCATTACTAGCCTGGTCAGACTTTGACTTAAATTTGGAATTGTAATGTAACAAAACTTGAGCTTGTATCTCAAGGGACATTCCCCTACCATATCCTGTTTAAACATTGAAGCAGGCATACTTTCTTTTACCTTGTACTAAATAAGAATGGCTTTAAGAAAATGTAGGAGAACGGATTCCTAATCCAAAGGAAAAACCTCCAAAATCTATGTAGCTGTTGCTCCTTCAGCAGCCAGATTTTACTGTTTCCCATTTCCCGTGCAGTTGTCACTGTCAAAGCTGCTCTCTGCAGGTGGCAGTGCCTTGATGCTAAATGGTGAAAGAGAGCCGAGAGAGGAATCCAGATCTGCTGCCAAGAGAGGGGATTTGCTTGCAGGCGCAGGAAGAGGACAGCAAGCAGGATGGGTGGTGGAGGATGCTGGCAGCAAGAAGAAAAGGAGGCTAAGGACACACAGACTGTGGGGATGGGGGAACAGAGGAGATACCTTTAAAAGCAGAAGAGGGAAAATCCAGATGAGGAAGCAATACAAGTGGAAGCTTTCTTATGACAGCTGCAGAGGAAGGGAAAGAAAAAGAGAGGAACAAAGTGAAGACTTACAGGAGGGTGGGGAGTATTTCAAAGTATTTCCCTGCCATGAACCCCTAAGGAAGCAACAGGTGACAGGAGGCTGATGCCTGGTTTTACACCTACATTTGTCATCTATGTCTCTGTAGTTCATTAAGAATACACCTACTGCATATTTTATGAGGATGGGAAATCCCAGTTAGATTTTCCCTTAACAGGCCGTCTTAAGAAAATCTTACTGATTGCCCTCAGTCTTTTCTCTAAGCACCGTCACAGCCCTTCAGCCATCTCATATTTTCTAAAGAAAAGGAGTGGTTTCCTCTGAAATCACAATCAGCAAGCTTATCACTTTGTTGGTGCTCTGATAACAAATAGCAAAGGACTTAGGAGAGCAAATGAATGGACCTTGAAATGCAAAGTTGTGACCTGACTCTAGGTGGCAAAGCATCTGAGCACCTATGAGCACCTGAAGATAAATCTGATAACGGCAAAAGGAATGTTTGGAGTCTACATTTTTTGCCTGAAAGCTTGGTCCAACTTTAATATGATTATACAATGACACGGTCATTCATTGCTGCAATTTCTTCCTTTTTTTTTGGCTTCAGAGAACAGAAGGAGATGAGAAAGGAGGGCGGAGAAAGAGCTAAGCGACGGAGTTTGTGAGTGTTTGCAAACCTGAAAGTTCATGTAGAGTATTTCTCACTGCAGATTTAAATTAATTCTATTTATAACTCTTTCTTATGAAAAAATTAGGAGTCTAAATAAATGGAAGACTGTGTTTAGTTAAATAGCACTTCTTCTTACATCCACATATTGTCCTTTAAATATAATTGTTTACTAAACATTAAACAGCTCTTTGGGGAGGGAGTTCTCCCACAGATTGTGTATTTATCTACTAGTTCATGACATTTTGGTGGTCAGCTATAAGTTAATCTCGCTTTGTTTCTTGTTCTATTCTTGTTAGATATTAAGAGTGATTATTAAGCATTTTAAGCAATTGTTAAGAAAAAATCTTCTGCTAAGAATTATGAAATAACTCTTTGCTTCCCAGACTAAATGGCTAACTTCACAGCTTCTTGTAAGTGTGAAACAGTACGCATCTTTCCCAGTGAAGACAGGGAATCGTGGGACTCAGTAACAGACCTTAGGGACCTGGACAAACAGGCAGTGTACAAAACAGTTGCTCTGAAAACAATTGTGTCTCTAAACCATCAATTCTCATTCATATGTAATGTCATGATCCTGCTCCTACTGAAATAATTGGTAAAGTCTTTCCTGTTTCCACTGGGACTAAGACTGGTCTTGTGGTTTCCATTCTGCAAATACACATGCACATACTGAACAGGCCTATTCATATGATTAAGTTCAGCATGCAAAAAAGGATTTTCACTTGCAGTTTGTACATTACTAATGTTTGGAAAACGAAACAGTTACTTTTCTTCTTGAAAATTTAAGTGTAAAATATCCACTGTTTCCATTGATTGTAAATGAAAGATATTGACTCATGAACAGAAAACAGCCCATTTTTTGGTGTATGTGTTTTTTTAAATCCTAAATATGAGCAATGGTGGTTACAAAGGGCCCTTGTCCCCACACAAATTAGCTGCAGGAAGAATTTCATTAAATTGTTTACTGGCCATGGCCTTTTTCTTTCTAGATGAGTCTTGAAAATCCAGACAACCCTCAAGGAAACATATAAATCAAGAAAAATTTATTTTAACAGTATAATAAAAAAATGTTCTATCAAGATGACATTGTTCATAGTTATTTGGTCAAAATTAATATCCTTCCAGGAACAGACTGCTTTTTTCAGGCATCATGTAATATAAACAAAAAAAAAAAAAAGAAAAATTATGAAGAAACTTCCTTGCTTTTGTATCTCGTGCTACATACTCTTTTCTTGTGTCTCTGCTCACAAACCATTTTTCTCTAAAATGACTCACATCCCATTTCTTGACTTTGAAACCTAGTGAATTGTACATATTAAATTTCTTGAATTACATGAGCACTCTGCCCTCTAATCCTGATAAAATAGGAGGATTTATGCTATCATTCCAAACCTCGAACCAATGTCAATATCTGCATTTTATCTAAGTAAACAAGGTTGTCAGGGAATTCATTTTTCTTTCCTGCTTTCCAGGAAATGCAGAGTTCCTTTCTTTCAACTAATAGACTGGCAGATATTGGAGAGGCAAGATAGCAGGAATTTGTATGGTATTATTGCTGGGCAAAAGGTGTAGAGCCGGGATAGATATTGTGCTCTCTGTGGTAGCTGGCTATTCTACCTGGTATGAGGGGGACTGAATTTGCCATCACTGCTCTAGAGCCTGCATGTAACTGTGCACGATGCAAGGGGCAGCAGGGTGTCACAGAACTAAGCCCTCCATACCTGCTCTGAAGGTCTAGGGAGAGACCAAAAGCTTAAACATGGACTTGTGTTCACAAACTCAGACTTGGGACACGAATCCTGCATCGTCCCCTCCCAGTAAAAATTTGTTGATAACGTTATTTGTGTATTTAATGCACACTGTATTATACACAGGATTTGAGGCAGGGGATAAAGCCATCATCTCCCTTGGAGCACTTGAGTGTGAGCCTGTGTTTATATTCTGGTTTCCTATTCTCTTTCTCACTTTTCAATTGAAATTAATCTTGAAATCTTTTTTGCAAGATGTCTCAATTTTTGTTGTTACCACAGTAACATATATGATATGAACAAATATTTTCAAAGATCACAAATTTCAGCTTATTCAATGACAGATTTTGGGTTGCTTTCGGTGTAATACGTATTTCATCAGATTGGGCTAAGCATCACACAATTTCTACCTCCTTTTGGGTTTTAGCACTGCCCAAAAATCCTGCTTCTGTTTCACACTCTCTGATCTTCATAGCTATGTACATGATGAACAGCTTTGATCTGAACTTCAGATGAAGCACCCTTGGGCTTTAACGATAGGACAATAGATACAATCTGGGTTTTAGGAAATGAGAACTCTTCCTCTAAACACGTACATCTTAGTTACAGACAACAGCAGCATTGCAATATCTTTGCTCTGCTGACACACATTGACATAAACCACTTTCCAAAACTGGCTACAGTTAAAGAATTTCCTGTAACATCAGCAGACTTACTATGAGTACTCTCTGTGTGCTTACCTCTGTAGCCCAAGGTATGGACTTCATACTGCAGAGATCTAGAAGTGGCTGGCTCAGTTTCCTAGAACATGAGAATTTCCTGTTCTCTGCTGGTGGCACAAAAAACCCCAACTGCTTAATTTGTTAAAGACAGATTTTAAGAGAATTCTGGGAAATGTTTTGTTGCCTGCGGAGTGCATTGACAATAGCTGTCCTCCCAGAGTTTCTGAACAAAACAACCCCACACAATTTTCTAAGCTTCCCCGGTACTGCAGTTGATAACTTGATTGGCCTCACCTCTTACTGTGCTCCTCTAGCCACTTAAGCTCAGCTGCTGGCTGGGAACTAAAATAAGCCCTTAGGATACAGTCACAGCTCAGCTTACAGGATATTTCCAAGTGACAGGAGTCAAGGTGGATTTATAAACAGTAGCAGTTGCAGAACTTTACTGCCAGGTACTTTCTCAATACTGTTCAATACTCTCCAAAATATGTACAGGAAAGCC
>Ga0181612_119820_pt1 | contig 13738 bp, 4 predicted proteins | sample HoacroProtozoa21_FD_119630 | JGI IMG/M metagenome (GOLD analysis project Ga0181612, IMG submission 119630) | Hoatzin crop microbial communities from Cojedes, Venezuel. Combined Assembly of Gp0051906, Gp0051904, Gp0051908 | reverse complement strand
GTGTACTTCCATGTCTCTACGAAAAAGGGGACAAAGGTTTAGAGTCAAGTACTACAGACATTTGTATTTGCAGCATACACTCTTGGGTTTACAGATAGGAGAGAAATACATACATATTTACTGTTAATATGGTGTCTCAGGCATGAATTTCTAGCTTTTATTTGTAGAGATCTGAATTTCCATATATGCTCAGTCACTTGAGACAGTGAGTCTCGTTTTCACCCATGTCATAATGGACCCTACCAGGAGCAACAATACCATGCACCTATCTGGCACAACCAACAGCCATCCAAGGACAATGATGAGTACAAGATTTGTAATTATGCTGACTTGTATAAAGGTTTATATGACAATTCCAGTTTATAATGGCAGATAAAATTGCCTTCCGTATCCTCAGTAAGTTTTAGTATCCATTTTTACAACAAAGTTAATCTACAAGGTTGAAAAAACAACCAGGTACTTTAGTTGAGAATTAACTCCCATAGAGGCAATGTTCTGCTCTGTACGGGCTGCAACACTGCTACCCACATCATCATACACCACGCTGCATGATCGTTACCGTGATCTCCATGACTCCGTAAAGTGTTAGCTGGTTCATCCAAAGAGCCATGTCCACATCACTACGTGCTCCCCCCAGATACAAGGGTTTGCTCAGACAGTGAGGTACAGAACCCCACCAAAAAGCTGGCAAGGAGAACATTTGTTGGGAAGGTCCAATGTGTAACTGATAACGCTCTGGGGACGATGCAGGCACCTTCTCAATGTACCTTCTTGTATATTCACTCCTTCCACAGCTCTCCCTGCCCTTTCTGCGTGCAAAATCTTGTAGGTGGACATGTTTTAAATCTCTCTTTTCAAGCTTTACTCTGTCTTTCAGTTATGTCTCTGTAACTATATGACAAAACAGATTCTTAATGGAACGTAAAATTTGTTTTACACAGAACTTTCAAAAATTAACTTTGTCTAATTTGGTTTACTCAAAAGGGGTAAAAATACCAACACAACCATTCCTCATCCTCTCCCCCTTTCTCATCAAACCCAAACTACATTTCCCTCTGTTTCTTCCACCTGCAAAATATATTCAGTGCTGAACAAATGATGATGACGAAGTTCTTCAAAGTTAGGGAGGGTTAAAGGTCACACCTGCTCCCAAACTGTTTTGTTTCGAAAAGCATGCATTAAAAAAACCTCTGTACACCCGGGTGAATTCCAGCAGTGTAACCAATCCCTTGCAGCTGTTGTGATGACTCTATTATATCGGTCAATAGGAAAAGTTATCCCTGAAAACTACGCCCCAAAAATTCTTTAGTTATGCTCTAAAATACAGAAATGCATGGCAAAACTGGATCTTTGCCACTTAATTAATGCTGCTGTATCTAATTTTTGAAGTATTATAGCTTCACTTAGCCAGTCTAAATAACATCACTAACCTCCAAAAAAAAGCCTAGACAAAAAAAGAAATCTTCATCAGTTTTTATGAGAAAGAAATGATGAATTCCATTATTTTGCTGGGACAAAAGCCAAGTTAATCTATGTATTAAATTACCTCTGTACTTAGTTCTCACAAGTTTGATGGCAGAAAGTGACAATCACTGTTGTTTACGATGGGACTAGCACAACCAAGTTATTACATAAATTAAAATCGGTGATTAAAATCTAATACATACTATGCACCAAACGGGGAGAAGGGAAGGGGGAAGAAAAGGACAGGGTCTATTCTACCACCATTTATTGCAAGTCTCAGCCCCTGTTCAACAGATGCTTTGCTTCATCCTGCCCTTTCATAATGGCAAGTTTAGACTGAGCATCATACAATTAGGAACTACATAAAGAAATGATAGATAGATTGGTTAAAACCCCCAGATGTTTCTCAATACAAAATGTATTTGGTTGACCAGCATCCTTCTGTGCAACATGGTGAAAAGGAGGAGTGGTGTTTTTAAAAAGTGCTTCAGTAATACCTGAAAGTTTACTGTAGAAAACAACAAAAGTAGCAGGAGGATGGATCAGGGCACCAGTTTGGACTGGACTACTACAGCTCTAATGTTCACCTCTCCAGCCTAAGTAAGCACTTAACCTCAGCATTTCTACCAATATTTTGAACAGTCAGGCAATAGAAAACATTTGTGCCTTTGTGTACATACCAACTCAAATAGGGGCAGTTCACACATACAAAAAAAATGCTGTTGCTTTATATATTTTTCAGTCTGAGAAAGATGATGACTAGTGCTCTAGCTTCCTGACACACTGTGCCACTCTGCCACATCCTGCCTTCAGGTTCTCAATGAAGCCAAAGTTTCCTTTCAGTTACAGCACTGAACGGGTTTTCTCACAAAAGTTATCAGATTGGCATGGGTGTAACAGAGAGGGGAGTTTGGTCCTAATTTCAAGAACCACAATGGAAAGGCGAGTTTTTGGAAATCGTAAGCATTATTAAATCTAGTTCTATAACCTTCATGTCACCTGGACATTACACAGCACAAAGCAACATTTCACAGACATGTTCCTCAGCGTAGGACCGTTCAAAATGAATTTACACAATAATAAAATTATGGATGGTTTACTGTTTTTGCAGTGCATTTGTTCCATTAATCTAATACATTTCAGGGGAATACAAACCTGGACAATAAAAGTATCTAGATATTTCAAGACATTCTTTTGCAGCCTTCCTTCACAAACCTCAGCTGTGAGAAGGGTATCAAATGAAGTAACCCCCTTTGCCTCACACCGCAAGGTATCAGTGCTAGCTGCTTCCTGAGTGGGTGCAAGAAACCTGGCAGATGGTAGCCATGAAACAGAAAATTAGGATGACAGGCTCTGTTTTGGAACATATTTTGAAGAGAGTTTTCTACCTCTTGTGGAGCAACCAGCATTTTAAAAAAGTATTAGCAGTCATCACTAAGCTAAAAGTTTGAAAGAGATACTAATATGATTTTGAACAGGAACATTCTTGCCTACATTGATAGTGACTTTTTTTTAAGTCAGTTTAAAAGCACAAATACATTCCAAAACATTCGTTTGTACTAACATCCAAACAATACCTTCCTAAAACATTTTAAATTCCTATTATAATTCTGGATATTGCCCTGGTTAAACATTCAATTTCTGATTCATTCCACGTCACTTAGATGCACTTAATTTCTATTTCACCTTATGCAGACATAGAGATTGGAGCTTGGATGCAGAAGGGCTTTCTTCCTTGGAGGAACCACAACGCAGTCAGACTTTGAGCTAAAATTAATGCCTGTGGGGCTACCACCCTGACATGAGGCAGCACAGACACTGCCTGGGATTGTTGTGCCCTGTTCTAAGGTATAAGGAAACAACTAACAGCATCACAGATGAACCCATAACTGCCAGTACAGACGCTTCTCCTCCATTTCATCCCTGTGAGAGAGCAGCTCAGGGAAGCAGAAAGCTTCACTTCCAGCAGCAATATCCAGCTGATTCTGGTGCTTTGCTGCAGATGAGCCAGCTTCCAGCCTTGGCTGACAGGTAGCCTCTCCCAGCTGGAACCAGCACTGCTCTTCTTCAGACCACCACCTGCCATCAAGCAGTTTATCACGAACCCTCCCAGCTGAATGGCCTAGAAGCCTCTTAAAACAATACACACCAGTCTTCGCAGCCAGTTTTCCTACTTCACTGCAGGAACTGGTCTCAGATAAAAAAGTACTGACTGCTGATAAATGCCATCCCATAGCAAATCCAGCTGAGATCCATGCTCGGTGATGTTTGAATATGAACAGTGACAGCCAACCATAACTTCAAGGCTCCAACCCAGGTGCAAGCGTAGCACGGAAATGGTCACTGACAGAAACTTGACAGATTAGCAAAAGCCCCATTTTCCAAACAATCATTCAGCAAAAACTAACCGGTGGGGTGGCTGGTCTCCTTCATTTTGGCTGAACTGCGCAAAATTTTGAAAATAAATGTATAGCTTACAGCTATTTATCATAAAGTAGTTGTCACAGGGCTGTAAATGATCACCAATAGTGCCGCAGATAACACGGCAGCAGAAGCAATCATGACAACTACTCCAGCAGAATGGGATCCAGAATAAACTAAAATTGTAGACGTTGCAGTAGATCTGTAACACCTTCAGTTTCTGGCAGTACGGAGAAACACTGATTGTCTCACATGCTCTTAACTCTACTCTCCTCATGCAGGTATTCACAAAAGCGATGTATTATTCCTCTTGAGACACATAACATCAAATCCATTAAAAAAATAGCCTATTTGTGATATAGTACGCTCTTTAGGACACAAACTATATGTTCCTTTTAAAGTACCTTGTATACCACAGGTGCCTAAACACAGCAATACCAAAAAATTAATCATTAAAAAGCCAATAGCAGAAAAACTAATTTTACACTCTTGCCTTTCACTTAAAGATTCACTTGAGTCAAAAGATGTTAAGTTACAATAAATAGCTGTACTTACTGGGAAAAAAAAAAAAATCAGTATAAAGACTCCCCTGTCCAAGGATTACGAGGTGTTTAACCTCAATGCTTTACTTTGCCAGAGGGAAGCTATTCCCTTTGTTGGTAGATCTGGTTACAAGAAGTGATAAAACACACCTTTTTGTCATTATTACACTCAAGGGTAAGCTAAATCCCTGCAGGATAGAATGAGATACGCATCATATTGTACACCTTCCATTAGAACATACAATACAAACTAAATCTCTGCAGAGAATGAAAATCCTCGTGTTTTCAGAATGCCACTGACCCCTGAGAACAATCTGAATTACTCTTAAATATCAAGCTAGCTTTTGCTGCTGTATCAGACATAAGAACTACGTGCTTCATAAATTTAACAATCACTACAATTACTCAGACAACAAATCCAACAGATTGCCCAAAAAATTTTTACAAGCCTCCCAGTTTATTTTTTTGCTATGATGTGTAGAATTTTCCTTGATTCTAATCACAAACTCTCTCTAGAAGTTTTTTAAACATATAGCGTTTATTGTATTTGTCTGAACTTGCCTTTACTTATTTACATCTATAAAGGAAGAAAAGGACAACCCACAGCAGAAGGACGTTGTAAAGATGACAGAGAATTCAGTTTTCTGGTAAGGTGCTTTTTTTTAACGCTTTATTGAAAGCAAGAAAAATGCAAAGAATCATCATCATCATCTTCTCTCCCACATAAAATGTCAAGGAACAACCCAAAATAATTTTATTTTTTAATCTCTAGATCATGAGGGAGAGATGATCTGCAGCTAACTGCTATTTCACCCCATTAAAAAGCATGAAATCTCAATGTTGCAGCTCTGCTTAACCCTCTATTTACGAACTATTTCTGCTAAGACTATTCTTATGCATAAAATTAAGAAAAATTAAAATCCTTGCAGTAGTGACACCAAAAGTCAATATGCTATTTGAAAATGGTATTAGAGATGTTGATTCACATTTTTATAGCTGAGATACCAAGCTTCATAAAGGTTCTTGTCTGCTCTTCTTGTATGCTTACCTACCTCTTCAGTTGCAACTGAGGATCTGCTTTATGTTCACAGCAAGTATGAGCAAATAACATTACCTTTCTGCAAGGAAAGCAATTGTAAGGAAGGTGTTAACAATACTAAAACAATTGTCTGAGTGATCCTTGCTCTAATTCCAATTTAGCATAAAAGTGTATGCTTTCCCTACCTACAGCATGCACACTGGGTAAAACCAGATTCTTTGAACATCAGTGGCAAACCCTGTATACTTAACTAAGCCAAGGTTTTGCTCACTTTTTCTGCTATGAAATCAACATTAAACTTTATTAACCTACTCTGAAAAGGTAACAGGTAGCTTTGACATCTTCCAGTCAGAAACTTCTGGCTCACGCCAAAATACAACAGGAAAATATGTTTCCATCAAGTCAACAGAGATGGGAAAAGGTCAATGCAATCATATTGACATCCTATACATATGTATTTTCATTTGGAAGTTTTTTTGGTAAGTTTAGTATCCCTATGATTCATTATATGTTAAAATTAAAATTTCCATAAATTTATAGCATATAGATGACTCGAAATTGAAATGCTCCTACAAATATCTACAAGGTTTGGTCGGCCCCCCTCCTTTTCCTTGCTGCTGCATACGGATGGTATACATGCAGCAGCCCAGCATTTGCTTACAAAGCTTTCAGTTTAAGGTTCCTTAGAAACTCATTTTTGCTATACTGACTTCTAATGCCTTCCCTCTTTCATCTTCAACAACTGACTAAATATTATCAACTGCTAGGAAAGCTGGCTCTTTTCCTTAATAGCATCTACCTGGTTCACTTGTCTTCAACAGGAAGCAAATGATCTTCTCTGTAGGAAAATCTGACAGTGTATGAAGAAGCCAAGTAATACACATCCTAAAAATATTTTTCTTCTATTCTTCTTTCCCTAAACTTTTCTCTAATGAGTGTGGCCACTTTTAAACACAGCTCTCAAACTGTCAATAAGAAAATTGCCAAACGTAGTTAAACTGGATTGTCTCAGCTTTAAATGGCAAAGTTTATACATAATTTAAAGTATATTCTTCTTCAAAAGGTTTAATTGAAGCTATATATATATTCCTTTAACTTCTGAAGCACTAAGGGCAGGACACATCTAGTACTGCTTGGCAAGCGAAAAGTTCTGAACTATTCAAGACAATAAAAAAGGCTTAGTAAAATACCACCATGAATCATTATTTGAAAACAAGCCAACAGCTAATTTGGAGCAGACTAATATTATTTCAAGATCCTTCACAAGTCTAAAACCATTAGTCTTTTTTCTTTTCTCAGTAATTACAGTGAAATTAATAGATATGTTCTGGGATTTAAATGATGACTAGAGCAGTTTTCAGCATTTTTACTGGCAAAAAAAAAAATCCTTCCTTAGAAATACTTTATTTCAAAGCTGGTTTTATTACACTTCCCAGTTGAACGGAGCAACGCAAGGTCATGGTCACATCTTGTATTTCTCTAACAGACAGGAAATTAACATGACCCAAGAAATCACAACACACACCCAAGAAAAACTCCATCCCATGGTACCAAAGAGAATGAAAGAGCTGTAGAAGACCACCTATTTTTATCAAGGTATTTCTCCACAAAGGCTGAAATCCATGTTGCTACAGGCATTAATGACTGATATTAAGCATATGTAAGTTTGACTCTGGTGCACGGAGACTTCAGACTGTCATATATCACGCTTCTACTGGTACACGCTTCAGTCTTCCTTCCTGTGCAGATGCAAGAATTTGTGAATGTAAGTCATCAGGGCGTTCAGTTCTGTTCTTAGAAAACTTCCTTTGACCAAAGAGCGTTTTTGAAGATAGACTACAAGCCCTTACAATTTCTCCAAATTATTAGACTGACTATGGGGACAAACACTAGTTTTCAGCTTTCCACACAGTTCATCTCTTACAGCAAATGAAAATACTGTAACTTTAGCAATTGTCCTAAATTTAGTGAACTATTTCATTTCAAACATACATTTTAGCGTTGAGCTGCTCTTCCAAAGTCTGTGAATGTAGTCACTTAGAAAGTCGTAATTTTTAAATTATATAAAATAAGTGTATATTCAACACAACTAAAAAATTTAAAAGAATTTACTATGTAATCTTACAAAGAAGGCTCTTTAGCTTTGCTGACACAGACGAAAACTGGACATATATAACACGACATCACTTTCTGTACCTCCTGAGATTAAATGTTTTGTCTGCTCAGTCAGAAGCAATGAAAAAAAGGGAATATTTACTGTAGATTTAAAGGTTCTAGATATTGTAGCTGAGACCCAAAGGAAGCACTGCAAGATTAAACAGACTATAAAACAGATGTAATATCATCAAAACTGTTACAGCTACAGAGACAATTATGGCAACTTACAATGATCTTTCCAAAGTTGATGTTCCCCCTTCTGCATGTGTCCTGTCCCGTGTCCCTGTGTTCCTCCCCCCCCTCCATCATAAAGCAGACTGAAAACTTTTAAGAAGTAGGAATATCCAAATCTTTCAAATCCCATCTGTTAAAGAGTGCTGAAAATCAGGTCATTGGCTACATTTAGTTTAGACTTTTGCTCTTTGTTGTCTAGTGTTGTCTTGTTTCACGTTTGAACCTTATCACAACCTACTATTAAATTAAAAGTGGATGAGAAAAACTATACACAGTCAAAGCATTCCAACAAGCTGCTGTAGTTTCGGCTGTTCTGCCATGTGGTATTTTTTTTCTAAATGTGTGTATGTAAATACTCCATTTTAAAAGCCATCTCAAAAATCACGCTGATTAGTCCTTTTCAAGAATGAACACAGCCGATGCTGGTTTTCCAGTCAATTTAGTACAAAAGAATGGACCCGTGTTTTTTACCATCTCACTCACATCATCAGCTTCATGTCTTCTGAAGATTGCAGTTCAAAGGCCCAGCAGAATCCTAGTGAAGTACTAGTTCTTCTGTTGTTCAAGCAAAACTGAGGGATACAGGGCATGGGAAATTCATCTTCAAGCACACACAGAACCTGGAGTTTGTAAGTGGCAGAGACTAAAGCTCAAAATACTGCCAGGTACTCAGCTGCACTCACACCAGAGCAGGAACCATCAAAATCCTTTTTTGCTATTGCAGAAATGCTTGCTTCAAATCAATCTGAAGTCTAGACAAATACAAATGCTTAATTAGTACAATTAAAAGCCTACCCTCGGACTACCTAATCAATGAGATGGTTTTTTAAGTGCATTTCATTTTTTTTTTCCAGGCACATTATTTTTAATTTGTTCAGCCACTGAGTTATAAATGGCATTTTAAATTGTATTCTGGTGTCTGTGTATCAGCCCTTTGCTTTCAGCTCTATGCAAGACTAATAGAAATTGCAGCACGCTGTTTGCATGGCCAACAATGCACAATAATTATCATGGGAAGAGTAAATGAATTAATAAAACCTGAATAAACCTCCTAAGGTATCACACTAGGGGATAATGTAAGACTAGAAGTAAAAATGAACAAAATGAGCAAAAAATGAGAGAGTGCAGCTCAAATTACTGACTGCCATGAAAAATTATTTCAGAGAAAGAAGAACAACCAGTTTATTTGTTCAGTTGCAGGGAGAGCTCTTCTTCCACACGTGCACAACAGAGAATCCCACATTTGGACTCGGATTCAGAAGGATCCACGAGGCTGCTGTGCACTCCCTTTCCTTTCTTCAACTACATTAAAATCCCCAAGTATGCCACTGGGCTCTTAATGCTGCGACATGAAAGGGAGCATCTAGTTTATGGTTCCCATGTGCCTGCAGCCTCTTCATTCTAGAAAACCACTGGATAAAGAATTCTTATTTTAGTATGGAATAAATGGCTTAAATAAGAACAGAGCCTGAATTTGTATTGTTTCCATACAAATGACCAACACAGCGGAACTCCTGATCTACAGCACGAATTAAGATATTTGCAACATCCTGAACACTGAATGAAATTATGGTAACAGCTTTTGCACTGATAAAAAGTTTCAGAAACAACCTTTAAAAATCTGACCTAAACAATTTTTTTTTTTTGAAGATATCTATTTTTACTCTTACAGGGGGAGTAAGTATCTTTTGTTAATCTATAACACAGTATATGCATATGTATTTTGTACAAAATAGATTAGGACACATTTCATACAAAAAGTGAAAACAAAGGTATCTTTTAATGCATCAAATACAGCAGAAGCCAGTAATTTTCAAAATGGCAAATATTTACATAGGTGGAAAACACCATGTTTAAAAAGTTCATTTAAGAAATCTTGTGAACAGTTAATATTGCTGAAATTAGAATATTTGAAAATATTGTACACACATATATATGTATAATGAGCTCTGTAAGCTATGCAGAATGTACTAGATAACAATTATCCTTTCCCTGGAATCAAGCAGGGAACTGTTTCATAACAACGTCTTGTTATTAAGATTGGTATTTGGCAAACATCCCCTTGCTTTTTGAAAAAACAAGAGCTTTTTATTTCTTCTGGTTCCAATCTTTATGCCAAGTAACTAGAAGGAAAATAGAAAATGGGTAAGAGGCAGCTATAATGTTCTATCCTCACTTAACACCTTTTTCATTTTTATATATCTCTTTTCTAAAGTACTAATTAAAGTGTAAGTATTCAAGTATGTCTGCAATACTGTTTAAACTGCACCGCACTCTGAGATACAGCAGAACTCAGAATCCCAGAACTGTTACATAAATCTGCAATGCCAAAACAGTTCAAAAGAAGGCTTAAATCTAACTGAAAGGAAGACGTACAATAAGTCTGAAGATAGTAATGCTTTACCAGTTCCTTGGCTCTGAAGTACTATGGTTTTTGCCTTGCTTAGAACATGAATTGGTCTAGCAAGCGAAAACTTTGAATCCAGCAATTCAAACTAACTAAGATCTGGGAGCTAAAACCTTCAAACTAGGCTGGTGGGGGATGAGGAGAGATTTCCATATATCCCAAAGTCTTAAATCTTAGCCAAACCACTGATTCTGTGAGGCTTTCAACCGATTGTATTTTCATGTTCTAGCTTGAGATGACTGCATGATCACAGATATATGATCCCATATGTCCTTTTATCCTGTCTTTTTTTACCAGAGAGAATTCAGATGCTTTTCAGGACAAGTCCTCTTTACTTACCTGCTTTAGCCAAAAGCATTAATAGTATAGTCTTGACATGTAAATAATGGTAGGTGATACAGAACAGGTCTATGCTGAGCAAAGAGTACTCGTATGTATTTATTGGTTTGATATTGCAGAAGTGCAAGCACTACACAGACTGGCAGTTTGCAGCAGTTTCTTCATCAGCAGTACCATCAGTTCTTCCACAGCTCCCTGACCTCTTCTCCCCTACCTTTTGTCTCCCAGTCCATAGACCTAAGTTTTCTAAACTGTATCACCAAAGAGAGATTCCAAAAGAGTTGGCATGAAGATTAGGAAAGATACAGGTAGCTTTGAACTGCTGTTTTCGAATTAAAAAGTTCACACCCAAGTCTGAGAGAAGCAATTCAATTTAGTACCAGAGACAACAGCCATACACAGCACTGTTACCCTGTACTTTCCTCAACCCTGAGATGAATTACTGAGCGATCTCTGCACGTTCTCCTCTTCTGGTCCTATTTTATATGCATACATTCCTGTATAGATAATAGATTTTGAAAAATACCAGAAACAATTTTAAGAGCTTTCTGGTTTTCCATTTCTTTACTACAATGTTTAGTTCTGCTAGAATATGCAACCTTCATTACTTATTTTATTGTCCTTTCATCCCACTAAACATGCTGCTACACTGCACAGTTTTACTCTTCCCTAGTGACTCCTAACTCCGTGCTTCCAGCTGTCAAGCATCAGTCTTCACAGTTCTTCCACTTCTTCAGATTAACAGCCCTACTTGGTTCCTTTTCCTCACTTCTACTGCCTACTCACTGAAGGCTGCTGATGATTACAGAAACAGATGGTAGCAAAGCAGGGGCAGTAACTACCCACCTTCCCAGTGGCTCCAAGCCCCACAGTTTTCTTAAGATACCTAAGTGCTTTCAGTCTAAAAAGGTTACTTCAACATGAGCCCTCCAAAGGGGCAGGGTGGGGGAAAAAAAAAAATAATCTTCCAACAGTACCTGAAAAGAAGAGCTACCCATACCACACTCCAAACAGGGAAGTTTAGAAACTGCTTGTCAGAATGCAAATCAAGCTCCTGGCCAATCGCATTCTGATATGGAGAGGCAGCTGGAATTTCCCAGCCAGTGTCTGTGCGGTCAAGATATTATGCTCACTGAAAAAAGGTGTGAACATGTTTAAATTAATTACATCTTAAATATGTCCACATAATAACATAAAAAACTTTGCTCAACATCTTCCAACCTCAGGAAATATTTAAAAATCATCAGAACCATTACGACCAACAGTTGACCTATTTTACCTACCTTTACAAATGAATTTTTTGCCAATCACGTTGTAAACCACCAACTACTAGAAGTATTTTCTTTTACGCTACAAGCCTTTTTCATCAATCTAAAAAAATTACCAGTTGCCCAGACATTGAAGTTATGCAGTATAGATTGCATTTCTGTGTAATTTAGTTTAAACTTCAAAGCTGAATACACTACAAAATTCCAGATCCAGCCAGCTTTAAGAGCACAGGACAAGTGTGGTACTATTTCAATCTGTCTTCTTTATACACTCCAATTTGCAATGATATACCAGAGCCACATTCCTTTAATGTTAGGTCACTGACAAATGTTAAGCCTTGGGCTTCAAAACCTGAGAAAACCTGTCAGGCTGAAACAATTGGTTACCTGCCCAGAGCTGTAAGCATCAGCGACACAGTTTGCGAGCAGTGTTCATCCTCCTCTATCTAATCACATGTTCCCCCCCCCCCCCAAACTTGAAACTATAACAATATCCGAATGCAATTTTTAAAAATATTAAGAATCAAAATGAAAGGCAGTTTGACTACACACTGAATTTAATTAACGTATTGGATGAGAACCTGCATTCTAAATAACCCTATTAAAATATGCATGTTATAAAACTGGACGATTTCCAGTTAGCCTTGTAAGAAAAATATCTAGAGAAGAATCTGTGGTGCAGATCACAGGCTCAAAATATAATAAAATAAGTGTGGAACAGAGATCATGTAAAAATATCACATACCTAAGTGTTACTCTTCTGTGTACAGAAAATTATCTGAGCATGTAAAAAGTGAATAGACATGTATCACCTATTCTCTTTAGCACTGCAAAGTAACTACCAACGAGACAGTTTGCTTCTTCCTGAGCATGTATCCATTCAGCTGCAAGGTCACATCCAGTTGCTTCCTGGTTTTACCATCTATATACTATAACATTTAGACACACCTGGCAGAACATTCAGAGAGAAGAGAATTATTTGGTTCCATGCTAATAACACAATTAATACAGTCAGATAGAAGCACTGTCCATTAATGCAGCCATGGACAGTTTAAGGACTTAAAATGCATACAAGAAGCCCAGCTTCCCCAACACAGCATGGGACCCGAGTCCTATTTACCACGTGTTTAGAGCTAAAAGAGCAGGTAACAGCAAACAGAAGCTAGCTGGCTTTTAGAAGATGGATTCATTTAATTTGCTGACCTGTGAGGCATAGTGCAAGTATCTTTTGTGCTGAGAAAATTCAGTTGCCTTATCGAGGAAGTCCAGAAATGAAACAGTAACCACTTGACACATATGTAAAGCATGCTGACACATACAGTTGGAGTTAATAAGCACAGGTGCTTTAAAGGTCACATTGTATCCTTATTTTGACTGCTAACAGCAAGACAAACATTTACCATAAATCATTATTTACAATTGACCTACATTTATGTACAAGTGTACGCCATGGTGAGGAAGCACAAGACCAAAAAAAGCATCTTGGCTCAAGATACCAATCAGAGCAGTTCAAACAAAGTCTTCGTATTTGTGAAGTGCTATGGAAAACATTATTTTACTATATCTGGAAGAGCTTTTCACTGTTCTTTTTTCTAGACTAAGAACAGAAACACAGATTATGGATCACATTTTTTCCCTTTGTCAAGACTATGGATTACAGATGAAGTCCAACAGTACTGCTGCGCAGGGAGAAAAACTAAGATTTGTGCACCCATTTTGACCCATTTACAGGCCGGTCAGCCTCACCTCCATCCCGGGAAAGGTGATGGAGCAGCTTATCCTGGAGGCCATCATGAAGCAAGTGGAAGAAAAGAAGGTTATCAGGAGTAGTCAGCATGGATTCACTAAGGGGAAATCATGCCTGACC
>Ga0181612_134882_pt1 | contig 13739 bp, 6 predicted proteins | sample HoacroProtozoa21_FD_119630 | JGI IMG/M metagenome (GOLD analysis project Ga0181612, IMG submission 119630) | Hoatzin crop microbial communities from Cojedes, Venezuel. Combined Assembly of Gp0051906, Gp0051904, Gp0051908 | reverse complement strand
GGAAAACTACAAAAAAAAAAAATTAAAGCCACATATGCTAACCCAGTCACTCACTTGATTAGGAAAAATCACTGGTCATTAACAAAAGTTACTAAAATCTCACAGTAGAGCACTGTATTTCTTCTGTGTTTTAGTTCCGGTTCATATCCAAGCGAGATTAAACCTTTGCAAAGCACCTCCCAGATGCAGTCTGTGCCGGCACCACCTCGCAGCTTCGGGAGGGTGACTGGGGTCTCCCCGTCCAACAAAGCTCTTGTTGAGTTCTGTGGCAACTGCTTCGGGGAGCGCAATTTCTGGAAGTCATTGGTTAACTTCCTATTAAACAGCTTTGCACATTTGCTAGAATAAAAAGTTAGTCAAAACTAACATCACCCCACGACAGCCCCCAGCAACTGCTATCCAGATGGATGCCACTGTTTGCTGTGTGGCCCAAGGAGCCTCTACAGTCCCTCCCCAGCAGCAGATTGCCTTCTGGTACTTGCTCTTTCTGATGGCAATGAAGAAAATGACATCTAACATGTCTTGAATTAGAATGACGAAAGATTTTCCCTGAAAGAGTGCATTTAAATATATACAGGTCTCATCCAAAAATGATATAATTCAGGCTTGATTTTTATGACCTTTACCACAGGCAATAAACTTCAGACAGAAGACAGGGTGAGGTAGACTGTCCTAATTGCTCCACATACCCATAATTAATCTATAGCCTCAGTACCTGGTTTTAATTTGCAGCAGAAGCTACCTCACCACATCAAACATAGTGATTCACCTCTCCGCTAATCAAAATTTGAAGAGCTACTACCAATAGTAATTAGAGAGCTAAGGCCAATCATTATGCAATTCAGCATTAATTAAACAATATTATAACAGTTTTCATTCAGCTCACTGAGTGCACCAGGAATTTAGCCAGAATGGGTGTCATAGATTTTAAATACTTTTCCAGAAATCTTTTGCTCCATGTAATTAAACCCCCTCAGTCCCTCAGTAACTACAAAATTCAACCCCCTTTCATTGTTATAAGATGAAGAACGGTGAACATTCATATTCATTTGGATGATGCCACCTTTTAGCAATGATTAGGAAAAAAGAACTTGGTTCAGCTTTGTGCTTTTCAGCACATAGGTAAAGAAAAGGTGACATAGCAAGCAATATACAGAGATGATATAAATCAGTCTAGGTCCATCTATTACAGACAGTTTGGTATTATGGAAATAATTTACTAAAAGCAGATGCACCAGTATTGCTCTTCAGTGTCTCTTTCCACTCTGTAGCATTTAAACAGGGCACTATTTCAAACTTAGGCCTGTCTGTAATTTGAAAACACAGTGGTAAACTGAGGTGCAGCAGTTTTTCATATTCTTATGAAATAGCTTTGGATAAAAGAGAGAAAGACCAAATCCTCAGCTTCAATGAATTGACCAAAGTCCACCTTGGGACATAGCACCAGGTCACAGCACCTTGAAATCTGGCTCTGGAGATGTAAACATGCATAAGGCTAAGAGAAAAATTCTATCAAGCATTTAAAAAGATGTGACAAAAATTTTAATTGGGAAAAAAAAAAGGCATACTAAAGATAGGAGACAACTCAACATGATAAAATGAGCCCTTATTTTTTCTTTGTTTGGAAATCAGCATATAATTTGGCAAAAAATACTATTATAACTCTGTCTACGTAGGACCAAGCCTGAGACAAAAGGAGATGGTGCAAACCAAGAGAGAGACAACAGACTGATTTTATATGGGGATGCTCATTCCTTCAGGAATCCACAAGGTAATACTCCATGAATGCAATACAGGCAAGCAGGGTAAGTAGTTCATCTGGGACGAAATAAGCCAAAAGCAAATCCCATAGGACTTCCACTTGGAGCATCTTCATATGGACTCAGCCCGGGAGGTGCCGCTGCATGGCATCCTGGTTAGCTGAGCAAGTGGAATGCACCACAAATAACCAGCAAGCTTAGGCAAAACAGTTGTGTGGTTAACACACTGGACTTCAGGAGACCACAGCAGCTGTGTTTGAGACGCAAGTTAAGCTCAGTTTGGACCTAAGACTCCCTTAATAATGCATTAGTTAAAACTGCCAAACATTTCGATATAGTTGCAGCTATGGAAATGATGAATGTCTAGCTGTAGCGTCCATGTTCTTCACAGCTTCTTGTTTTTACAAACCCTTCCTCTCTTGGTACTTCATATGCCTTAAAAGATGGCGTAGACGATATGCATACAGGCTCCAGGGTGGCCAGCAACGGCACCGGTGCGAAAAGGGGGCTTTGCAACAACAGAATACAGAGGGACAAGATGTAACGGAACGTGAGCTTCCAAGTCAGCCTGCATGTCATGGTTTGTTTCCTAAGGAAAAAAGAAAGCAATGACAGTGCTCAGCTTCAAATCAAAATATTTTATTGGCATGCCATGTTGTACAAACACTGTCAATGTGTAAAAAAGCGGAAACCTTGGGTAACTGTCAGCAATAGATGCAACACATCGTGCATCTGCCCAAGAAAACACTTCACAGTGTGTTTGGGGTTTTATCTCTTGTGTCCATTTGTCATTATTGTCCATTTCTAAGTTGCTGGCAGGTTGTTACATAGCATGATGCTATCCCTGCCATCTCTTTCCTTTCTCCTAGGGTTATGCACAGTTTTTCTTCATCGTTTTTTAATGGAAGGTCTTTTATCATTTCTGGTAATGTAAGAAAATATCTTCCTAGCACTGTCTTGTACTATTCATACTGGAATAGTAAGTGCCTTTTATCCAGTGTTGCCTTTTTTGTCACATGGGCTGCACAATCTCCCTTGTTCCAGTTGTTCTTTACAGTAAATGAGTCTGGATGTAATTAGGATCTACCTCTGTTTTGCTTTCTGACTGTAATCACCAATCATAAAGAATCTCTGTATTTCTCTACATTGTCTCTGATCTGTACTTCTAGGTTTCTTGCATACTGTCCCAAATGATTAAATATGCTAGTGGAGATTGATGTTTATAAGACTTGGAAGAAAGATTCGGTTGGATCCCTTACTAGAAGCTTAGTGTAATTTTTGATCATTAGCTAGCAAGGCAATTTTGTTCTGGAGTCATAGACTGTAAAGCAGTAAGAGACTGATGTGTCAATCTAATCCAACCTCCTGTATACTGTCCCGGACAAGATAATAGCCCTCAACCACATTTTTTAAAATTAATTGTACAATCAAGAACTTTCCAATATACACAACATATTTAACTTTTATATATACTTTGGTGCCAGATTGCCATGTGAAATATTGACTTAAGCTGGAAGCTCAAGTGTCTTAAACGGCACTGGTACATTTAGGATCCTTAACCCAGCAGTTATCTTCTTCTTGTCCATAAGATTACACAGTACTCAACTTCTTGTCTGCACCCATCACAAACATGAATCAACAGCAGTGGTATCTGTGCCCAAAGCATGAAGTTACGTTTTTGATGTCTAGCTAGCTAGAATACCAGAGTGGCTGTATAAAAGCAAATAATAATGTATGTGTATATATTTTGTCCTGCTCAGAGTAACTGAGCAGTCTCACAAACTTCTGAAAATGCCGTGGGAGATCAGAAACCTATCCAATGCCACACAACAAACAAAGATGTAGACATGATTCTCAGCTCTGCTAGATTACCTGCCCCCATGGAGAGGAATATAGACATACATCCACATATTCCCCACGATTTTCGAAAGTGACTGCCTGGTGCACACTTATATTTCTCAGTGCCAAAAGGATTCTTGTTTTCTGGGAACAGCTGAGCAGTTTTTTTCTCTACAGTCATGGTGTGTGATTGCAGTGGGCAGTGAGTTCTCACCCCCTTCTCCCTTGAGCTCCTCTAATAAAAAGTGACTCTGAATTTTGTGCCTTTTCAGGCCTTATGTGGTGACAAAAGAATGAACTTTTAAAAAATAATTGAAAACACTGCAAAGTTACACTTTAGTTTGCTAAGCAAAGATTTATATTTTTTTATAATCATTCAAAGTGGGGGAGAGAAAAACTGGAGAGAGGGCTTAAATATAAAGAAACTTTGAACTGCATGGATCAATATTTGTTACGTAAGTGGGTTTTTCAGAATAAGTCATCCTCCACAATAACTATACAGAAGAGACAACCCTGATTTTACAAGACCCCATATGTTTTTTGCATTACTTTTGTGTGTATGTTTTATTTCTTGCATCTACGAGTCATAAGATGCAGTCAAGGAATTAATTTGAAGCTTGAAAGCTAAAAGGAAAAGAAGCCGATATGTGTAGTTCGGTAGCTTCAGATTCTTGTATCTAACTACATAACATATTTTCTTTCCACAGGAGGTAGTTATGACAAATTAGAAGTCTGAAAATTTTCTGATGGTGTAAAGGCTCCAGCTGTCACTAGGGAGATAGTGATCAGATTTCATAGCTGCGTGGTCCCATGGCACCACTAAGAGTTCCATATGGTCATCCAAATGTTTCAACTAACCCTACAAAAAAATTCCATCATGGCTTTTGCTTTTAGAAAAATAAAACTCTTTTTTGTAAGAATTTTTAAGAAAGTGCCACCAATAAATGAAACTTTCCTGATTTGGTTGTCTGAAAAGCAAATCACTGTTTGAGTCATCTTTTTTTCGGGTTCAAGACGACAGAAACAGCAGCAGTACAGGACATGTGCCTGAGCTCTAACTTTTTAATCTAGCACAACTTACGTAACATGAAGTAGGCTGGTAAGTGGACATGCAATGAATAATTAAGGTGTGTGTATGTACATGGTGATAAACAGTAATTTCTTCAAACCACTTCCCTTTTGGTATAAAAACTCCTCTGTTAAATTGTTAATGCTACTGCTGTGGACAGAGACTCTTTCATTCACGTCAAAGATGTCAGCCTAAGCCTCACACAATAACAAATGACAAATGCATAATTTATTGATTCTTAAATGGCTATGTCCTTGGATGTATTTCTTATAGCTAATTTGCTTGGAGACACATCTGGCTCCTGAAGATAGCATCTGTTTTAAAGAAGGTCAGTGCTATCTTTTAAAGTTAAAGGCAGAAGAACATAATCTTTGCTCTGCTCTGCTTCTCTGCTCTTTTAGCCTACAAATTACGCTCTCTCTCAACTCTGTTTACTGATTTTTATATGAAATCAAAAATTGAGCAATCTGTTGTCTGGTTTTGAAACAGTGAAAACTGTGTACATACACACACACACTGTGCTAACAATCAAAGAACACAAGGAGAGAAGGCATAGGTTTCAAGAGACTGCCTGCTGTATGAACAGAACTATGTAAAAAGGGAATTAAATTCAATTGTGTTATATCACTTTTCATTAATATTTCTTTTCTACAAAGGTTACTCGATCTGTTTCGATAAATGGTGCTTGCTTGCTCAGAGTTTGTTTTATTCAGGTGTACTTCTTACGAATGTGAGTCTAAGGTCTTCTTGCATAAAATCTGCAAACACTGAAGGCTGCAATGTTTATTCTGCTATTAGGCCACGAACCATGACTTCTCCCCCAATTATTCTTGTACATACAAAGCCTGATCCTGCACATCTTTGTTATTTCTGCATGATATTTATGCATATATATAATCCATGTGACTTCAATTCATGTATCTTAGTTATTTGATCAAATTTTCACTAAATTTTAGCAGTATTAATTTTTATCCACTTCATGGATGGAACAATAAAATGTAAACAAATGTTTAAAATCAGTTTAAAGTTTACAGTTCAATAAGCAGACACCAGGACAAATGATTTAGAAACTGCCATTTTAACCCTGTGAGAACAGCTAGGCACCTTTTGCTTTTATATTTCACCTTGCACCATACACAAAATGTTTAATTATTTGAGGATTAATGGAGGTAGTTTATAATTAAGCTGAAGTATGAACTGATGTCATCATCTCAGTATGATGATATACATTTTTATGCCAAAGCACCTGTTGTTTTGGAAGGTAGCAGCTGATATCATTATCTACCCAGCCAGATAGCCTAGTTTCCTGCTGCTTAAAAAATTATCCTAAGGGTTACCTAAGTTGGGGTAATACAGCATTTACTTTTTCATGCCCAGGGTAGGAAAGAATGTATAAAATTACTGTATTCTCAGTCAAAGGTAGAGGGGGGATGAGGGAGGGCATGATGCTAAAACAGTTAATATTTATTTATGTGGAACACAAGCATTGCAATTTTTTCATGCATGAATATACATGCAAAATGAATTATAACAGATATGTAGGTAAACATCTGATTGGACAACAGTCCTTCGCATAGCACAAAGGAGCACATCCTCTGCTTTGCTGTGGACATTTTTCATTGTATGATTGACTCTGACCACTGTATAGCAAAGGTTAGCACCAGCTGGGGATTTCTCCTGTGTAGAGGTGGTCAGCTGCCTCTCTGTCCCTCTTCCCTGATGTTATGAGGAAAAAAGGTTCCCGGGGCAATTTGGGAAGGGGTGAAGCTGTGATAGAGGTACTGTGTTACGGTGGATATTTTATAGCCATGAGATCATTGCAGGATCGCATGCCAATACTATAAATCAAAGCTGCATGCATGAGGACTAGAGAGCTGTGGACGCGGGATCCATCACCAGCACTGGGAGACCCACGCCTCCATCCATCCGAGCAGCACTCCGGCAGAATGTGGAATCAAGCCCAGAGTGTTTTCAGCATGCCTCCAACTATCAGACTTTCCTCTGAATTGTGGCATTATGCCAGAGCTGTTCTTTTGGGTTGTCGTCAGCCTGCACTACTGTAAGGAAAGCTGAGGGGCAATACTAGGGAATGTGTCTCTTGGGAATTTTTGGCTCTCCCCAGATGATAATTTTCTGGGTTTCTCAACCTCTTGATGCCACATCCACCAAATTTTCCTTTTGCGGTATTCTCTGTGTGTAAAAGTAGCAACAAAACATTCTGCATTGTATCCTGAGCGGGTGCAATATAATATATTTCTAAGACAAGTCGTCTACATACAAGCAATAGCTGGAGAAGCATAATAAATAACACATTTGCGGTTGCGCTTCCTTCAGTCCTTCTTCATCTCTTTTATCTTTTTTTTTCTCATATGAACTACCACTTTTCCCACCCAGCTCTCTAACACTCATGTTGAGTAGTATGTATCTTCTCTCTGCTTTTACATTTTTTCCAAGAATATTCCTACAGCTGCTCTTTGCACAGGTCTGATGCCATTTTAGAAGGAAGCAGTAGCTAGTAAGAGGTAGATATCCATCCCCTCCACAGCTCCCAGACCTCCTGTTGCTTGGCAGATCATACCACTTAATAATACAAATAAAGAAACTTTTGACAGAACAAGGAGCTGTGACTGAAAGAATCCTGCAGTCTTTAGCCCCACATCTTACATCTGGTTTTCCCTGGGACTTGTTTTCTGCTGGTTGCTCCACAGCTGTCTTAGGGAAACAACGTTTCTTGAATGTAGCTATTTGGGTCTTGCCAGGAAGGGGACACAGAAGGTTTCTATGCTGTGCTTCTTCACTCTGCACCTGTTTCCTATTTTGAAGTTTTCTTATTTCATTTTCATGAACATTTCTGGGTGTTTCTTCCTTTCTGCTGATCTATTATTACGTCTATAATTGTACTATGCACATTTATTATAATACTAAGACAATATTTAAGTGATCTTTAATAGATAACCCAGATATACTCACTTATTTTATTTCATAACACCTCCTTGGAGTTAACATGGTCTTCTTAGCAGTAACAAGCATTATGAGGTTAGCAGTAGTTTGGGGGCTTATATTTGTATTACAATCTGTATTATACACAATAGATTAATGAATGTTTTTAAGGTTTTCTTACCGAGCTTCAGATCAGATGGGAAATAGGTGTAGTAGCTTCCTGTCAGAGGAATACTTATTATGGTATTTTATAAAAAGGGTGGGCTAGAAATCAAATTAGTATCCTAATGGGCTGGAGTTCAGCATCATGGTCATCATGACATTGTGCATATTAGCTGTGTACGTGTGCGGGGGAGAAAGACACCTGTCTAGATATTTATGGATACTGAAAGCTACGCCCATCAGTGTTGAATGAAGCTAACTCTTATCCTAATCTTCTTCCTCTCTCTTTCATATCATAAAAATTCCCTGCAAATTAGGTTTTCAGAAAGTTATTTAATAATACAAAAAGCTATACTGCCACATTGAATGTACAGTAATTGCCTGTGGGTATGCAGTATGTTTACAGTTGGTGCATTCTAAGCCTGGAATGCTATTTCTCTGTTTGCTACATTTCAAAGAAAGTATTGCTTGCTGCTTTTCATGATACCCAGCACTGGTATCTAACCAGCAAAATGAAATGCTGACCACAGGTAACAATATAAATTTATTTTCTTTATTTCTTTTTGTTATAAACTCTAACAAACAGATTCTCTAAAATTAGTTAGGGTAAAAATAAAAATGAGAATTTAAAAGTTTGCATATATTTATAGAAATGATAAACACCATTCTAAGCAAGTTCATAATTAGTTACAATGTACATAATCCCATTATAACAAAAAATTGGAATCTGTCCGGTACTTGCAAGAATTGTAAAACTAGTTCTCCACAACATAATAGCAATTAATTAGAAATTAATATCCATTCATTTCAATCTATAGGATTCCTTTGCCCTGAAATTTCTTTGCTGAAAATTATTTTGTTTTTAAAGAATGAACTTTAAAAGTAAAGTAAAGATAAAATTAAAATTGAACCTTCATGTTGAGCTAAAGGGAGAAAACCATGGATATATTTTTAAAATGTTTCTGTAGAATTTGACCTTGGAACCGTATGGACGTTTCTTTAGCAGACTTGAGCTCATGGCTTCCACTGTTGACACTTTTCATTTGAGGATCATTAGCTGCATCAGTAATGATTACTTACCTAAGATTATGGTCTTGAACACTTTCTGAAGACCTCCTCTGACACTGCAACTTCAGAAACATTTTGTGTTTACTAATCTATAGCTCATATTCTTTGACAGTTTCTAAATCCCACTCAATAAAACTGTGACAAGCAATAATCCAGTTCTTTAATGTTTACTATATGTTTGCTTCTGTAAATCCTAAATTCACTGGATCAAAAAAAGCTCTGTCCAAAAACTTCCTGAGTAAGAGACTCCTCAATTTAACACAAACCTGAGCAAGCTGAGAGTGGTAAAAGTCTTCTACATAAAAATTTGTCTTAACCAAATTCTTCAAATTTGCTGCCTTCAAAATTGTTCTTCTTCTGTACACTAAAATGAGATTGTAACACAGAATAACCAAAATCTTGCCACTGACTTCTACTTCATTCTGGTCCATCACCAGTAGCTGAAGATATTGGACCAGCTGCAACAACACAAAAGCATCCAATATAATGCTGGATCAAGTACAGTAATTGCCCTTCTGTTTTCTCTTTTCAGGATGTTTGTTTTGTATTTTGCTTTTTTGAAGACAGAAAGATACTTTTTGGATCTAATATCTACATTCTGGGAATGTCTGTACAAATATGCAGTTCTGTCTGTACAAACATTTCTCTTCTTCTGAACTAAAAATAAAATTATTTTACATAAAAGCTTGGGAAAAATGTGAACCAAAGTGAATCATGTGCCATATTGCTCTTTGAAATATTAAGACTAAATACCCTGCTGGCATAAACTGACGTCGGTCTGTTGAGTTCAATGGAGTTATTCTAGCTCACACTAGCAGGGAATTAAGGAGCAGCTTGGTTTTGTCACATAAATTGGACTGATGTGTACTAGATAATCAGGACTACCAATTAAGCTAAGGGTTGTCCATGATCTGATTCCTGTGAATACATGGGTTGAAAATATATGATCAGAGTTTAATTTTACATTTTATATTATAGTATTGTGGAGAGGCAAACAGCACCTTGATTCTTTGCAGTAAGGGGAAGGATGGCTCTTAAGGAGTGACAACAGTCCCAATGAGGACGTCTGCATATTTAACATTTGTGCATCTCACATGTTATAGATCAGACTCAGCTAAATCTTTCTAATCCTTTACTGACATCCAAATTCAATTTTCCAGCTCTAGCTGAAACATTTGAAATATTACTAATAAATAAATATAAAGTAAATAGTCGTTTTCTGGTCAGTTCTCAGCAATTTTGCATGCACCTTTCCTGTTGCACAACCAGGAGGTCAGACTTCTCTCCTGCTGTGGAAAGGGATGAAAAAGGAGTCCAGGAGAACAGAACTGGATAGACCAGAACCTGAGCTTGATGGATATCTATATAGTTTACAGATAGGAAGTTAGGCTGGTATCTGCAGGAGAAGGAATTACCTTTAGAGAAACCACTGCTCACAACAGTCTGTTGGATCTTCATTGAGGCCCTGACAGGAAGAAGAGCAGATGAAAACATCAGTCAGCACTTTTTAAGAAAAAGTGTGTGTACCATCTGCTCACCTTTCCACAAAACCGCCTCCAAGTATTTTCAGCTGCCACAGGAAGCATTGGCTGGACAAGGAGCTTCCATGACCAACATAACCACTACAGAGTGGGCTTCCAGACCAAGCTGTACAAACATTGCGTGTCTGCATGGAGCATAAGCCAGCTAGAACTGATTTATTATTAGTAATGAATATCTTGTAGCTGTAGGGCTGCACTGGTAACGAGGCATCAATATTACAATCACGTAGGTCTGCACTTCAGGCTGGAGTTGGTTTTCCAAGCTATCAAAGATAAAGAAGCACAACTCCCCTACCCCCTCCAGGTCTTCACCTACTGCTAAGACTCTGCTTCTGGCTCACCCTTTTCATTACACATAGATAAGCATAAACAAGTATGAGCAATAAATCTTTTGAAATAGAACTGCTCATAGTCATCCCCTCTGGTTCACAGCAACCATCGACACTGAGATCAGCAGCACAAATACTGAAGGATGATCACATGTTGGCTGTCCAGATTCAGCTGTGTTTACTGTTCCTGGATCGTGACCTCTTTCCAGCTTTCTCTTAGGGAACAGGGGTCAAAAATATTAGTTACAATAAAGGCATGATCCATGTGCAAGTGAGGGAGAGGTTGTGCCTGATCTGAAGTTAGAGAGCACTCGCAGTGATGAACAGGGCAGCCTGGGAGGAACCAGCAGGCAGGACTGGGATCCCATACAGATCCACACCAAGAGGCCTTGGGAAGGGATCTCATACACAGGCAGACCAGAGAGGAGTTGCATTTTCTGCAGGTTCTAGAGAGGGCTGTGACATATTTATTGTACATCCTGAAGTCCCTGAAAATTTTTGGACTAAGAGCTAGATTCAAGAAAAGGATCCAACCTGCAAAGACACTGTGGGCAGGCCAAACAGTTGGTTTTCGGGCTGTTATTTTAACTTCAGACAGCTGATCCGAATTCCTCTGGTTTAAAATTTCATTTCCTTTACCCCGTGTTCAAAAAAACCCTAGCATTAGAGGCTAAAAGCCTTTTTGCTGTCCTCACTATAAAGAAAGATACAATCAACCTTACTTCACAGCTACACTTGGCTTACCATCACAACTATGTATCCCAGTAAACAGCTGGAAAGCAAAGAAAAATGAGCTTTCTCTTCCTGTCCTCAGCTTTCACTGTTGTACAGATCTGAATCCTTCAGTCTCCTGATTGATAACTGTGCCTTTCCATGGGTATTTGAGATAATCATGTGGAAAATCAGTGCAAATGATGCACGTTTAATTGGGGCACTACCAGAAATCCTGCATATTCTGGGAGAATATGTCGACCTGTCTGGGAGAAATCTGAATCCACTTTGAAAGCCAACAAACAGTTCCTGGCAGAGCCAAAGACACGCAATCCTGTGACAGTAAATAAGTGACATACTCAAAGGCCAAATATATGAGCCATTCAAATTGCTTCAGCTCCTGTAACACTATGGCAAAGAAAATATTAAATTACATTCAGTTCAATTATTGATTGGTAAAATTAATCCTTTCTTGTGAATGTCAGCAGTGATCGTGTAACAATCACAGCCTAAATTCCCAGTTGGCCTAGGTTGTCTTCATCCTGCTGCTCACTGAGAAACTGGCTTTACAAACTCTTTGTTTGTGTCCTTTTTTGTGAATACAACCACCACACGCACAGGTCAGGACTTCATGCTTCCTTGGTTTTAAACTTTGAGTCAGAGTCGGTGGGGAGAGAAAGAAGAAAGCTCCAGAGAAAACCTTATTGAGCATTGTGTATCTACTCTGTTTGGAGAAAAATTAGTAGCTATTTGGAAATTAACTGCAGGGTGAGCTATTTCAAATTACTATAGTGTTTCACATACAAGAAAATATCAGTCAGACCAAAAAAATATTATGCAATCTGATCTCAAATAACATTGTGCTATGGTCACAAACTGTCAAACGTTTCAGCAAAAAGACATAGTGATACCTTTTGTGTTACAAAAGCTCTCAGAAGCTACACCAACAAGATATTTGTTATGTCCCCACCTGAGTGTATTTCATCATTGAGACATTTGTGTGCTTATTAAAAATACATTTCTGCTTCTAGAATACTTGTGGCAACAGGTAAAGACATTTATGGCTAGGAGGAGCTGCTTGTTTGCTGAGCCTGTCAGAACACTTCTGTGTCAACAGGGAAAATATATGTGCACAGCTCTAATGGGGATCCCTCTATTGTAGTACCTTGTCATTTTGAGAGTGCCTTGCCCTCCATGCCCCGTGAGCATTTTTTACAGTCAAAGTCAACATGCGTGAGTTCTTGTTTCCAACTTTCAGTGATGTTTATTATTGTTTGTCAGCAACTCAGCTCTGTTGGAAAAACCTCATCCGGTGAATAATGAAGTCATTCCCACAGTGACTGCTGGGTTCCAAAATTTTCAGTACTCTACCTATGGCTATTTAGCTGTACATGAGAAGCGCAGAAAATCTTACTTTTCATGGCCCATAAATAAACACCCAATCCAACACTTCAGCACATTTCTAATTGTAATGCAGCGTGTAATGTTTCAGTGAACAATACAGATGTTTTCAGTTATTATATGAAGAGGATACAATGATGGTTAAGTATGTGTTTGCATTATAGTCACGGCATGAAATAATTATGTTCAACTTTCCTGATCATTTTCTTCACAGAAAAAATAAAATTCTGTTCAGCCATGATTCTTTCCTACATGGAACAAGTTGCAGAAAAGTCAAAGACATCCATTTATAGCCCACTTCTAGCAAAATAAAGTGCAAAAGTTCTGTTTGAACATTGGACTTTTTCTGTCCTCTTTCCCTGCTGTTAATCATACACCACCACTTACCTAAAATGAGCCCAGGTGGTACTAGGATATAAGCAAGAGCAGAGTTGTCCTGGGGGATTTTTGTTCTCTGTAATAACAGCTCAATCAGCCATCTCCCCTGGTCCATTTCCACTGGGGTTTTAAGAGGCAACTGTCCCCAGTGGAGCACCAAAGTCTCCTCTCGCTAACTCCGGGGTACTACCAGGTCTATTTCTTTGATACTGGTTCTCATTAGCTTTCCTCTGCCTTCAGCTCTCTCTTTCCTTCTCCCCATCCTTCCTGTCCACCCAACTCAGCAGTCTTTTGTAAAGTTAAAAAACTAGCCAACCAAACCTTCTGCTGTCATTTCTTTTCCTATTCCAGAGCTATCTCCCTTTATATCTGCCTAACTCCAATAAATTATTACTTGATGAGAATAACTCATTAGTTGACTTATAAAGTGACCTGACTTCACAAACAGATATTTTTATGAGTTCTATTTGTGTAGGCACAAATAACTATTTTGGTTATGTGAACAAGCCACATGGATACACATAGCAGTAAATATCTGGGC
>Ga0181612_177751_pt1 | contig 13740 bp, 8 predicted proteins | sample HoacroProtozoa21_FD_119630 | JGI IMG/M metagenome (GOLD analysis project Ga0181612, IMG submission 119630) | Hoatzin crop microbial communities from Cojedes, Venezuel. Combined Assembly of Gp0051906, Gp0051904, Gp0051908 | reverse complement strand
TTAAAAAAAAAAAAAAAAAAGCATTGAAGCGGGCAACAAAGAAGGAAAGACTGGGAGAGGCACTCAATTGAGATATTGGCACCTTTGATTGACAAGATCTAATCAGCTTATCTCCACACTAATAAAGTTGATGGCCTGTGGAGCTGGTATATGTCCAGCTTCAAGTGAACTTTCAGTAGCCAAAGCCTCAAGGGCCAGGACTAAGTCTGCGCTTATCTAAACTGATTTAAATCAATTCCTAATGGGCTATTTCAATTTGATCAATTTGAAAGGAGGGAAACCTGTAACCACTTGACTCAATTGTCTTGATTCGTGCTAGCATATCACTGGACATTTGGACAGAGCCACAAACTATTTGTCCACAATGAAACAATGGAGTACAACCGATACACTTCTGAAATTGTTTGATCCTCCTTAAGGTACTGTTAAGTTTATTCCAACCTGGGCATTTTACAGAGCTACTTGTTATGTACATCTACACGTACTCAGTAAAACATTTTTAAGTATGTTACTTCAAAACAAGTAGCGAATGCTACGTGCAAAATTCCCTATGCCATGAATAGGAACGGAACTGCTTTGCAGCTCTTGAACAATTTGATTTGTTTTTCCAAATTAACAAAGTCCTTTACATGTTTTGAGTGGCTCCCTGTCCCACCAAAGGTGAGATGGCAGAAGGGAACACTACAACAGGAATGATTTGAGCATTCAGGTAGATTTCATTCATTACAAGCAGAATTAAACAATACATTTATGAAGTTCTTGAAATGCATTTTACAAAGGTCAACGCACTTGCAGCTCCAGAATAACATGCTAAGGAAACATATGTGGCTACGTCTATTGTACTATAATGTGAAAAAGGCTTGCTGCTCTTCTCAGGGTAAATCATTGCTTTTAAGAATGCAAAAAAATTTCATAGTATCAAAGCATAAAATAATTTCTGAATGAAGCACTCCGATATTCATATAAACAAAGTAGTATCTTTAGGAAAACATGGTAATATTTTAAACAGAGAATCATCTTAAGAGGTGGAACCATAACACTTATATGTACTTCAAAGATTTGCCAAAGCATGAGCAGTGAAACCAGGTATCAGTAAAGTATTCTTCAGTCAATAGCACACATGAACATCTTAGGAACGCCTTGTGTTTAATAGAGGTAATTTAAGCATTTTCTGAAGGAAGAGTTTTTTTGGTATTAATGCTAGATTACAAAAAACCCTGAGCAATATTTTCATTCAGATTGCGGTTTTCAAGCTGTAATTGCTTTATACAAAATCCACTCTAGTGTTATCACTCAATATCATCTTCACTGCTGTACATCTGAAGATAATTTTGCAATAAAACTTAATTGATAGAGCTTATTTTTCACTAATCTCCTAATATAGAAAAATGAAAAAGTACTAACGGTATGTATTATAAGCCATGACCCTCACAGTGCAGCATATTTCTAGTTTATCAAACGAAAATAGATCCATTTTATGGCATTAAATATTTTATATACTTTAATAACATAGAGACTTTTTCCCAAAATAGGAAGTAAATGGAAAATTCCCTTAATAAAGCAAAATGCAGAGAGTAAAAGTAATTCATAAAGAGGCTAAGCAGAACATTTCATCTCGTAGCATTACTAGCTTGTACCCCACTGGCCATTAGTGCAAAGTCTCAACACGTTTAAATTACGGAAATCAGTAACTCTGCCATCACTGATATCTATTGAGAAGTTAAATTCAGTGATTTGATAGTTATAAACTGAACGCCTTCTCATGTACCACATAAGATGGATTCCAAACAAGGCTTTTTAAAAATTAAAACATTGTGGATTATATTATGCTTCCTTCTCTTTTGGGTAAATTAGACCTAGTATCAGTCTTAAGACCTTCTCATTAGTTAAGTAAAGTTCTAGTGATTACAGTGAATATCTAAAACAGGGGATAAAAAAAAAAAAAGCATTAGATGTTTGTAGCAGAGGACTGGGAGTTTGGATTCATAAGGGTTTTTTTCTTGAGCTCCAGTACACCTTAAAGACAACGCTTCCAGAGCAGAGAATTCACCAGGTGCCAGACACCCATTAAGGCACCATGAGAACTGTCACTGGCACCATCTTCTGTAATCCTGAGACCTGAGGTCATGCTGAGATCCAGGCATTATAGCACAGTGTTCCTGAGCAGACTAGATAACTGCCAGGTTAAAAAAACAGTGGTCTGCAGAGTCAAGGAGCCACATCTGGCTCACGATCAAGAGTTCATCTGGTTGCCCCAAACTTTATTGCCAGTTCTACTACTAAAATTTCACTAGGCCATGGACAATTTGGCACTTTGAATACCAGGGTGCTGCTCTGCAGTCTCTGGGCTGAAAAGAGGTAATTTTAAAATGTAAAATATGGTCACAACCTCTCTGCTTCTGTAGTGAGACTATGAACTTTTTGCCCTCCCCAAATTCACCACCTTCTACATCGTATCTGCTTTGATCTCTTGCAGAAGCATCCAAACTCCCTGGTTACTCAAATGTGCCTCAAAACATCAAGGAGAGAAGCAGGGAAACTGATCCTACTAATTGAGATTTCTACATAGACTTACAGCTACTGCCCTTCCTGACCATTCAGGGCTTCTTCTGTAAGACAGAAAAGACTGCACAATCACCACAAACATCTTTCCAGATCTGCACCAGCATCTTTTGTCTGAACCTCAGAGATTAATCTAGCATGGTGGGGGTTTTTTTGTTTGTTTGTTTTTTAAATTTAACCTCATTATGCTTTGCTCTGCCTATCTACAGAATGAGTATAATATCATTGACTCTGTCTCTCGAGAGGATAACATGGATGCACAAACAAACTTCGGGGAGGTCATGATATTAAAGGGCAAAACCATATAGCCATCAAACTGGCAAAAATCCTGCAGGCACCTCAGTTACTGTAAAAATTGAACTATTGCCTTATTTTTTTGCATGTGAATAACTCTCACGCTGTCATTTCATGAACGAAAAGTTTTCTAAACATAGCAATCAGTTTGCCAAGATGACTGCAGATGTATCAGACAGAATTAATGACTGTAAAAGCCTGACAGACTTGTGCTTTGTCTTCTGTGAATGAAAACACTACTCTCCAGACCAGGTAAAAATCAGCCTCTGCCTTTTTTGGCAGTCAGATCATAACAAGGCCAAAGTAATATTAAATCATTTATGAGGTTTTTAAGTTTAAATATCAAAGTGATATATATGCAGAAGAACTGTTATGACATTTGAATTTCAGCAATAGGCATTTTTTAGGCATTTCAAACTATGTAAAACCTGACATTTCAGTGTTTATATACAAAACCTGCTATGATACAAAAACAACACCTCTCCACCATACTTTTGTCACTTAAAACTTTTCTCTTTGTTATATAGTCACAGTTATATTTCAGCCTGCTGCAGAGCAGATTCTTGCCTAGAAACCTGTCATCTTTATTCAAATAGGAAAAATCTACTGTATATTAATTATGATTTTTACAGTGATCACTTTCAGTCTCTTCGTTTGCAGTAGTCAGTCTTTCATCCCCCTTATTATTCATGTAGAAATGTTCTTTTGGCACCTATAATATAGTACTTCTATGCAATGTTTTGATGAAGGGCACCAGAGAAAATCAAATGAAATGAATTGGACTACCCCAAAAAGGAAAACAACACAGGTGATATACAACTGTTCAGGGTATTATTTTTATGAGATATGGGAAATAAGATGTACTGCTCATCAATTATTCCATAATGTATAATGCTCATCTCCCCAACCTTGTAACAGCCAGGATTGAAATGTTTTGACATGATGATCTCTAGGTGGAAATACTGAAGGCATTAAAACATAGATATAAATAGGTGATAATGAAGAACAAAATGTGTACCATTTTCTTGCAGTCATAGTTTGCAAATTAACAAGCTGCTATTGATTTTTCTTTGAGGTCAATAACAGCATTTATTGATCTGAGAAGTTAATACTCACTGAGGTCAATATTATATCTCAGGGGTCAACAAATCTGGATACTGACTTCTATTTCCTGTCCATACATAAATATTACATAGGCAAAACGGGCAAATTAAATCTTTGGAGATAAGAAAGCTCTGTATTTGACATGATATAAAAACCCCAAAACATTAGAAGTGAAGAACAGAGTCTACTTGGATCATTTTCAAACAGTTTTCAAACACTCAAAACCTTACATTTATCCAGAAGTACTGGCTTCCTGAACTATTTCTTCAGTTCTGAATTTCATGCCCCCCAAGTACAGAATGGCCATTCATGGTGTTGTTTCCCAGCACCAAAAATGAAGCCACTTTTGAGGCTACCCACTATCAAGTGGATGTTAACATGTTTCACCAAATTAAAATAAAGCTCATAGGAAAAAAGGAGCCAAATAAGGGTTTTGGACTTTCTGATTTTTCTTATGCCTCATTCTTTCCAACGTGATCTCCAGCAAAATCAAGAGAACCACTCCTACTGCCTTTAATCAACTCTTTATAATTTACACTAACAAATACCACTGAAGCTCTGAGTGTACTCTTGGAAAACGACTGGGAAGGAAATAAATTTCAGGAAATGCCAAGCCCCTACAGGTATTTTTGTAGCTACATACTCCATAATAACAAATAGTCAATAATGCAACATTTGAAAATACCGAAGTTACATATTATGTCTCTAAAGAATTGTATTTGTGTGAAGAGATACTGCACAAACAAGGCACAGCATGCACATCACTAGTAAACATTTACAAAGGCTAACAAGGATACCACAACACTAATAGTATTTAGCACATTTGCAGAACTTTTCAATTTAAGAACCTTTTAAGGTTGTTGTTATGCAAAGCAGAAAATGTTATGAATAAGCTGTAACAGAAAGACTGTCAGAAATTCCGCAAATTGTACAGAACTACAGCTATAAACACTCAGACTCCAGACCTGTGTTGTAGATATGAGTGAAAGCACTGGTCATCTGGCTTTTGGCAACAGCACCATTCTTCCAGCATTTGAGCAAGCAAAGATTCAACATAACAGAACACAATATAAAGGTATTTCCAGTGTTAATTTAATATTTTACCTACCCGTCTCAAAATTTTGCTTAAAATTTCATAAATTTAGAAGGCAAATATTCAAATACTGATGTGCTACCAAAACACAGTAGTCCCTAGATAAAATGTGTATGTAATGGTGTAAGTGTGTTACACAGAGCATTACAGACGAATAAAAGGTCTTGTTTGTCACAAATGATCGAGATCTTAAAATGTTTTAAGAAATATGATTATGCAAATAACTATATATGTAACTATAAGGAAAATGAAGCCAAATCGTAAGCATTGCTCTTTAAAAAATACAGAAATAAACATTTGATTTAATTTAGAAGTAAAAACCTGCAATTAAATAACTGCAGCCAATCTTATTTAAACCACTAGTTAAAATTATTTTCTTAACGAAACATTCACTTTGTTTGCACAGCCATTAAAACATGGCAATTTCCAGGAAAGGAAAACCTTTCATACTCAGTTTTTGTCCTTTCTGGGTAGTCAGGAGGACATGCCATACCTCCATGTATTTCTTTAAGAGCTGAGTAGCTTATGAAATATTCTTCTTATTTGTTATGTGATTTGTTTACTAAAATTTTGAATTTGAAGCACCTTTCTTGGAAAAAGGAGGTTAAAACAATTTTTTTCTTGTTTTAACAACTGAATAAACGAGTTCAAAAAAAGTCATCAACATGAGGAAAAAAGTTTATCCAAGCAAATTTTCATTTACAAATGATGAATTTATTCCACAAATTTAGTGTCATTTCCATTTCTGTGAGCCAGATTTTTAGAAGTATTTCTAAGTGTTTTCTCCAAAGATGCAGTTAAGTGCCTACAATTACTTCAGAAAATAGCAAAGCAAGTCTATTACCAAATATCATTTTCTTCTTTCTGATTTAGGTACCTTACCTGCTTAACTAATTCAGAAAATGATTAAATCCAAACTGTAGATCCATAATTGGTTATATCTGATCCTGAATATTTTTTTTATTGAATTGTTTCTTCCTGTCTCGCTTTATATGAATTTAAAATAGTAGAGCAGACTTGCTCATTTGATAACAATTAATCTGCTTCTTAACTCACCATGAACCAGTCCAAGTAAGTAACATGAGCCGGGCTATTTAAAATCTAAAATAACCCAGACAATAACTTTTCAGCACAATAAACTGGAATGACAAAAATTAGGGACAATGCTAAAATTAACATTTATTATAAATATTTATGGTAAATAGTTGACCTAGTACATGACATCTTTATAAAGCTTATGCTAGAATTTTTGTTGTGTAGAATATTTTATGGTGCACACAATAAAAACCCCTACACTTGACTCATTAAAATGGTGAGTCAGAGTCTTGCTCAAACGTTAAACTCATTTAAGAAGATGTCATAGCTCCTAGACTGGATTTAAAATACATCCTCACCATAAAATTGAAAGCAGGTAATTTTAAAAAATTAAAATAATGAAAAAAATGTATGTGGTATCTACACTTTATTCTTAATGCTTCTCTATTTGATATTTCACTACGGAAAAATACGTCACTAAAACAGTAAAAGCACTTAGATATGGAGTAAAAGAAATATCATCAGCCGTTTGCACAAAACTTCTCAGGATGGCATTCCACACAATTATTGTAGCAGTCAAGCGCCAAGACATTCAACACATGGAAATCAGAATTATTGCATCCATGTGAACATTGGAAAAAGCAAAGACTGAACCATTCTCTTCATCTAACCATTTTGCACATTGGCTGTCTAGACCTGCAAGAGAGCTAAACAGGAACCACATCCCCAAATACATGAACACTCTCCAAATTCTTCACATTTACAGACTCACAGAGGCCAGAAAAAAATGGAAAAGTTCACCACAGCAGAGACCAGCCAAGTACATGTAAGAGATTATCTTTGCACCAACATCTATCTTTGCAAGATACGCAACGTAAATTGTGTGATTTATTTCATAAAAATGCAAACCACCACAGTTAGCTACTCATGATACCTAGATTCAGACTTTATTGCACAGAGCTTGACCTCACCCATGGAAACATGCTCTTATCTTGCAAACCTTTTTGGAAAAGTACTGAGCAAATCAGACAACCTCTCTTCCCCAGCAGGCACATGAACGCACGTGCACACACACACATGCAATTTAAAATGCAAATATTTATGCTCTGCCAATAACTGGGCATCTTTACAACCACGAGCATTTATTACGATTGTGATGATTAGGCCAAGAGTATAAAATTTCATATAAAATTTTACACTTACATTTTTGGAGCTAGTGAAGTAATACGAGGTAAATATTAGCAAATGGCAGAAAAACATCCACAAGGTGATACACAGCTGGTGTTGGAAATTAGAAGTTAGGGAGCAGCTGGCAAAATATGGAAGGAACACAAAACCACAGAATCTGTAGAAGGACCCTCTACTGAACTAGGTAAGTTACTACGAAGACGACAAAAAGGCCCTCTTGAGCCAAGAAAAGATGTAGAGAAGCAAGAATGGACAGATGTGTGTGAGTGGTCTACAACAGACAGGTACAAAATTGTGAAATTGTAGTTTACCAAGGGCATGAAAAACAATTTTGTGGGTCTACAGTTCCTTCAAACAGCTGGTAGCAAATAACTGGCAGTAGTTTCTCAAAACAATGCTGTAACAACTCAAAGAAAATTACTGTGCTAGATCAGAAAGAAGGCCAGTACTGCACACCAGCAGTTGAACTCACTCCAACGTGAAACCAAGCTAGATGGTATAGAGCTTCTTCTATTCAGCTCCTGACTATTTCTACAAGAAGGGTATTAATTTCTATTTTACAATGCATACATCTACTTAGTAATCAAGTAAGATTCATATTATGGGCTATTAGGCAACGATAAGCCTCACTGTTCAAAAGCGAGGCAGTACAAACAAAATCTAAGTGAAAAACAACAAAGTTTTGATTTAAAAATAGAGACTGGGATGGCCAGCATTACTAGCACAAATCAGAGTTTGTGTCCTCATCTGACAAACATCACACAAGCAGACATTTCAACTGCCACTGAACTACGTTTCCATGAAGTTCAGTACTTGCCAAACTCGCATGTGTGCACATGCAACAATTTGATAACTTTTTGGACTATAAATGCCAGAAATTAGAGGAGAAAAGATATTTTACAAGCAGGGTGGTAAAATCATTAGTATAAAATACTGTCATATGACTTAAAGTAGATGAAAAAATAATATCTAGATAAACTGCTCTTCAGTCAGTCCACACCAGGGTGAGAACAATGTTTTCCAATCATCTGCTTATATGTCTCGCTTCAGGACAGAAGTTTGAGCTTTTCTCCCCCTATACTTCTACCAGAAAAAAAAAAAAAAAAGCTATTTGTGTAACTATAACTCTTCAGTCTTAAGTTGTAAAAGGGCAGAATACTGCACTTGAAAGATGATCTACCATGAAAACTCTTTTGATATTGACTTTACCTAGAAAAGTATGTTCAATACAAATAAATTTTTTAATGTTAAACTTTGTTCTTTAGTGCAGTTGGAGGAAAACACTGTTAGCCTGACAGGAAGTAGAGGTAGAAGGATTCAAACAAGAAACATAAAAAAAACCCCTAGGGTGTACTTTATTTTGTCAAATCTAAGCTCATCAACTTTTCTTCTTGATGTAAGTTGTATACAAAGAGTCTTTGCCCAACAAGACCTCACGCTGTGCAAATTCAGCCGTGCCCATATAGTGAAAAAAATCTGTTAAAAACTATTGAAAAATCACATTGTTTACTTAGGCACCCCAAAAAATTAGTCACCAAAGTATGATTTTTTATGAGATATACAACTGTGGACAATGAAATTGCCAAATGAAGCCATGAAAGTAGCAGGGCATTAATACATTTGAATGTCAAAAGGTGGACTTGTAATTCTGTTCAGCTGTGCTCTTTTAAGGTTGTGCCAGACTGACTGTCATTGCCAAGCCAGTATCACTTAGAATCAATTCATTTCACTTGGTGAAAGTTCAAAAGAAGCAGTTGTGGTGTGTGAAGGGAGGAAGCAAAGAAATCATGGTTCAAAGGGAAGAGTGTCTAGGGACAACATATCAGGATTTGAATTCTACCTATTAAAGACTAACCAGTAGTTCCCAAATATCTGAAATTTTCTGGACGAGTTCCCTATAACTCATTTTTCTCCGCGAGAATATGAAACCTGATCAAGAGAGTTTCATCGGCCAACAAAAGTTGAACATCTTCTTGCTATAGGCATGACTTCACATTCTTTTTCCACCTGTCACAATGGGTTGTCCAGACTTTAAAGGACAACCAGAGTATGTTAGATTCAATTCTGACATCTCTCAGTGACACCTAAGCACAGTGGCTGAGAATGTTCTACAAAAGAGGAAAGAGAATACATATATATATGGAGGAAAGACAAACTGGTGGCTTTTTCCATGATCCTTTTGCAAAACCAAGGTATTTTGTAAAGTTTACTCAGACTGCTAGAAACAAAAGCTACTAATTTATCCAGACAACAAACTCCAAACTGTTATTATAAGGGGCAACTTCTCTGAGGCTAAATAATTTCAAAATTGAAAGCAGCAGCTAGTGTAACTTCAGACCACAAAAATATAATCACATAGAATGACTTGAGATCTTCATATTTTTATTAGGACTTGTTGTCTTCAAAAGTTTTTTTTCTGATACCTGAAACAAAATGTTTCCATCATTCCAGCACGGAATAAAAATCCACAATCTGAAAACTATGTTTCTGTTACATATCATAAAGTATCTTTAAGAAGTTATTGCAATGTTTTGCTCATCCAAAAATCAGTCTTTAACAAACTTACTTCAACTGGATGCCAGTGTCTAACAAGACTGAATTTCAGTTGTCCCATGATATGTGGCACAATAATGAATTCCTGTACATTAGCGAACATTAAAATAACCTTGGACTACTTCCAGAACAGAAGACTAAATGGCCAAATTTGGATCACTATTTTTCCTACTATAACTTAGCAAATCTGTACTACTGAAAAGATTTGACATTCCTTATTTGCTGCATTAATAGTATAATCTCTAACCTAACCGAGGTGAAAGATAAGCATTCATTTTATTGGAATTCCAGCTGAAAGGTGCTGAGTACCCAAAAGATAAGCTTTTAACAGAAATGGTCTTACAATACTGCATAGACTGTGCAAAACTCTACAAAACAACTTCTTCTCCTATCTTCAAAAAAAGTAGTCGGAAAAGTATTTTTTTCGGTACTCTGAAGCAGCTAGAGGACAGTACTTAAATAATGAAAATTCACCATTTCTTACTTTACAGGAAGCACTTTACGTATTTGCAAACACATGAATATACTAAAAAAAAAAAAAAAATTCTAGATCCTGCATTTGAGACAACACACACAAAGGCAGAGGGCCACTGAGCAGCGGACAGAGACTTTGAACACTAGTGGACAAGGTTAGGTGGGTTACTGTGCAAGCTTTCCATGGCCACGAGTATGCAAGGCCCATCCTGCTGCTGAATCAGATCTTTAAGAGGAAACACAGAGCTAACGGAAAGGAGATGGTGCCCGAAATCTGAATAAATATGTGCTGGAGTATCTGGATAGAGATGAAGTATTAAAGAGAAGTCTGGGGCTGGAACTGGGGAGGTCAATGCTGGGACAGCTGGCAAGAGGGAGGGAAGGAGGACGGGAGGGCCAGGAGGGAGGAGGTGGCCGATACGAAGCCGGAGGGAGCAGCGTGGTGACGAACCAGCAAGCAATATTCAGACTGAAGGTGTAAAAAGCACCGTGCTGGTACCAACAGCTGCACCGTAAAACACTAAGGAATGGAAACTGAGTATTTTGGTCTCTCCATACCCTCTCGATGCTGCTGCTGATGCTTTATTGCAAGGCAGCAGCAGCACCTGAACATGTTTCGCCCCCATGACCATGCAGCTGGGATACTCCTGAGGCCTGACATCCTCAGAAACAAAAACCTCTCCCTATTTCTTCCTCCTCCCCACTTTAAAGCCCACACTACGAAGAAGGGCAGAGGGCTTAGAGATGTAGGAATGCAATATGCCACTTCAAAATGAATTTCTGAAACAATAAACAGATTTTAATAGAAATCAGCCAGCAAAGAAAAAAATTATATACGAAACATGAAATACTGTTGCTAGCAGAAGAAACAGGGATCATGAAACAGCTCTCTCTGATGGTGACTGGAAACCGCATAAAAACTCATTTCACTGTAGAAACTTTGGATTAAGATTTCAGTAAAAAGATGTTCTGGCATATCAAAGAAACACCTGAGAAGAAGATATTGGTATAAGCTCCAGAACTCTGAAGCCCTCTTTCTCTAATGAAAGGTTTTACATACAGTATTCACATATACACGTATGAATAATTCATTAGAGATGAAATAGGTGGATATTAAGTGTAAATATCTGGGACAGGAATAGACTTTTTTATTTAAAGCAAGGGGCACTAGAAGTAAGGTCCTGATTTTCAGAACTTGGGTTTTCATTTCCATACTTGTAGTTACTATTTGGGGCTCAACTGTAGTTGGAATATGCATGCACCTGAAGATGGAACAGGGGTGTGAAGGTCCAAGGGATAGTAACTAATGTAATTAAATTACTAAGTATACAAAAAGACAACACAAAACAAGCAACATCCTTTCCACTAGTCTAATGTAGCCCTACATGTATGAAACATTAGGGTTTGTTATTTTGTTAAAATAATATTGGCTGTTAGTGTCACTTAATTTTTTTTATAAGCTGAGCAATTACTTTTTAGTTTGATCACAGCAACGCTTACTATATTGTCTACCTGAAAAGCCAACCTCCAGCTCTTGCAGCTGCAATGGAATGGAATCAATTAAATGGATATACCTAAAGTTTTAGTGGACTATACTTATCAGTTTAGCGGATATACTTACTCACATATATTTTCTGTCAGCTCTGGTGTGCATCTCATTTATGACACCTGAACAGCACAACAACTCCATGAAACATGGGAGGAGAAGGTACTTCAGGGCAGGTGCTTGGGGTTCAGGTTGTTCCATCACTAAAGGAGCCAGGAATCCAGACCTGTGGCACGCTGCTCTGGACAATGTGCAAGCACCTCAAATTCCATTACTCACATTTGGCAAGGCACCTACTGGAGTTGTTTTACAATAGTTGCCTATTCATGCTAAAGTCACTGAACTTGAAGACTCCTGCCTTCAGAAGCCCTCTATAAACATTGCCTAACGCATCTTCACCAATCCATTCACTGTGCTTTCACTCAATTCTGTGTTGAGATAAGATGATAACTACTATTCTTTCATAAAGCAGTAAACACACCTCTTTCTCTAATGAGATTCTCATTTGCTTTCCACCTAGATGGCTGCCAATACTTTGAGGTGGGTCTGACCATCTGCCTGTCAGCTAGCACTATGTTACATTATATATTTATGGCTCAGTCCAGAAAGGGAGGTTTGACTGGTGTTCATTAGAATAGGTGAAAGTCACTGAAATTTGCTTGGATCTCTTAGTACCGAGAATTATCCATGTCACAAGGGTGGGAAATAAGCTGTTGTGTCTCTTGCTCAGAGATATTTCTCTTTTAAATGATTCAGAATTACATATTCCTGGGATTCCAAAGAGTAAGGAGGATTGGAAAAAGACATTTTAAGCAACCTAAAGTCAAGATTCAAAAGGATTTTCTGTAAATAGAAGAGAATTTTTCTTCCTTTGAATTCTTTTCTTTAAAACACCATGCTTACATATTACAAAAGGGACATAAAAACAGAAGACAAGACAAAATTTTAAGATTTGGTGCAAAAAGTTGATCTATTACCCACAAATTACAAACTCTTCTAGTAGCACAGATGTTTCAGAGAGATTCAGAGCCACACCATAATATCCAATAATCATCACTCCCGGAGGCAAGCTCAACACTTGTTCTCAAATTACATGTACTGACTGCTATAGAAATATCTAAGTTTCATGAAGGAAAAAAATAAAAATAAATACCTTCAGTGTATTTACTATGAAAGCCTGGACAGCATTCAATAGTTGGATCTCTCTCTTACATTGTCATGAAACAAGGTGAAATCTATATTATACAAACACCAGGACTCTTTTTCCCCAGAAAGTATCTGGCAGTTGAGAAGAACTTACCGAAAGCAATCCAACTACAGATTACAATGGTCTCCTACAACAAGGTTTGCTCTTCTTCTCCTTGACAGTGTTTTACATTTGCATGCCAATTTTATCTCCGAAGATGAATGAAGCATTTCGAACTATTCCCCATGCAAAATACTCCTGTCCGAGCAAACATATCTAACACTCAACAAAGAAGAGGATACACCTTACTACGCTACACTCTGCAGGCAAAATAAGAAAGTTCTAGAATTCAATTTGATGCTGTGGAAATGCAACCACAGGAAACAGAATTAGAAAATCTCCTGCTACAAAATCGGAAGAATGTTTTGATTAATCAGGATTAATTCAACGGACTCTCCTTTCGACTGACACCAGCAATTTTCATCGATTTTTAAGATCTTTCTCATATTCTGAGCCTGTATGATCAGACTAAATGATCTGAAATTAAGAATAATGAGCTTTAGCATGAGTAAGTCATGAGTGGTGTTGGAAATGCCTACTAACCATGCTGTAAACTTGCTTGTCTGTTCCTTACCATCAAAGCAGATGGTAACATAAAAACAGAAAAATAATAACAAGAAATATAATTTAAAACAATATTTTGAT
>Ga0181612_154479_pt1 | contig 13740 bp, 12 predicted proteins | sample HoacroProtozoa21_FD_119630 | JGI IMG/M metagenome (GOLD analysis project Ga0181612, IMG submission 119630) | Hoatzin crop microbial communities from Cojedes, Venezuel. Combined Assembly of Gp0051906, Gp0051904, Gp0051908 | reverse complement strand
CTGTGAAACACTGGAACAGGTTGCCCAGAGAGGTAGTGGAGGCCCCATCCCTGGAAACGTTCAAGACCAGGTTGGACAGGGCTCTGAGCAACCTGATCTAGTTAGTGGTGTCCCTGCTCGCTGCAGGGGGGTTGGACCAGATGACCTCTAGGGGTCCCTTCCGACCCAAAACTTGCTATGATTCTATGAAGTGAGCTATATTATAATTTTCAGGGGAGAAGTGACCCAAACTTTTATGACCTGGGCTGTTAGTTTGGCAAAAACTGCAGCAATAGCGGTGGGAGCTGCACGGTCTACTTTGTAAAAGGGCTGAGCCCTCACCACTCCCGTGGTATGATCTGCTCTTAGTGCTTCTGAGAGTCAAGGGATGTTTGCAGTTATATGCTGCAAACTGAAGGAAGTATTCCCCTACGCATTGCTGTGGGTTTAGCTCTGTGACTTGATTCAAAGATATGGCAGATTTTTTTTGTTGGATTTAGCCGTCATTGGGCACTTCTCTCTTGCTGGAACATTGCTCTGTAGTAGAAGTTTCTGTAACGAGTGAGTGCATCATATCAGCTTTTCAGCCATCGTTGCCTAGTGCCTGGCGTTGTAACTTAACCACTGCTTATTTTATGTTATCATCCCGGGATGTGGACTGCAGTTGAGGAGCAAATATATGTACACTCCATGATTGGGCAGCAACTCTGAGTGGTAGTGGGAAGACCAGCATGGGCTGGCACCCTTTTTTAACCCATACTGTCAATCCTTTATTGTTGAACCATTTAAAAGCAAAAGGAGTGAACTCCAAGCTTTAAGGGAGTGTACTGCTGCCCTCTTTTCATGGGTCATGGTCACATCTCGGTGTGTGTCATTTATTGAGGGGCACACTTTGTCAGCCACCGCAGGTGCCTTGGTGTCCTTACTGCTGGATGAACGCAGTGTCATTTGGGAAAAAGTGGGAAGCCTTTCAGGAACTGGCAAGTTTGAGAGGACTTCATCAGTTATGATCAGTTGGCCCCCCAAGAATCATTTAGGGAACAATTCCCTTAGTTCAATTCAGAACAGAACGTGAATGCAATAGTCCAAGTCTTGTTTCCTGTGTAAGTACAAGAAATAGAAAAGAATTTCATCAGATCTTTTCTTAAAAACTGATGTTTTTTTCCTTCCCCCATTCTTTGGTAACTCTAAGGATGTAATTAGATGTTAAATAAATTGGATTTGACACAAGACAAACTCTAAGAAATTCCTGCTTCTCACCCCTGCTGCTCGCGGCTGTTCCTGCACTGCAGTTTGCTGCTCTGGTTGTGCTGATGCAGCTGTTCGTGGGGCTCTGCTGAAATGATCCAGGTTAAACCTCTCCACACACAAAAATACCCAGCAGCAAAACCTTTTTTTTTTTTTCCTTCTTATCAGCTCAGATCTGCAGATCCAATCTTTTTTATTTATATACATCCCTCCGCAAAGTTGCACAGTTATAAGTGATGTGGCACAGGACTGTGGCATGGAGAAGAGGTGGGTGGCTTTACGTGCATGGTGGCAAAACAGGAGACTGTTTGAACAGAAGTGTGTAAACCAGTGATACTAGTAATTCCTGATGCACCCTGTGGCTTGAGCCAGCTTCTGCTTTCAGCTCATGCGCACGTACAGAAGCTTCAGGTGGCAGTGGCCTCAGCTGGTGTCAGTACGGTAATACTCACCAAACATGATGTTTAGGGGTCTATCTCATTCTGAGATGTTTTTGTACCTGTTTTTTATTTGGCAAGAAAATACCTGTGGTCTTTCACAAACTGTTTGAACTGGAGCAACTGTATTATATATAAAAAACCAACCTCACCACAACTCTTTACAGTGACTGGAAGGAAAATATGAAGTTGAAAAAACAGTCTACTGACTTCAGCTCTATTTCTGTGCGTTTAGTTGCCCAAGTTCTCCATTCATGCCATAGTAGAAGATAGATAGAGGGAGCTTCTTCTGAAGATCACTTAGCATTTTTCACCCCCTTTGCTTACTAGTATAGGAAAGCTGAAATAATTTTCAAGGCACAATGCTTTTTCTCCCAGCCCATGCAATTCACACCTCTAGTGTACAGTGAGTTTGGCTGAAGATGCTGCACAGTGGTTCCAGCCTCTGTTTGTTTGAGTTCTGTACTGACATTTGATGAACAGAATATCACGACAAATTTGGTCTTTTAAATGCAAGGCCATGAAAATATGTTAAGTGTCTGTGCATTGTTGGATTGGATCCTGGTACCCTGGAGCCTGCTTAGGAGAGACTTTTACTTTTCTTTTAACTTCCACTAAAATCGGGTAAATCAGGATAACTCCAGATTTTGCCGCCTCTGAGCATGCCGGATAGAATTGATATGTAAAGCCTTAAACACTCCGGAGCTCAACCAATTAAGAGAGATAATTACAAACTGGGTTGCAGCGAACTCCCATTCACTTGCAGCATTCTCCAGTTTAAAGTTTCTTCAGAGGAGATGCAAGGACAACACTTTGGGGTGGGAACACTTCCTTTTTAAATTACTAAGCAGCATTATTGTCTTAAATGTAAATTAAATAATTAGCGAGGTCAAGAGACCACACAAAAGATTTTATTAGTTTGAATAAAATGCAGGCTGGCATCTACTAGTATAGTAACAACCAGATTTTCTGAGTAAGTATGAATCACTGTATTAGAAGCAATTTCACCTCGTGTCTTGCTCACATATCTACTGTGTTCCCAATTTATTATAGGGCTATAATTATTTAAATACGATTTAGCTACAGATACTGTATTACCTTCTTGATTTCTGTAGAAGGGCTTGGCTTTAATTTCTATTCGGTCTTTGTTCTGTGCTTGATTTTTCTTTGATTTTTCCCTCCTTAGTGCTTATTTCTTGTTTTGCTTTGGGGGTTTGCTTAGAAGTTATGCAGACTTTTTTTTTTTTTTTAAAGTGTAAAGGCATGAGTTTAACAGATTGTGAATTATAAAGCTTGAGTTGTCTTGTTGGCTATCATTCTTGTGTTTTGGCTTTTACTAACTATTTGGCATGCACTACTTTTTCATCCAGATGTAAGAAATGCTACAAAAGTGAAAAAGATGTGGCTGTGTTCTAGTAATGTTTTTGACTAAGTTCTTGTGCTAAGGGCTGTAGATCCTCCCAGTGAAAGAAATATGTTATTTTTCACATTATATTCTGGATAGATAAAATAGACAAATGATGAGAGAAAAGATGCTCTATCATCTGAATCACGTGCAAAAGGAACCGGGGTATTGGGAAGATGCGGTGAGTACATATGCAAAGTTTGTAGTAAGCTGGGAACTAAATCAAAGTCACGTTGTTCCTGTTTTAGTGCATTACGAGTAAGAATAATCTCCCTTTCCTCCAGATTCTCCCACCTTAAATTCTGGATTGGCATGGTTGTTACAGAGTACTTCAAATAATAGCATATAATTTGTTACCTGAAGAGAACATGGAAAATTTTAAGTAGATCCTTATTTTCTGGGTAACGTGGTTAAAGAAGCATTGTCTTGCCTTTATTTATACATGAGAGACAGGGTTCCTGTCAGCCAGCCGTGGGAGCAGGGCTGCTCCCAAGTCCAATGCACTGTGAGGTGTTTAAAGCAGCAGAGCTGGAAGGGAAGGGAGGACTGGCTCTGCCAGTTAGGGAGACATGGCTAAATAAATTGAACGCTTTATGCAGTGACAGGAGCTGAATCATGTGCCAGACAAAGCAGACAGCAGGCGTAAAGCCCAATTAGCATCCACCAGTTATTAGGAAATATCTGACCACAGACAAGAGGGTGACAGAATTGAATTTTATTTAATTCTTCACAGGTCTGTGAGGTTGCAACCCCATGCTTTTACTTAGATCTTGCCTCTTTCAGGCTAGATGTTCAGCACCAGGCTGATGTGAAACCTCATTTTTGTTCTCATGCCTCTTTGAAGTGGCGTGGCACCTAGCTTTAGCAGATATGCCAGGTGTCCTTCTTACAGTGGGTATTTGGTGAGATAGGGAAATGTTATTATCTTTCATTTTATGGACAGTTATTGCAGCACAAAGTAAACAAGGCCCAGACTCCCAAAGGTACTTTGTCTGACACTAAATGATTTCAAGGGCATTCTGGCCCTGCAGATTTCTGAGGCTTGAGGCTGATGTGATTTTGTGCGTTGACACCAGCAGCACAGCCTGTGTGGCTGGCAGACCTGGGATTTCTAGGTCCCAGGCTAGTGGCTTAACCGCTGGACCAGACTGCCTTTCCTAATCTTTTGTTCAGATCTCTGCCTTAAACCTGTCTGTTCTGCGTGATGAAAACCACTGTGGCTTTTTATGCTGAAGCTGTGCCTCTGAGCTTGAAAAGATTTTGTGTTTCTTGGGTAGGGGAGGTCTGTTCTGTTGAACTTATGCGCTGTGGGAACAAAAAGGCCAGCTTGGAGCTGGGTGAGCAATACTTAGCACGCACCCACCCCAGACCTCTTCACTGATTAAATCCTGCACTCTGAGATCGTAGTGAAATAATAGCACAAATCGTCAGAAAATTTGGAGTGTTTAGATTGTGTTTAGCAGGAAAAACTTTGGGAAAGAGTCCACACAGTAAACAAACAGTGAAGTAAAGAGAAGAGTGTTTCTACAAACTCTTTGATCATGGACACACGTATTGCATACATGTGTGTGTGAAAACAGAGTTTAATAAAAACATAAATGAATTCCAGGTAATTAGCAGACTGAATTTTCCTTGGTTCGAGAATTCTGCTGAAGAAGTGTGCTTTTTCAAAATAAAATTTTCTGCTTGATGCCATGCGACTGGCTTTCAAAAGTGAGCAAAGCTACCCTTCGCTTGCTTTGAATCTGCATGTGAGTTAGAGAAGACAGCCAGTGGATAACTTTTTGGGGGATTAAGGGAAGGGGAAAGAAAAAAAAGGAAAAGAAAAAGCCAACTGGGCACTGAGTATCTCTGTTCCCTCCCACTGCAAGGTTTATTGATGCAGTCTGCAGATTTGTGTTTGCTTTACTGCTGGTAGTTAGAACTGGTGATCAAAGGCTAGTGTAGCCGTACCCGTGAGGGGACATAATTGGTTGGACTCTTTGAGTCCTCTGTAACAATACTCGGTTTTGTTGTGTTAGGCAGTGCTCCACAAAGTATAAAACATTGTATGATTGCTAGGGCAGTCGGTCGAATGTTTTCTTCTCGTCTCGTATGCCTTTTATACAGGAAACCAATATAGCTCAGAGCCCCGGGATAAAAGCTTTAAACCTGGAGGGTGCCTGGTGCTTCCTGAGAATCTCACGGGGGGAATGTTCAGTCCCGAAACAGCTTTGCTGACAGATATATTTTTATAGCGTATTATTTTCTGTCCTCATTCTTTGTTTCATTTGAATATAATAGAATCTTTATTTTTAAATGGTCATCTGTGCCTGCTGTTTATATCTTCACCCAAAAATCAGAATCTGGGTTATTTTCTTTTTTTTTTTTGTTTTTTATTTTTTTGACATCACATTTGGTTACTGTTGAACATATGTGCAGCAATGCCTGTACAGCAGGGACATTGTTTATTTTTTGAGTAATAAATTTTCCGCTTTCTTTTCTGTCTTTTGAAAATAATCCCATATTCCAATTTGAACTAAAGGTTATAGACCTATTTATAGTTTTTGAATTTTGGCAGTGATGTAAGCATGTTGTGTGGTTTTATGACTTCATGAGAGAAAAAGCAAGAGTTGCAGATGAATATGTAAAAATGTTATTTTCCTGATTCTTCCTTTAATACATGAAGTGGAAAAATACTTCTCCTCCTGGGTGTAGCTTGTGTATGCTGAGGACCGCTCCAGGGTCCAAGCAGAGAAGCTGTCCAAGCTACTGAGGCAAGTTTCCCAGTGGATTCAAACACAATCAAATTCAAAGAAATAAAATGTACAGAATGGCTTAGTTACTTGGCAAAGTTTAAATGTGGAATATGAGCCCCACGCTGCTAGTGAAGTTATTTTTCTTTTCCACAATCTCCAAAGCTTCCAAAATTATCAGTTTTGTTTAGTCATTTAAAAAGAATAGATGCACAGCTTTCTAGTGTGATAGTTTTTAATTTAGACATTTAGCACAGGATGGAGACACAGGTTTTTAGGAAACATAACACTGCATGCATCCCATCAGTTACAGTTTGCCCAGAGGTGTTACAGAGGAGTGGGCTTCTGAAGCAGCATCAAGGCCCAGGAGCTTAGGGCTGCAGCACATGGAAGACTATCACAAAAGAGACACAGCTGGCTAAGCCACCTTTGCAAGGACATCCAACTGTGTAAATGTGTTCAAAAGAGATTTAAAAATCCACATAAGAGGCAGGAAGCATGCTTGATACTTGCATTCTTCATAGAAAGTCCATTTTAGGGTGCTGTCTGTGAGAGCCAGCCTCCCCCTGCTACTGCCCCCGTGCAAACCCACACCCTCCAGCTCTAGGGGACGAAGCGGTGATGTTTGCACAACTGCCTTTTGCAGGTGGGCGACTGCACAACGCCAGGTCAGCGTGACATAAATGCACCACCTTGGACACGTTGCAGTGGTCTTCGTTGCAAGTTCCTGCCCCTGGAAAGCAAAGCAGGTGGCAGAGCCAGAGGGAGGCTTTGCTCTCCATGCTGCCACTGGCTGTGAATGACTTTTGGACAAATTCTGAAATCTGATTCTTAGTTTACCCATGTGTAACTAGCAACTGCAGTGTTAGCCTCGGAGAGTATTCCAGAATAGAACTGGTAAGGAAAAAAGACTTCTGTCCCAGAGAAACTGTAAAGATTAAAAAGTCATATATATGTCTGTATATGTGTGTGTTTGTATATACAATTATTTAATATTGAACATAACTTTGTACATACATGTAAATACATAATCTCCAATTTAATCATAATGAAAACCCAAATAATGAAAATCTTCATTATAGAATATTTTCTCTTCTCCAGATTTGTTAAGGTGCAGTCATAATGCATCTTCTTGAGACAGTCAAATGCTTCGTTGGAGTTTTAATATTCTGTGGAAAGAAATGATTTTGCTGAAGCGGGATTTGCTGCTCAAAAGCTGTTTCAGGAATGCCTTTCTGTTGCATAATGTAGTACCTGGGAATTATTTTAAGATCCTTGCAAAAGAACAGCCAGAGATCTATGACATTATAATTAATAATTATAATGCAGTTAATAATTACTGTTATGATTACTTAACTCTTTTAAGTACACACAGTCATTTTATGTGCTTTCCTCCTTGTAGATTGATCAGCTTAATTATGGTATTTCTGTTTTCATGTACTTAGTACCTATTAAAATGAAGCTTAAAATGCATTCTCAAGCAAATTAGAAACTGCTTTGTGTGTTTGGGGGCTATCTCAGTGGGAGTGGACTAGCAGTTTTTATCTCCTCAGTGCTGATGGGGCTTGAACTTTGGGTTGTGTCTATTTCCCAGACCTTTGACAGAAAACGCTCTCTCTCTGTTCTCAGTATTTTGAGCACTACAGGTAATGGTCTAATGATTAACACTTGGAGCAGTGGGGAACCAAGTGTATGCCATCATCCCAATATAGTGGGTTCTGCCAGCTCCTGAAAGAAGGAAACCTCTAGAAGTTTGCAGAATGGCACATTTTGTAACCGGATAATGCAATCGGCTTTTCATATTTCAGTCAGTATTAAGGGTTATAGACTCTTCATCACTGTTCACATGCCCCTTGGCAATTAGACAATTTAAAAATCCTCAGTGGATAGAGGTCAGTATGCAAGTCTGCACAGGAAATGTCTGCAAGACTGAACAAATTACACGTATGATTTTAAAGAGACCCAGAATCAACACCCCCCCCCCCCAATAAGTGATGACATAAAAGAATAAGACCACCTGTGTAAGTGGCCTCCAAAATCTGCTGAGATTAGGCCTAAATTTGGACTTCAATTTGAGGCCCTGCACTGCTTGCAAAGTTGTGTCTACACCAGAAAGTTGAGTCGCGCTTTGTGGGTTTTGTTTCTTTTTCTTTCCTGGCCTCGATGGAGTCATCTGATGCCGTTACTGCCCGTGATGCCCGCACAGATAAGCGGTGCAGCAGCAGTGCATTGCTCGCTACGCCAGCGTTTTGAGCTGAGTTTGTGTATCTGCAGAGCTGACTCACGTCAGTTGAGCTGCCTGACCAGCATGGATGTGCTGGGAGACTCGAGGGTCTAAAGCGTTATGCATCTCTTCCTCTCCCTCAGATAAGCCCTTGGTAGCTGTGTTTATACTGGTATCTCCTGGGCAGCTTTCTCATTCTGCTTCAGCTGCTTCTCTCAGCACAGCCTACTTATTACACATAGGTCTCAAAACTTTTCCTTTTGCTCTTGGATTCAAATCTCTCCGTTACTGGGGAAGGACAGCTGAAGCTTTGGGATTCAAGAAACTCGAGTGGGTTTTTTTTCTAGGCTTACTTCTGAGATGCTCTTTCTTCCTCACTTGAGGTAAACTGTAAAGAGGATCGATAATATTTGCCTGCTTCACTGGTTTATGCAACGGTGTCTATAACAGTTTTTGAGATGCTTGCAGGAGAGTGCTCTTAGAAAGTAAAGTGCTGTTAGTAGTGGTGGTGTCACACTATAATCACGCATGAATCTTCAGTCATTAAAACACTAGAGTTTAATGTTTCTGCACCTCAGCTTGGAATCAGATCATCACCACTGGAATCCAGGGCGCTCTGTGCATCAGTAATGTACCAGTTATTTGTGCCTTTCGTAGGCTAAAGGACAAGGAAAGAAAAGCAATGGATGAAGGCTTCTGTCAAGGATCAGAGCTGGTATTGACCAGGTAATTGCTTTCCTCCCTTCAGCTTGATAAGCTTTTACAGTTTCTTCAGCCTGGTTGCTTTTACGCTGTCATATTTATCGTTATATGGTTGTTGGTTTTTTTATTGCTGATAATAGCTTATTGAGACTTGAGGAACTTTATTTGCTTAACCTTGGATCTCTGGAAAAGAAGCTGGTTACTTTGAACCTTTCAGCCTTGTCTCTTAAGTGTTGAAAGAAACAACTCTAATTTAGGGCTTTTATTGCAATTTTAAACACACAAATAGATGCCTTCATTCTTAAAATCAAGATCAAAAGGCCAGAGAGTCTGGAGTGCATCAACCGTGTATTGGTCATTCATCATTAATCAACTTAGACATACCTATCTCTCTGTCAGGGTCTCTTCTTCCCGTGTGTTCACTCAGTCCCACTGCTGGAGATATATAAAGTCAGGAGGAATCCCAATAGATCCCAGCTGTTACGTGCTGTAAGTAAGGACAACTTGGCTTCCTGGCATACTTTGATGTGAACATAGTGCTTTGTCATATGGATGAGTCTCTATGCTTCTTATATGCAACGCTGTTATACTTCAGCCTTGGAGTTTGGATTTTCTGTTTGCACTTCTCATGAAGATTGCTTAAAATAACACATCCTAACTGTTGCAGACTGATTGGTTAATTTTGTAACTGATAAAAGCAATAAACTAACAAACATCAGAGTGCTTAGGTCCAAAGTCCAAAAATGTAAAGAAAGAACAAATATCTGAATGTCTGACAGTTAATTTCCAGCCTCTGTGTACATGAATATTTGCATGTTGTGACCCTTCCCTTTTTGTATTGTACAGTCTGTGCGTCATCACTGCTTAACTCCACTCTGTGTGTTGTGCAATTTGTTTGGCCTTGCATCTTACAAGTCAATATATTGGTTTTCATTAGTGCTCTGGTTCCATAAAGTGAATTATCTCTTTGGATAGGATATACAGCAAAAGAACAGATATGTTGCTTTAGAAGGACAATGTTCTTGTTTATGTGCATAGGTGTTACTTAGCAGAGGTTGTGTACGCTAGACTGCTTGCCTTTTTTCTGTTAGCTAAAATAAGATTTGATCGCATATGTAAGACGCGATAAAATTTTAGAAGCACATTTCTACCTAAAGCAATGGAGTTAAAACATACATTCGTACTCTTTCCATTCTGATTTTTCCTCTCAACCCTACTATTATTACTTCCATGCACTAAAGAAAAGCTCACTTGCCAGGTAAATCTAGTGATAGGCAAACTCTGCCCTGAAAAGCTTATGTTTATAAGAATGCCAGTATTCTTGCTAGATAGCTAATTATGCAGAACAGGAAAAGTTATTAGATCACACGTAACCTGCAGTCTGCAGGAATTATGTAAGAAATAGCAAAATTGGCCCAGATCTCCCAAATTCCAATCAGTATATTAATCAAAGAGCATCTTTCCTCTGTCTGTTTCCTCTCTCTTGTTCTTACTCATCGCAGGTACGCACTTTATGGTGATGGTCCCAATAGCAAAGTATGACATAAAGATAATATATGGAATATCTGGTGAGGAAATGCAGAGTCGTCTTGCGTGGTGTTTTCTTGTTTTGTTTTTGGTTTGTTTTGTGTTTTTTTCCTGCCAGCTTGTATTGTGGCAGAGAGGGCAGAAGCTGCTTGGGCGCTGTGGTTCTGGAAGGCAGCTGAGCAGATCTACCTGCTCACCTCTTGAGCAAAGGGGCTGTCCCTCCCTTTCCCTGCTGCTGGCTCTGGCATACGTAGGGCAGCATGCTACGCTGCTTCAGTTCACTGGTGTGGCGGAAGATGGGTCCTGGGTAGTATTTGGTGGGTTACTGAACCAAACTGTTAAAGTAAGAGGGTCTACAAATGTCAAGACCAGTTCAAGATAAGCCTAGGGAATTTCCTGTATGCAAACCTTTCCACTTTTCTGATTCACTGCCTAAATTTGTCTTTGAAAACAACCAGGAACTCTTTGAGAGAAATTATTCCATGGTGATAAATGTGGCACAACAGTTCTGTAATTTTGCTTTTATTCACCAGATAACAGGTCAATGTTTTTCTTTTCTCCTAAGATCTCCTTTATGTTGTGGGATTGTCTAATGACAAGCTCTTCAAAGGAGAGAAACAATATTCTTACACACATGGAAGCCTTCCATTGTTTCCCCTGCTGCTCCTTGGGCTGATGCTGATGCTGTATTCAAGGAGTAATTGTGGGAAGTCAGTGCTCCTCTTCCTAAACATAAACTAGGTTGAACTGCACTCTTCCTGTCTGCTATTGTTAGCAAGAGCACTAGAAAATTGCTGTGTACCAAGCCAGTCATGGAAAAGAAAAAGCAGGACAACTAGCATTTTTTCACGGCTGAATGCAATGCCTACCTTTTCACCTGCTGTACATAGGATCATTTGTCCAATAATCTTAATGAGAGGGATGATTTCATTCACTGTAATGAAATAATATGGGGAAATGAAGTTAACAGGTTTAGGTTGTGTTTTTTTCCTCAGTAATAATGATGTCTCTCAGACCAGTGTTAGCCCATGAAGGGAGCAGTTGTCTGTTTGCTCAACAAGCATGGTAAGGACTTTTTCAAAGTTTAATAGTATCTTTAGCTAAGATCTTTATTAAATAATTTGTCCTTAACCTTCTCCGTGTTGCCACAAGAGAAGACAGTGAAATACAGTCAAACTTAGAACCATATCAGTAACTAGTTTTTATAGTTCTTAGAGCCTTCCTGCTTTAGATTGAGATGGTAAGCTGAAAGTCAGAGCAAAAGGAAAAAAAATCAACCCCAAACTTAGTATTTCTGGATGTATTTATTTGCAGCAAAGAATTAGTATAAAATATGTCACAGAAATGTATTGCTTGGTTGCATACTATTAAGGAGGATCTTACCGTAAAATTGTTCTTTTCAAGCCTGGATAGTTGGAACGAAGCTATTCCTGCTGCTAAAATTTTCTCTGCTGATATGTCCTGGGGACTTTGTTATTCACAATCTTCTTTCCAATGTAAGGAATCTTCACTGAGGTCAGAAATAGTGTTGTTTTAGGACACGTGTGAAACTTCATATGGAAATTCCTAGTATAGAGGAAAGAATTTAATTCTGTGTTTGGAATTAAGTTCAAGCTTTTGTTTTTCTTGTTTAAAAGATACTTCCAGAGCAATACTAATTTTCTGAGTAACACGTCTAGTTGCCAGCTGTTTTGAAGACTGTTAGCTTTTAAAACATTTATCTTGTGACATAGTAGTATATTTCCAGGTACCAGATATGGCTGATTTGGGTCCAAGAGATTAATCAACTTAATCTAATTTAACATATTCATTCCTTTTGTTCCTGCTTCTCATAAGGAAGAAGATTTATAAGGCGTCCTTATAAGGTGGAGGCATGTATCATTTCATAACATGATTCAGAGGACCATATCAACCCTTTGATTAGGGTAAGAAAATTTTCTTTTTTTAATTCACAAAGACAGTGAATGATGATAAGCATGCTGGAAGAATTTTTAGGTTAATGAGGCATGAAGAAGTGTAAGCTTTAATAAAGTGATAGTATTAGCTGTGGCTGAGCAATGTATTTAAGAATACCTAGTATTGCTATTCAAAACTGCTCTTTTAATAACCTTTTTGTGTCAATAACTGTAGGCCTGTGTGAATATCAAAAGCAAGGAATCCTTTTCTGCATAGAAGTGCTCAGTTTTAGAGCTGAGTTTGAAACTGCAAATCTGCTACAAAAGCAAAGGAAAGACAAGGTTCATTTGGCAGAAAGAGTGAAAAATTGTAGGTCTTGAAATGTGAAATGAGAACTATTGGCTTGTGCTACAACCAACTTTACCTACCTATATGGTCCGTAGAAATGACTAGATGGATTTTGGGATAGATGCTTATCTTAAAAATGTATGTATTCATGTCTTTGAGTTCCAGAAAAGTCATTGTTCTGGGCTGAAAAATGGTTTGAAATGTTGAAACCTGCTACAATTTTCTGTCAAAGCAAAGAGTTGACAGGTTTCAGTCTAGAGAAATCAAGGCCTTGTTCAAACGGAAGCAGTTAAACTCAGTAAAAGCTGTTGGAGCAGAGTCCATCTAAAACACTCTGGCCATCGTGTATGAGGTCAGCGACGTGTTACAATTCTGCTCTAGAGTCTGGTTTTTAAGGAATGATTTGAAGTATTCTCGTAGCAAAACAATGCTATCTTCCTTATCGCTTGTGCTCTGGGGTCCCATTTGGTCTTTTTAGGGCCTAAAACGAAGACTCAGCAGTTCTGTAGGGATAAGGAGTAAGACCCCGGCGCAGCTGAAGTCAGCAGGTTCATGTCTATCTCGTACATACAGTCTGGAGTATCGCCGTTTTGGGGTTTTTGTGAGCCATAAATAGTTGTTCCAGCCCTTCGCAGGCGGTCGCGCTGTGTGTACGCTGAGCTGGAGGCGCGTTTCTTGGCGCGGGACGAGCGGCTGCGAAGAAGGAGGGTGGCAGCGCCCGCCGCCCCCTGCCCCACCGCTGCCCCCACGCCAGCTCCGCAGCCTGGGACGCAGGGGGTCCCTGCTGACCTCTCCTCCACGTCGGAAGGTTTCAACGTTATCGAGGCCAGATTTGCATGAGAGCGTGGTTTATGTATGGGGGCTGTTGTTTTGAAGGGGAGGGTAATGACTTGGCCATTGCCCGGCTGAGGGCTCTTTTTTAATGTTAAACACCCTTGGAACGCCGGTGGAAGCGGGCTCAGTTGGCCGCATCTCTGAGAAGAGCGCATCACAATAGCGCATTAGTTATCCTGGCTCGATAAAAACAAGAAGGGTGAATGAGAAAGGGTAGCACAATGCCAACTGCTCAAGAGCAGCTTAGATTGAAAGAGTTGCCTTCTTTTTGTCTTTTTTTTTTTTTTTTTTTTTTTTTTTTTTTTTGGGGGTGGGGGGAAAAAACTGCAGCTTTTTTAAAGTTTTCTGGTTTTAGGGTTCACAAACTCCAGCCCTTTGGGGGGGGCGAGGCCGTGGTGCGGGGCG
>Ga0181612_176656_pt1 | contig 13741 bp, 13 predicted proteins | sample HoacroProtozoa21_FD_119630 | JGI IMG/M metagenome (GOLD analysis project Ga0181612, IMG submission 119630) | Hoatzin crop microbial communities from Cojedes, Venezuel. Combined Assembly of Gp0051906, Gp0051904, Gp0051908 | reverse complement strand
TGCTGGGTAGTAACTGGGTTGGTAAGGGCATAAATGGTCTCCTGTTCAATAAAGGGTGGTAGTAGATCATGCTTGGAAACATTTTGGAGGAGATTGCTTGCTTGAGGTTTTCTGCTGCATTGTTTTTCTGAAAATGGTATTAAACGGAGCTGTGTTTACATGAACAAGCCCTGCGGGCAACCATGCAGTGAGCGTGTTCAAAACTGTTTCTTTCTGGGTATTTTTAATACACTTGCAAATTGTATGATTCAGAGGTACTGGTGGCCCCCTTGCAGTTATTTTGCAGAAGTATCTGTAACCAGTGGCCCACTTTTCTGGAGATACCATGGAACCCAAATCCCACTGATTTTGATAGTAAGGCTTTCTGAATTTCTTGTTTCTCCGGGCTGGTTTTGTTGAGTAAGTCCTTAAGTGGGTGAAAGAAATTGATTTCAGGGTTGAACCACCTGAAAACCCTTGAACATGTAGTGCTTGGAAGTTCTGGTAGTGGCTAGAGAAGCGCTGCCAGCACCATTGCACTTGCTGGGTACCTTGAGGGAGGAGGGATGCTGCGCCAGCGCAGTGTGAGCCAGCGTAGAAAGCACCGATCAGCTACCTCATCGCTGCAGCTGAAACTCCGTGGGCTAGAACAGCCCTTTAGATACCTGCAGCCTTTGAACTGCAGAGCCTTAGACCACAGGGCTTTAATGTTTTGCATTTTTAGAAATGAAACGCTCGTAAAATGTGCATGAGAAGGTTCCGTAGATGAGGAGCTGTGCTGGTGTTTGGTAGGTGGCATGGTGTGTTGATGCCACGGCAGGGCAGGGTTCCTGCGTGCGGGCAGGAAACTCCTTTGGATGGAAAACAGAAAGGTTAATGTTAACATTGCGCCTTTCTGGTGTCACTGCTGAGGGTTGTCAGAGGTATAGTTCCCAAATATTAATCAGAATCAAGTTTACATCTAGGGTAAATATTTTTTCTAGAAAATTACACGTTCTCTGTCTTGTGCTCTGTTTGGCATTTGGACTTGTGAGAACCTGTTGTATTAAGATACTTTGCACCGTAATTCTGGGGGAAGCCAAGTTCTAGGATTAAAGCTGTTCAGGGCTAGAGTGGCTTTTGGTCTTGCTCTGTGTCCAGCTTTACATGCTATTTTTTGGTCAGAACATCCAAAGGTATTTTGTCAAAGGTTCATTGGCAGAAAGTGGCCAAAGTTAAAGCAAAAATTGGAGTTGCTTTAACAGAACATACTGCCTTGTGAAACTGCAGTGCTTTAAACTCAGCATGGAGTGTTTGCTGAGGTCTGAATCATGAACCTAGCTGCTATGGCTGAGCACGGTGGGATGGTGGAATGAGTAACAGTATCTTTCTTTATCTCTTCTTCTCGGGCAGTCTTCAGCCTGGCCTGGCAGAACATGCTCAGGGAGATGGCCAGGAAGCTGAGGAGCTCTTGCATAAAAAGCAACGACTGAACATGGTTTCTTCATCTTCGGATGGAACGTGTGTAGCAGCTCGCACTCGCCCAGTCCTGAGCTGTAAGAAGCGACGGCTCGTTCGACCTAGCAGCATTATGCCCCTTTCCAAAAAGGTGAGTGCTGTTGGGGGTTTGATGCGGTGTATGGCTGAAGCTCTGCACCAGAGAGCCTGGTGAGGTGCTGATGCAGTGATCCCGTGTGCTGTTGCAGTTTGCATGAAGAGGTCTCCCTGTTTTGGGAATGTTTGTGGTTATTAAGAGGGAAAAAATAATGGGGGAGAACAGGAGCGCAGTGAGACTTCAAAGGCTGTTGAAGAAGTAAAGGAGAAACCAAGGAGAAGCTTTTAATTTGTTGGAAGACTTTTGTTAGCTGTCACTGGAGGGGCAAGATGCTGAACTGTGGTGTGGGTTTGCTTTTCTAAAACCAGCCAGCCTGAGGTGAACTTCAGGCCGGGTAGTTCGATATGGCACAGTCTGAGCAGTCAAAAGAAGCTCTGAAAAGTCAAGCATCAGGAAACCTTAACTGCGAGCGGGGGAATTAACGCAGCCCCAGGAACTGGCTGCTGCTTGCGCAAAGGAAAACTACAGTTGTCTGACCAGGCGCGTGTGGGCTGTCTTGCGAAAGGCCTGCCGAGGTGATCGCGTTCCCTTCCGCCGCTTACGTGTGGAAATCACGGAATGCTGTGGCTCTGCTCTTGGGTTTGTTTTCATTTATTTATTTTATACTCCTCTCCACAGAGTCTTCCCTTGCCCTTATGCAGAATTCAGTTCAGTGGAAATACTGTTTATTCCCTATATGAGGAAGGGCCATGCTTCATTTTTTCGATTTCTTTTAGGAATAAGCTGTCAGCTGGAGGATTAACAGTTAGAAATTGAGAGAATGAGGACCCTTTTTGTGCATGCAGCTCTCATGGTTGCAGAACCATAGATGGCAAAAATCCACTTACCTCTGAGTCAAAGTGTTTCAAGTCAAACTTTACCATAGCATTTTGGGGGTTTTCACTCGGTGGGTGCTGGAGTTTTAAAGAGAAGCTCAGAAAGCAGTGTTTTTCTGAGCAAAACAGATTCTCCCTCGACTGAGTTAGCTTTAACTGATTACTCATTTGCAGTATTATCTGGGGTATTTCTGTTAGACCTCTGCAATGACTGCTTGCAAGATCTGCAGTGACGTGAAAGTTCATAAACTATCCCGTAGGTGATGCTGACTTGTGCACTCAATGTTTGAAGAAGCATCTGTTAATTCTGTGTTAGTTTTTTGCTATATTCGTCAAATACATTTGATAATCACATGGTTCAGAAGAGCAGTTCCAAAGCACAGAAGATGTGCCAGATAGCAGAGGATTTGTATGGACTCCTGCAGTTATTTGAGAAAAAGCTGCGTGATGGCTACGTGATGGTCCAGAAATACCATGTGCAGTTGACTGCGCTCTCGCATCTGGCACCGAGTCGGGTTGCTGCGACCAGAAATTACAACCGGAGAGTTCGCTGTTGCAATAGAGATCGTCCATAACTGTGCCTAGTGTTTTACAAAATCTGAATACAACATCACTTGAAATTTTTGGGTCAGGAGGTGTCCTGTAGGAAAGATGTCCTGTAGAAAAGAGATGAGGCTTAAAGGTGGAGTGGGTCTGTAGCCTGCACTGGGTTGCAAACAGGACTGATCTTGTGAAACAGGGCGGGAGGGGATCTCCCGCAGTCGCCCACAGCATCCTCATGCCCCAGAGCCAGACTGCTTTTTCCTCCTACCCTGCCAGACGGTTTGTCTAAACCTCCTTAGGCAAGCTCTTTGAGTGCTTAGCTAGTCTTGTTCTTCAGACAGCAAAACCAAACCAACCAATCTTTCTCTTATGAGCTGCCTTGGCTGCCATTTAGAGTCATTACCAGTAGTCCAAGCCCTGGTGCAAACTGGTCAGCTCCCCTCGTCGCTTCAGCAGCTCTCCCTGAAGTGTGAAAGTTGATGTGGTAATTCTTGATGTGCTCACCTCTACGCTGAACACGCCACGGGTCTTTCTGGTTTTGCACATAGGAGGTATTTTGTTGGATCTTGTCATTTGTTGTTGTTTTCCTCTTCGTTTGCTGCACACATTTCTTGAGAAATACGTGCCCCAAACTGGGTGCAGCCCTCCGGCTGGTGTTATGGATGCCGAGCATAATGGCAGGTTTACCTCAGGCCTCTTGCACAGCCGTCCTGGTCATAAAGCCCTGGGGGGTGTTAATTCTCTGTGATGGTACGGCACTGCTGATTCATCCTCATCCTCTGATCTGTGACAACCACCAGATCCTCTGGGCAGAACTGGTGCTCGGTTACCTCTTCCTCCTCTTCACTGGTCACCGAAGCGTCTACTTGTTGCATTTGCCCTCAGCGAATTAAATCTTGTTTGTTTTAAATATTTTCCAGCTCTTCCCTTCAAGGTACTTTTAGCCCTTCCCAGTTCTTGTGTTATTTGTTGAGGCTTAAGGATATTATCTCTTCCATCATTCAAGTCATTAATGGAAATGAGCTGAATAATACCAGAGTTGGAACAGACTTGTGCAGGACCCAGTTTGATGCATCCTTCAGTTTTGATGGGGAATCGCAGGTTGCTGGCTCTGTGTGGGATTTACATCCAGTTCTGCAGCTGCCTACAGTGGTTTCATATAAATGAAGTCTATAAATTTGTGAATTGAAAGTCTGTCCTGCTTTAAGAAACAAGGTTGAAAACCACCCTTTTTCATTCTGGGAAGGCGTCCCTGTAAGTGTCAGCTCTTGGCATATAGTGATGGCTCTCTGACCCATCTGAACTCAAAAAGGCTTTTTTTTCCCCTCTCTGACAACTGAATTGTGCTGCCTCATGCTGTTTGTAAATGAGGTTTGAACCTGGATTAAAATTAAACACTTTTAGTCGAATTTTGTAAATGTTAAACTGTCTGTGCTGCTGAGGAGTAGTTTTCAGTTGTGTTTTGGTGAAGTTAAAGTGTCCTTTTATGAGTCCAGGCGAAATGAACACGTTTCATACAAGGTGGGAAAAAAACCCACCCAAACCCCAAACAGCCTTTAGGTTGTTTGTCATGAGCTATCAAAGTGGAACATGCAAAGAGAGCCCTCGGACACATTGACCTCTGATATGCTGATGCTATTCTCTCTCCCCTTTCCAGGTCCATCGTAATAGCCTGGCGCGATGTAGCTGTGATGTGAACCCTGCGTGTGCTCTGTGTGGCACTCGGAGCTCGACGACTCTGGAGATCCAGTACGATGCCCCTTTGCTGGAGCGCCTCTCCCAGCTGGACTCGTGTATTCATCCTGTCCTGTCGTTCCCAGATGGTAAGCACAGCACCCACGGAGCTGCCAGGGCTGTTGTCACACCGGGTCCAGAGATGGGTTACAGGGATGCTTGGTGGTGCTCTGGAGCCTGCTCCTCCATCCTGGGCTTCCAGAGGAAGCGCAGATCTGCTGGGGCACCACCAAGCTTGTTCAGCTGCAGGTATTTTTAGGAGTAGAGCAGAAGGAGCATTTAACTCCATTTACTGGAGCAGAAGGGTCTGGGAAAGCATTACACCTGAAGTCTGCTCTGCTGTGAACGTACAGGAGCCTGACCTGCAGCCTCACTCGGGGCGGAGAAACGAAGCCATTTCTGGGGGTCTGTACTGGGACCTGGGCCTGAGGCTGCTCTCTTTGTTGCTGTAAACCACTTGAGAATTACTTGCTTCCACAGAGTGTATTCATCTGCAGAAAATGATTTGTGGATTGGTTTAAGTCACAGGAAATTTTTTTGACCTTGTAAGGAGTTGTAAATGATCTTCCATGGTTCAGAGGGTGCAGCAAGAAGGGATGTTCACATTAAGACGCTCGTTTCCCTGTGTTACAGTATCAGGGTTAATCATCATTAAGAGGAATAACTAACCAACCCTGACTGGGGGGTATTCACAGACTTCATGTGTAGGGACTTTTCCCAAGGGAAAAGAAGTAGTTTCCAGAGTCTTCTGTGTCCTAAGCTGCCAAACTAAACACAAGTCTGTTCTTTGACCAAAAACTGTCGGCTTGCATGAGATTGGTGTCCATCAGTCATCTTTTTCCTCTGATCATGAAATACAGGACCACAAATGACCGAAACAACTGGTACTTCCATCAGGAGAGCCAGGCAGTAAAGAGCTCATAGCGGTTCCTTCCCTTGGTAGGAGTGCCGGGTTGCTTGAGGTGTAAAACACCCAGTTACCAGCTGGTGTTGCTGGGAGGAAGGTGTTTGTCCCTGCTTCTCCTGAGGATGACAAGCGGTCTGTCCAAGTGAAGACGCTGGGCTAATGTGTGTGTTTGGGTTCGAATTCCAGCTCTGCACAAACTTCATGTGACCTTAGGAAATGCATGGGAGTGTCTGGGAACAATTAATCTGGCATCTTTCGCTAGCACTATATTTAAAACAGACTAAAATAGTAAATTGGTGCTATTTTTAAAAACTAAATGTCTCCCACCCCCCAAAGACACATCTCTATTAAGGAACGCTAAAGGAACTTAACGCGCTGAACTCCTGAAGCAGAAATTTGTTTCCTGCTTTCACAGCACTTGTAATCCTCTGTCTGTAGGGTTAAATCTAATCACCGAGGAAGTGGTAAGCAAACCTGCTGTGTGCTGTTGCGGTGTGGCCACCAGGCAAATTTTCTCCTCCCATATTCACTTTGCATTTTCTTAGGGTCAGCTGCAGCCAGCTCGTGTGGTAAAAGATCCATTCTGGCTGCGTGAGGTTAGAACCTTGGTTTTTAAAGCTGTATGATGTAAAGCTTAAAAAACCTTTACGGAAATACCCATTCCCCCCTCTCTCCCTCAGATTAACTTTGATTATTCACTAATGCTTAATATAGTTTTGCTAGGGTTGCTTTTTGGGGATGGGGGTACTTTTCTATCCAAACATAAAGCCAGGCAGCGTGCTCAGGTAGGGAGATTGCTCTGCCTGACGCCGTTAGTGTGCATCGAGGTGACCCAGAGTGCTGCTGGTGCTCTTTGTGATGCTCTGGGGGCTCACCTTAAAGCCAGCTGGCTGGGCCGACGGGCAGAGGCTCAGTTAAGCCGGTCTGGAGGAGCTTGTGGGACTGTTAGATGGAGCCTGGCCTCGGAGCTGTGAGCATGTGCTGGCTTTCGCTTTGAGCCCGTCTCTCCGGGGCTCCTCGGTGCCAGCAGCCGGGATCTCCGGCGCGCTTTGCCAAGGGCAAAATTGCCAGGCGCCGCAGGAGGAAAAAGATCATTTATACTTCTGGCAAGCAGGGTGCGGGCATCACAGCGTTTAACCCGTTACGCTTGCGCTTCCTAAGGGCTTTGTCCCCTTCCTTTCAGTTGTTTGGTGGTTTGTGGGTTTCTTTTTTCCTTTTCTGGTTCATCGGATTTCTCGCTGGGAATTTTCGGATGATGTAATAACGGCGGTGGGGAGGATGAGAGCGGGGCGCTCGGGCTCAGTCTGGTTGCCATCTGCCGGTCCCCGGGAGGCCTGCATCGCCCGGCCGAGGAGGAGGAGGAGGGACGGTGTCGCTTGCTGCACGGACTCCGGTGCAGTGAGTGCTGACAGCAGGGCAGTGGCAACCAGCGAAGAATTCATTTTCCGCTGACAACGTTTTGTCTTGTGTTTTTCCTCTCCCTTCGACCCGTCCCCTCCTTCCACAGATGTGTGGGCTGCTGGGGTGGGAAGAACTTTAAGGAGAAAGCAGAAGATTAGCAAAGAGGCCATTTTCCCAAAGTCAGACCGCTTCAACACGCCGATGTTGCAGCCTCGCCGGCCATGTCCTTAAAGGGCTGGCTCGGCCCCTGTTCTTTGGGACATGTCTCTGCAAACCAGTACTGGTGGCCAAAGAGCCGCCATCGCACTGTGATAGCCGTCCTTAACGAATGGACGGGGCTAAACCAGGGCTTTAGCCATCAAGGTACTTGAAATGCAGCTGCCCTGGCTTTCTCCGGAGAGTCCAGTTCCCCCCGTTGATAACAGCCGACTCCTGCCCGTGCTCTGCCAGCTCTCTCCGTCCTTTTTGCCTGCCCGGATCTGCTGCTGGGGCTTTCCAGTCCCTGGAACCGGTGGGGAAATTTCGTAGGGGTTCAGATATCGACCGTTGAGACTACTGACAGGGCTGGAATCTCTTCAGCTTGCCCTCTGAGGTTATCTAGATGCAGTTTCTACATCCCATGGCAGCTCCTAATTGCCTCCGCGTCCCCTCTGTAGAGCAAGGAGCTTTATTCGTCGTGCAGGGCCTGGGAAGGTTCAGCTCTGCTCAGGGTTGCTTCAAAGTCCCTGTGAAAATGCCATGTGAGCTTGAGAGATGTGGGGGAGGGATGTTTGTACTCCTGATGCTCATCTTGGTGCTTTTAACTCCTAGTTGTGGCGGCGTGAGCTCGCACGGGGTGACGGTCTGCTGGTCTGTGCTCAGGGAGGAGAGCAGATGGGGGACGCGTCAAACCACGAGTGCTGGTGGAGAGTCACAGAATGGCAGGGGTTGGAAGGGACCTCTGCGGATCATCTGGCCCAGCCCCCTGCCAAAGATCTTAGGGCTGTAGATCGAGAAGATATTTTCATGTCTCAGTAGTTCTGCCGTTAACCCTAAAGGCTTTAATGCTTTTCCAAACTAGGATTTTGGCCCTCAGGCGTATGAAGGAGAGCCGGCTCTTGGAGGAGACCTAGGCAGCAGTATTTGGTGGTCAGATCTGAAGTTTGAAGCTATGAATATTGAAAGGAAGGCTTATTAGTGGGACTCCTGAGGCTGGAGTAGTTTGCTACTCCAGTTAATGTTTTCTGTAGTCTACCTTAGCCTATCTGCTCAAGAAATCCACGGAATAATCTCAGTAGTGTTCTGCGTTTCAGCTGAGGTCGGGAGTGCACGTCTGTGTGGGATTTGGGAGAAACGAAGCTTGAGGAATGTGGGCAGAAGCGGCATCTGCCGAATTTCATAGCAGTGCAGCGTGCTCAGGCTCATTGTGAGACGGCAGGGCTGAACAGGGCCAGGTACTCTGGGTTACCGTGATGGGTGGGAGGCACAGAAACCTCGGGCTGGGGATGCATCAGTTACCCGGATAATTACCCGTGAGTTTGCCTGCTCGCAGATGGCTGCGCGACCCAGCCCCTGCCTGGGGAGCTCCCGGGGAGCTGCAGTCCTGCTGCTCTTTGAGCCTCGAAGTGTGCTCGCTTACACGACGTTCGTTAGATGATTGAGGTGCCACGTCAGGCAGATTAACGTTATACAGTACTTGGTTGGCTTTTGGCTTGACCTGAAATTGAGGATTTAAGCTGAATGTCTCTCTACCAGCCCGTACCTCTGTAGATGTGATGTGCTGAGCTATCTCAGATTCTTGGAAGTCAGATCTGAGATAGCAGAATTGAGTGTGGCAGTACAGGAGATACCTTCGGTGGTGAAGATGCATGGTTTTTCTGACAGAGGCGTCATTCTCCTGCTGGGATGTATTTGGGCTGTGAATCCTGTGGGAATGTCCTTCTCTCAAAGAGCTTCAGATTAGAAATGTTGGGTCCTGACATTGAATCATAGAATCATAGGTTGGAAAAGACCTCTAAGATCATCAAGTCCAAGCATTGCAGATCCTCCCTGAACATGAGGAAGGTGTAAGCAAGCCTGGGTTTTACAGTCAGTGCCTGTGTGTTGTGAAGGGCTGTTCTTACTGGGGGCCTGGGAGAGGATTACGGTACTGCAGCTTTCTGGCGCCTAATTTAGTGAATTGGAATGCCTTGGTTTGTGTCCCTCTGCAGATGTGCCCACGAGCCTGCACTTCCTGAGCATGTTGAAATCTCAGTGGCAGAACAAACCCTACGAGAAAATCAAACCTCCCAAAAAGCTCTCGCTCAAGCACAGAGCCGCCATGCCCACCAGCAGCCTGTCTGACCCTGCTCGCAAGGACCGCCACAAGCTGGTGAACTCGTTCTTCACTGCAGCCAGTAAGTGTCCTCCCTGCCTCTGCCGCGTGCAGAAGCGTTGCCCGGTTTTGTACCCGACAGCCGTGCAATCTGAGAGAAGAGAGGAGGAGGATGCCCTTCAGGTTCAGCTCTCGGGGATGAGGCTGTGGTGTCGTAGGCCGGAGCTGAAGGTGAAGCGTGTGCAGGTTGTGAAGTTCAGGCTGGTCTCAGTCCGTAGGGACCTCTTCTCGCTCGGTCTGAGGCTGTGCTCACATCGGCACGGGCAGAGCTACGGCCCGTTCTGCTCTGAGCACATCTCCAGTGCCCTGATGGCATTAGCCTGACCTGTCTGGATTTATGGAGCTGGTAAACTCCGCCCGAGCCTCCTGTGCCGACAGAAAGAGAGGTGAAAACAGACGTTTCATAGCTCTTTCTCTGTTCCCCTCCTCAGAGCGCTCACATCAAAAAATCCAACCAGACAAGGCACACAGGCCGCCTTTAGACGATTTTACGGCCGTGTCCAAGGCCGAGAGAGTGCCAGAGCGCTCGCTTGTCCAGCCTCCTGCCTGTGACAAAAAGCGGTTGCGAGACTGCTCGTCTGAGAGGAGTGAAGGTAGGCTCCCACGGCCAGGTCTCTCGGGGGGAGCTTGGGCTTTGCTGCACATCCAGCCTCTCTCCCCCTCCGGCCTCCTAGAAGGGGGAACGCACTGCTTCTGGGCCCTGTCACCACCGCAGCAATGCCTCGTGTGCTCTAACCACTTCTTCCCCCAGGGCCTCTCGAGCTGGCAGCCACCATCAGAAGGTGCTTCTCTTTCATGCAGCGTGCTCCTCAGCACTGGCCGTTTCTGGTGCACATGGTCCTTTTCTATCCACCACCACCCTCCTTTGGGTTTTTGGAGGGGTTTTTTGCTAATGTCATTCTTCATTTTCTCCCCCCTTCCTTGTGTAGTGTTGAAGCATCACACGGACGTCGGTGGTCCAAGCTACTTGTCGGCATCTGTGACCCCTACACCTCACAGCCCCATAGCACGGCAACTGTCCACCTCCTCGGAAGGCTCCGCTCCTGCCGGCACGAGTTCACAGGGCACCTCCGGCGCAGCTGTAAGTATCTAGAGCCTCTCTGGAGAGGTTTCTGAGCTCAGCTCCACGTGGGGTCTCAGCTTTCAAGCAGTTCAAGCATCTTAGACGGGAGAGCGCTCAGTATTTCTCTTACGATGCTGATCCCGTTGGTTCAGCCGATGGTAGGATTGCTGGCCGTCTTTTTCACTCTGACTTCAGGTCTGCCGTGGTTCCTGGGCTGACGTTGGCTGTGCAGAGAGCCAGTCAGCTGCAGGTACAGGTTCACTGTCAGCTCAGGAGCTGCTGGTCAGTGTTCCTGTTCTCAGCAGTCCCCTGGCTTCACTCCATGTCTGGGTTTTGGTTACTGAAACTGTCTGGGGATGCCAGGAGGAGCAGAAGAGCTGAGCAGCAGCAGTGTGCTGCTGCTGGTACAGTGGTGCTTCCACTGAGATGGCTTTGCCTTTGTGGCCTTGGTGGCACTGGGCTGTGGATGGGGTTGAGGCTGGGACACGGGGCAGTGGTACAACAGTGGTGGCTGGGAGCTTGACTTAACCTATACGCAAGCTTCAGCAGTTGCCTGACTCATACTGCGCTCTGAGACACGCTCAGCTGCCCAAAATGCTGAAGGGTGACAGGGTTTGGGACCTTTGTGAAGCTGTGTCTAAAAGCTGTCAGGGAGCAGGACCATAACTCTCTCCCACTGTGCTCTGGGACAGATCGATGACACGGCTCCTCTGCCAGACGTCATCCGTCCTCCCAGCGCCCAACCCAGAAGCTCTTGATTAAAGGGCTGAATTTTGCAGAACACTTAAGTGTCCCAGTGAAGAACCTGGCCTCTGTCTGCCCACTCCAGTGGGTAGTTTGTGCACAGCCTAAGCGGGATGTGACCCAGGGGTAACGGAGCAGGTCTCCTTGCACCCTGATAGTGAAACCAGCGTGGTTGAGGCATCTGTTGGTGGCAGAGCTGAGGGCAGCACTTCCACCTCAGCCTTGCGTGCCCTTGTTCTTGCTCCAAGCTTGTTGCTGTGGGGCTGCCGGCTCCCGGCTGGGTTCCTTCATTGCAGAGTTCGGTGCTGTGTCATCAGTGAACCACCCTGTGATGGCACGGGGGGTCTGAAGAACCTGACAAGCAGTGGTAGTTTAGCTTGAATGTGCTGGGTGTTTTGGAGAAGAGGAGGGCTCTTCTCAGCAGCTCTAGCATGTCAAGATGACCTCTCCTTGTGCTTCACACACATGTCTTGGTCTTCTCCTGCTGCTCTTTCACAAGCTTGTTCAGAAAAGCCAGGTGAAACGTCTTCCCTTCAGCGGTCAAGTCCTGCAAGAGGGCTCTGGGCTCAGGAGTCCGGGTCCTGGGGTTTGAGCATCCCAGTCTGGCGCAGGTTTGCCCGTGGTCCCCAGGCGATGGGCCCAGCCTCGCTGCTGACAGTGACACTCTGGCACTTCCCTGCTGCCGCAGCCATGGTTGCCAGCCCCCTCCGTCCTCATCCAGCTTCACACGAGTCCCGGGGTCTGGCTGTGGCAGGGCCTGGCAGCTGGGTTCCCGCGTGTTTTTACCCTCAAAGCCGCAGGGATCGCAGGCGACAGAGGCCACGGTAAATCGCAGGTGACTCCGTCAGGGAGACCAGGCCGTTTGCCTGTCGGCTGATCGTGAGGATTCGTGGCACTGTACCGGCAGTGCTGCTGTCAGAGGTGTGGGGAAGGTTTCGCAGGAGACAGATGGTGGGAGAGCACCCAGCGTTCAACCAGGTTGAAGTAGAGAAGTGCGGAGCTTGCCTCTGTCGTAGGAATTCTGTCCCAGTCAAAAGAGCGATACAGGTGGGAGCTGCTGGACTCAGTACAGCTGTCAAAACCCGAGAGGAGCGCCTGTCTGACTGCGTGGTGTTCCTCCTCTGTCACAGTGTCACCTGTGGTGGGACCAGACCCCGACAGGGACACAAGTAGGGGGGCTGTTTCCAAACAGGATGGTTCTTCTCCCTTTCCTGGTGGTCTCCCCACCTTCCATACGTTGGCAGCGGGGAGTGGGATTATATGGGAGACTTTTCTTGTTGCTGGGTCAGTCCGTCAGCTGGATCAATCTGCTGATCCGCCTGGCTGTGCAGCGGCTGATGCTGGTGTGGAGGTGGTGGCTGGAGCTCAGCAGCCCTTGCTCACCTTGCTTCCATGCTGCAGGACCACCGCAGCCCTCGCCCTTGTTTGTACCTCCAAGCTGAGGAGTTTTCGTGAGGAAGGGACGTCCACCAAGCAGGTAGCAGACTCCATTCTTGTGCAAGTTGCTGTTGGTTCTGGAGTCTGCGTAGGTCATACGAGGCCATTTCATGTGAAGCTGAGTCCTTTTTCCATCAGTAACTGAGCATGACAAAACCTACAACCCTTGCTCACGTGGTTCTCGTCTTCATGTTGCAGCAGCCAAGGAGAAGGAGAGGCGAAAGTTCATTCGATATTAACAACATTGTCATCCCGATGTCCGTTGCTGCGACGACCCGTGTGGAGAAGCTGCAGTACAAAGAGATCCTCACACCCAGGTACGTGCCCGATCCCTGGCTCCAGCGGGGCTGTCACATCCCAGGCTTTCACTGTCCAAATGTCCCATCAAAAGCTCAGCCTGGCCTGGGGCTTTGCTCCCGGTGGCTGCCAGTGCTGGTGAGGAAAGGAGTTTTCTGCTTTCTTCAAAGTAGGAGAAAGTTTGGAAAACTTTGGAGATCTTCTGATCATAGTATTGATAGAGACTTGCTGAGTCAGGGAATGTGTTGTCGCAGTGTCCCTCATGCACAAAAGCCACCTGCCCTGCTCTGGTCTCTTTGTGCAATCTAAGATCGTGCTGGTTGTCCTCTGTCCTACTGCAAAGCTGCTGAGGACGTTGAGCCAAAGGTCCTGGTGATTTCCGAGCTCTGCGTGTGTCTGAGCTGGGTGGTGGGTGCCTGGGCCAGGTTAACTGGGCCCCTGCCTTGGGCCGCACCGGCCGGGAGCAGCACACCCACGCCGGGGCAGTGATAGGAACCGGGAGTTTTCTCCGCCCAAGCTGAGTGCAAGGAGGCAAGCCGTCGGCCCTGGTTTGGATCTTCTTGGATTAACTCTGTGGGTGAGATCAGCTGCTGGTTTGTGTCGGTGGGAGTGTGCTGACCTGCTGCAGCGCTGGTGCGGCTTCTTCATCCAAACTGCCCAGTTTCCAACCCTCCTTTTCCCTCCCAGTTCTCTATGTCTCTTTCCCAGCTTACCTCTTCCTTCCTCCTGGTCCTGCACACTCTTCAGAATCACAGAGTCACAGCACGGCAGGGGCTGGAAGGGACCTCTGGGGTCACCCAGTCCAACCCCCTGCCCAAGCAGGGTCACCCAGAGCAGGCTGCACAGCACCGCGTCCAGGCGGGGCTTGAAGATC
>Ga0181612_175179_pt1 | contig 13742 bp, 7 predicted proteins | sample HoacroProtozoa21_FD_119630 | JGI IMG/M metagenome (GOLD analysis project Ga0181612, IMG submission 119630) | Hoatzin crop microbial communities from Cojedes, Venezuel. Combined Assembly of Gp0051906, Gp0051904, Gp0051908 | reverse complement strand
TGACAGTACTGTCTGTTTTATGGATTTAGTAACGTCTTGCAGTGCTGCATTGAGGAAGAATTAAAGAATGAAAATGGGCAAATCAGTTGCTGAGTGTCTGTTTATGGCCAAGTTGTTATTTTTACAAGATAAATCTTCCTACTAGTGGAAGAGCAAGTTACAAACGTACTTTATAAAATCTGTGTTAACCTACAGTTTATTTTGAGAAGTTAAAGAATAGGTGAAGTTTACTGCAGCCAGTAAAAAGGCACTATTATTTTAGTATGGCACTAAACAAAAAGATTTTATGGGGCATGAGAAACCTTCCCTTTAGCGTATGGAAGCAGAAGATAGTTTTTTTTGAAGCTGGACAAAGCACCTCTTGCCAGGCTCTTGCTTGCTAGTCTTGTTACGAGACAACTGTCATTGGCATTCTTTGCTTGATGAAGGACTAGGGGCACTGCTGGCCTGTTGCTGCTGCGGCTGTTCATTTGGAAGCCCAGTCCAATTGCCTCTTTGGATTTAGAAAGAAAAAAAAATTATGAGATGGTTAGTGTTATTAGAAAACGAATACGGTGTTTTGGTGTTGGGAGGAATGGGGGAGAAAGAGTTGATCATAACTGTGGAGAGACCAAAAGTATGATAAAGATTACTTCTTTAGTCATATTTACAAGCCAGTGAGCCTCCAGCTTCTGATTACATCGTAGCATAGTGTGATCTGTGATGATTACATGACAGTTACATTATGTGGCTTTTTATAGGGACTTTCTTTCAAGGAAGGGTTTACAGTGATTTTAAAACTTGCAACAAGGTGGAAACATGAAGGAAATTTTAAAATAAAAACAAACAAGCTAAATCTACTGCTTTAAAGAAATTTCTGTGTACTTTTTATGTTTTCTTCAGCTAATGCTTCTTGTTTTCAAATGGCAGTAGTAAAATGTTTGTAGCATCTCTCATTTTAAAATGCACGTGCAAAGGTGGGGGGAGCTACACATGAGTGTGGGTTTTAGGTTTACAACCGAGTTTCATACTGCACTTTTAGCATTCATATTTTCTCTGTAAAGTCATAATATATTAAGTCATTTAGAGGTTAAAATGTAACTATGAGCAAAAATGTGTTGCCAGTGTTTTGTGTACTTTGAACTCAAGTAAGAGACGTTCTGGGATGGAGAGACTGAATGGAAGTGGGAGATGACTGTTCTCCTCTGCCTCGTGCTGTGGAGACCTCAGCTGAAATACTGTGGCCTGAGCTTCCAGAAGGATGAGAATAAATGTTTACAAAACGGTAGAAATAGAGGAAATGGATTTTTTTTAAGTTGATCGATGAGGAGAAAAGTTGAAGGGTTTGTTTTTCTCAGGAAGAAAACACAGAGAGAAGAGCTGTATTTCAAAGTATAAAAAGCTGTGATAAGTAGGACATGGATCAGGAGTTACCTGAAGAGAGAAGTAATTTGTTTCTCTTTCAGTGAACGATGTAACGATGAAGAAAAAACTTCTAAGGATATTTAAGCACAGGCCGTGAAGCCCTTCCCTAGAATTCAGCGGACTTCTGTGCTGAATGTTTTATACGTGATCTAGCTCCATGTTGCTCTAGTTTAGTGAACTGCGTTCTTGGCAGAGCAGGGGAAGGAGGAAATAATCTTACTATATGCAAACATAGTACTTGCATGTATTCATTTGAACAAAGATAGCAATAACAAAGTAAACCAGAAGAAGTAACAAAGTAAAGCAGAAGGAAAAATAGAAAAGGGAAGAACAAGACGTTGAAAACCACAATTACATTTATGCAAATAATTACATGTGGTAAAGAAAGATTCTGTCATCATAAGGACCGTAGTTTGAAAGAGCTAGAGCTTGCTTCACACACAGCGCTTTCAAAGTTTGCAGTATTTCTGCTCAGGCAGCTTGCTATCTGGTATATGCTTCTTGTGCCTTCTGTATTTTGAACAGTAAAATTGGTCTCAGATAACCATTTTTTTTAAATTGTGTTCTGATAATACATGCAGTGCAGGTTGATCGTAGTGTGGGTGCAATATCAGTGATTGGCAGGATGAGGGTTAACCCCACCTTCTAACTCTGACTCCTCGTAGTCTCTCTAATGCTGCGTGGTCAGGCATCACAGCTGCTACTCTGTGTTAGAGATCTCCGTACCACATCGGGATACTCCTGTGCTGCCTGTAACACCAGTGTGGAAGAGAAAACAGGCTCTGCTGCTAAGAACTTACTATCTGCAAGAAGAGACTTCAACGTAGGAGCAGAGGCGTGGGAAGAAGTGAAAGCAAATAAGGTGGTTTTGACCATTGTCACAGATAAGCGGTCCTAGTGCTTCAGCCGTTCGACTGTTGTTGAACTCTGGGGTTTTTGAGAAGAAATTTTCAGACGGTTTTTGGTAAATAAGTAGTGGACATTAGAGGTGTTTAGGGTGCCCTTCCTGCATGAAGGGTCTGCCTCTAAGAAATAAAAAGTGTTCTGCTTTGACAGGTTTGACAGCTGGATGATAGAGGCTGGCACACTTGGCAAATCAAAATCGCCATCTCAGTAACATGTGATAAACATTAGAGATTTTCATCATGAAAGGGCAGAAAATTGAGGAAAAACAGCACGAGGTTTTAGTTGAAGGAAGGGAGGCTCTGGAGGAGCATAGAGAGAAGTGCAATGACAGAGTAAAAACCTTAAAAAAAGTCTTTGCAACAAAGTTGCACCATAGAGATAGTATACTTAATGACGAGTTGAGATTTTTTTTATCTCTTGGTTGAGATTAACTAGAAAGAAAGTCAGCGCAAAGATGACATGCCAGGAGGATGACTGACGGGTGACCTGGAGTGTAGTAAAGAATAACATGAAAGGACCAAGTTAAGCATTAGGAGAGAGATGCTATGGATAAGGATTGTGGGTCTGTTGTCTTAGTAGTGAGGCAGTAGGTTTAGAGGGAATAGCGGCACAAGGGTGTCTTTTTTTGGAGAGGCTTTTTTGGTTGCTTGCTTTGAGGAAATAAAGGTGTGGGTAAGGGGGCATTGAGATGTAAAAAAATTTTTTTTTTTTTTTTTTTTTTTTTTTTGAGGGTGGAATTGCTGAAAGGAAGGTGAGGATAGACTGTGAAGGAGGCTGTCAGAATTGCGAGATTTCATCTGGCAAAATTGTAGAGGAATAATGGAGGAATCAGGACCAGAGGAAGGCCTGAGACTTGGCACAGCAGGTTTAGTAGAGGCAGTAGCTGGTGGCAAAAGAGCTAGGTAAAGGGAGGCAAAGCTGAGATAGTCATTGCCCGTTATCCAAAAGAGAAAGAGAAGAGGGCAGAGAAGATGTAAGATGTCTTTGACTTCAGATGGTGTGGTTAAAAGATGGGTGGTTTAGTGAGCTGGTGATGATTAATAGATCTCAAAATCTGTGACAGCAGGTCTTCCCTTACAAGTAAGCAAGGGAAAAAATACGTTTATGAAGAAGACGTAATTTACTATTGGGAGTGCAGTCAGAACCTTAATCTTGAGTGTTTGGGGTTGTTATTTTAAGCTGCCAGCTGCACGTGACAAAAATTGGTATGGAAGATGATTCTACTTTTGCTTGAGGAAAAATAAACTGATATGCCTAAGTAATCAACTTAATTTTCCCTGGTTCCTGCTGGACACCTTTTGTGACATTAACATCACGTGACGAGTTGCTAGGAGAAAAGGATTGCAAGAGGGTAGGTTGGAGAACTGTTGTGCAGAACGCTAGTTCTGAAGCCGTGAGGTACTGTGAGGTGCACATGGAGTGCTGAAAACCTCCTGCTCCTCTCCGGTTCCCGAGATGCGGTGTGCTGCAGCCCCAGCTGGGTGAGCTTGCCACGTTGCTAGAGCAGCCTGCTCTGCTGAGGAGAGCTCTGGGCCTTTTCAGTGAAGAAAAAAACCCAAATGGTTTAATGTGGTAAGCTGCACCATTTCTCCTCACAAGCACCTGCAGAAGTTAGTCTGTAACAGGACTCCTTGATTATTTTTGCTACATCACCCAGCCTGTGTACCATCTGAAGATGGAGAGAACAGGCTACAGATGTTTCTTTTTTCCCCACCTTGAATGAGTTGTCTTCAAAAGAAAATCACAGGTGGAGGGGGGGAAGAAATTTGGAGTGGAAATGCTTTTGATATTTTCAAATTTTAAATGGGTAACAAAAAAGCAGCTTAAAATTACATATGAGCTGCAAATAGCAAGTACTAAATTTTAGATGTGAGCCCTGAAAGCCAGAAACTTCAGTGTGTGATAGGAACTTGGACCAGTCAGTCATGTTTCTGGTTCGGATGCAAGAGGCAGGGTTGTCCTGAACGTAATACACACTGAGCAACTGCTGAACTCTTCCTTAGTGTTCTTTAAATAGGGTATCATGTTTATCTTCAGAAAAAGAGAGGTGTTTTGAGATTATATTAAATTAAGAAAACAAACTTAGGAAATGCACAAGAACTTTTTATTAAAGTATTTAAAAAGATTTTCTGTGGGTGTAGCAGAAAGGTTCACAATTGAGGCTCACTGCATAGATTTCATATGGATTATAAGCTGATCACTTACACTGAAAACCAAACCCAGACTGGCGTGTGCATGCATCTTCTGGGCTGTATCTGGCTCACTTCTGTTGAGTGAAGTATGCGAACAGAGCAAGTGCTTGTTTGTGCCTGTCAGCGTACACATGCTTGCGCTCTGTGTGTGCACATGCACACGTGGCCCTTTGGTTCCAGGATCTTTCACTTGAGATCACGTAGAAGCTGGCACTAGAGGAAACTCCAGCAGAGTATTGCAGGATGTATCTCATTACTTTAAGCAGCACAGATAAAGGCGTAACAGACTTAATTTAAAAGACAAAGAAAAGGTCATCTTAAGGATTGAACTGAAGTTATTCTTTTCATTATGGCTCCCACTGTTGTATCTGTAAATTCTTGTTAAAGGTTGTTATTCTAATATTTTGTTGACCTTTGGTTGTTTTAGTTTTACTATGATAACATCTGCATCATAGTAAATGGATTGAATGAAAACATTTCAGAAGAATAGTAGAATCATGCAGTTGCATATCTGTTGCTGATTCACGCTTAAAATGGGAAAATTCCATTCCTGTTTTAGCCTTTCTACCTACAATCTGCAAAGAATGCATTTTCTTACTTTGATTGCAATTTTGACATTTAATGAAATGCTTGCTGTAATGAGGCTTCTGTTTTGTTCACTATGAGAACATTTCGAGTATTTACATAATTAGAATATTAAGAGACTGCATATCATAACATAGAAAACAATTTAATTTTTGCTCTCATTAGAAAAAAACAAAACCAAGCCTAACTGCAAACTCCCACACAGATCTTCTGTACTTTATGAACAGTCTAGGTATAGAAACATGTGGAATGAAGAAGCTTTTTATAGTTAAGAAGGAAGAGAGAGGAGCCTTTTGTAATTCTTGTTCAGGAAATGTTCTTTCTACCTCATTAATTTTATGAGTGTTTTATTAGTGAGGCAAATACAAAAATGGTTATGAGGAAAAAAATATAAATTCTAGCAAGGATGATGCCAGTAGCTGCTCTGAACAAACCAACTGAGAGAAGATAAAGCTCTTGCCCTGTTTTAAGAAAGCTGCTTGTTCTAGCTGTACTGAATGCGGGAATTATAAAAACAAAATAGGATTCTTGTTACGCTCATTTGCATGTTAAATATTTTGGATGTTTTTCCAGCTCCCAGTTATTTCAAAGCAGTCCGAGTGTCTGAGCTCTGGGAACAAACCAAATGACTTACAATGCTCTTTGGTGTGCAGATGACCCCTTCCCTAAAAATCTGCTAGTCCAAAGTGGAGCAAGTTGATGATTGTACTCTTTGAAATCATAATAGGCTGCTGGGAGAAGCTCTTTCCTTCATATCAGCATCTGAAGTACATGGCTAAAGAGAGTAGTTTAGAGGGTACAGATAGGCAAACAGCAATCATTTGCTCAGTGATAAAAATCATTAACAGTACTGTTTTCTTTGTAGCCATATTTGAAATAGCTTGAATACATAAAGCAAATAAGAAGTAGCCCAGAAGTGAAGTGCCTTAGACTAAGTTCAGTTGCTCTTTAAATCAGGCATTAGCCTACACTGTTTAACACATACAGAATGCCTGTATGAGGTTGAATTTGAGATCAGAATGTTGGTATTTTAATAGTTTAGTGCTCTATCCACTGCAAAAAAAAAATCTGAACCAAACCACACAAAAACCCCCACAACAGATGTGTAGGAGAACTCAGGGATTTTTGTCAAGTGGTATCTGTGTCAAAGTAAATGAGGCAGCTCACCGTGAGGAGAGTATCCCTAATGATCTATTAACATTAATGGGCTCCAGATCGTTGCTTGGAGAAAAGATCATGAACCTTATGGACAGTTGGACAGTGTCACCTTTAATACTCAGCAACAATCGAAAGGCAAATGGATAGGATAGGAACAGAATCAATTAGTGTTATGTTTTTGTAAATCAGTGTGTCCCAGACTTTTTTAGCACATTTTATGCAATAGTTAGTTTCCCTTCTCAGGAAGGAATTAGTAGAGCTAGGAAGGATGAGGGGAAACCAGATCTGCAATGGAATGGCTTCTGTACCAAGAAAAATTAAGCAGCACTGACTTGATAAAGCTGCGACAAAGTTGTGTAAATTTGGGAATGGAGATTATCAATAGGAGGCAATTGTTCACTGCCTCTCTGAAGATGGGAGCTGAAGGATATTAAGTGAGACTGTCAGGCGGCAGGTTTAAAATAAAAGGAAGTGTTTTTTTCGTGCCACGTACAGCAAGGTGTGGATCTCACTGCCACAGGATGGTAGTAGAGGTCAAAAATATAAATGTGCTCGGAAGGGGTAGGGCGAATTCAGAGGGGAGTTTGTCAGCGGCTGGTCAGCTTGGGCTGTGGGTGCCACCTCTGTGCTGGGGTGCCCCAGAGCTGCCGAGCCCCAGAAACTGGGGTAAACATGGCGGCCAGCCTTGCTGCTTGTGCTCTGTCTGCAGCAGGCCGCTGTTGGAGAGGGCATTGTGGGCTTTGGAGGCTGTGGGTCTGAGCCGGTATATTTAGCCTAATAGTCTTCACTGGCTTGCCTCCTTGCACCAATTGCAAGTTATACCCAGCCTTTAGCTTCTTTTTCTTTCTGTCACACACACACACTTTTTTCTTACTCCTCCAAGAAAGTAACTCGTTGTTTCTCCAAAGTTGGTGGATACATTGGTCCTCTTTTAAAAGTCTTGATTTTATTTTTCCCTGGAAAGTTGCCCTCGAGTCTTGTTACTCTTCCTGGGAATGCTAGTGCATGGTTTGCTTAAATGCACCAGCCTCACGTAGGCATGCATATATACCTGTTGAGCTTTCCTGACTACCTGTGGTCTAACTGACACGCCCTGGAAGCTGCAGGGATGACCTGCTTGATTTATTTTTTCCCCTTGTGTGAACTTGGCACAAAGAAGATCTGATGACGTGCAGGTCGTGTGTAGTCAGGGACAAGGAACAGGGGTGGGGATTGTGGGACAGGGAAGCCCTCAAGGACCTTGTCTGTAAATGTGGCAAGGGAATGATAGTGTGTCTGGCAGGAAACCTTTCTTCTCCGCCCTTACTCGTGCATAAATTTACTTGTATTCCTTAGCTCTGGAGGGGACAGTACAGAGAGCTACTTGTCCTTTCTCCCACTACCTCTTTTCCAGGAGCAAGAAACAGATGCCTGGTAGGTCCATTCAGGCACCCCTCTGTTCCTGCTAGTGAACCCCAACATTAGGGGAATGAAGAAATATCAGTAGGTGCCTCAAATGGGCTCCCTCAAGCTCTTGAAATTCCTAAATAATAGAAAGTTGTTCACATTTTAATATTTTAGTATGTAGTAAAGAAATAATTTTATTTTTGTGTGTGCGTGATCACTGGGTGCGGTCTGATTTTGCCTTTGTTCTGCTAGCTAGTTTGATGGATAGGTCAGGCACAACCTTTTACAAAAGCTTTTTTTAGGTTATCCTACCTTTTCAGGTAGGTTGAGGTGAAGAATTTTCATACACCTAGACTGCTTCCACCCACATGGGTGTGGTGGGATTTAATTTCTGAGCCTGTGTAAGTGCCATGGGAGTTCAAAGCAAGTACTTCTGTTCCTATTTCCACATCTAAATCGCTTGTACCTGGTATACATAGAACTGCAAGCAGGAGGGCTATATTCTGGTTTGCTCATCTGGTTCTTCCCAGGATAGTGCTGGGAAGCAAAAGCTGGATGAAGTTCAGTAGTGCATAGCTGGCCTGTAAACCGAACAGGAGCAGTCTGCATTGGGTAATAATATGTTTGTTTAAACAATGCTAATAATCAGCGTCCATTCTTGGGATGTGCAAACTGGAATGTACAATGAGTTGCAAGTACAAGGGAGCCTTGATAATTGAGGAACAATTTGCTTAATTATGTTGTTCTTAGTCAATGTATCATTAAAACAATGAAAAAGTTAAATGATTGTTGAATTTTTGACAATGTCAATATTTTCCAGTGTCCCAGATAATTTAATAGTCAGGATATACATATTTAAAAGGAGAAAAAAAGTGACTCTGGAATATGCATGAATAGAACACCTCCTCTCTCCCCCCCCAAAAAAAACCCCAAACAACAACAACAAACCACAGCTACTTCATTTACTGCACTAAAATAAAAAGTTGGGGTGTGTAATGAGGGGGCTTATTAGTGGAACATGGTACCTATTGTACCTCTACATTATTTCTGTAGTCGTAAGGGATCTTCCACTGCAAAAGCAGTGTTTTTCCTGTTGCTTTTCAGATATTGACAGAGGCCAGTTCTTGACTGGTGACTAATCTCAAAAGTTGAAATGACCTTGGTCAAAAAGGGGTGAATACATGCAAGTGCTGACTCAGGTTACTATATTCAAGTAATAACCTATGGGCCTTTGTCTGCTCTTGATTAAAACAGCAGATTTGTGTTCTTAGCTGTCTTACTGCAGCCGTCAGCATCTTTGTTCTTTCTGTGACCAGAAAACAGGTTAAATAAATTGTTAAATAAGGCATAACCTCTGTTTCCAAAACATTCTTAAGAAATTGATTACAGTTTGAAAAAATATAAAGAGATTATAAAGATTTATATATAAATATAAATGCTCTGAAACAAATGTTAATATCCAGATGTTCTTAATGCCCACTGATTTTACAGTTTTCAATTAAAACCCCTGACTTTTCTCATCCTCTGTTAATAAATTTTTTTGGTACTGTTATAAGACTATTTCTTCATTGTAAAAAGAATGCTTCGCTTCTATGTTTACAGATGCTGTGAAGCCACCAGTCAGTTCTTTACAACCATCTGCTGAGTTACCCCTGCCCATCAACACTTCAGCGCCTACCATGCAAGCAGAATCTTCCCTACCTCCTCCTTATCAGCTTATTAACATCCCCCCACTGGAGTCTTCCTCTGGTCAAGAGGATCCTCAAGACTACCTACTGCTAATAAACTGTCAAAGTAAAAAACCTGAACCTATGAGGTAAGTGACATTCTTTTCTAAAGAACACTTACTTGTATTATAGAGCAAGAATGCCTGTGCTATGAGCACTGTTTTTTATTGCCAAGTCATTGAACATTTGAATGCATGTGATCTGTGCAGGGAAGCTGCCTGTAACTTTTGCTTCTTTGCTCGAACTTTGTGGAGCAATAGTAAGTTGTTTGATCAGTACTAGACCTACATAGTATTCTTCAAAAATGTGGAAGCAATTGCCGATATGAAGTATCAGATAAATGCAGTGATCCAAGCATTTCATTGTAGCTTGCAGTGATGCATGGCACAGAGCAGAGAACTTACCTTTCTTCTGCCACAATCTGGTGTGTTTAGTGCAGTCTAGGACTAGAAAAAGCTGGAGAAATTTAGCCTGCCTTTCTTCTGGTATTTGGTGCCCCAGTTTTGCCAATTAAAACTTTAATGGAAGGGATTCAGTAAAACATGCTGATATTTATTGTCACCTGCTAGTTTACCACATCAGTGAATATAGCAATCCTCAAATGGTATTTGTTGACTATTCCTAATATGGTTCAGACTCTCAAGCAAGAATAAAAGATAATTATTTTATGATAACTAAGAATGCAGGAGACTTAAACCACGCAATTTCTGCATGCTGAATTTTAACTTTTTCCAAATAACAGATATTTAAAAACAAGCACAAATAAGCCTTATTTCTTACTGAGTAAAGAGTACCCACACAGTCAGTTCTCCAGAGAAGTGTGTAATAGGAAATTTTAAGGAAAGAATTGAGATCCTTTACTAAATTTAATGTATGTTTATTTCTCCAACTGCTCCTTCGAACCTAAATAGATGTACAGCACCTCCTGTGTAGGAGGAAATGATATTTATGGTAGCTACCTGGGAAATACCACTGTTTTTTCCAAATGGATAATGGTGGCTGTCCCTGGAGCAGGCTGACCAGGGACTTAGTGGAGTCTCCATCCACTGAGATTAAAAAAAAAAAAAACAAAACCCTGACCACAAACGAACTTAACTGGAAAAACTCCTAAGGAGCCTCACCTAGCTTTGAAGTTGGCTTTGCTTAGAGGTATTGGAAGAGCTGGGCCAGAGAATCTCCAGAGGTCCCTTCCAACCTGGAGTATTCTGTGGGAGAACCTTATAAATATCCCTCGCAAGCTGCTTTTCTGCAGCAATTTAAAGTAAAATCTGCTGGGTTATTTCCAGAAAAAAAAACCAGAAGGTCATATTCTTTTTGTGATTGCAGACAAGTACATGGAAGGCTGAGGAGAGCTTCCTTTGAAAGTGTTTTCATGAGTATTTGACATACTCCCTTAGGGCCATACCTTTTAGTGGTGGTGCCTTCTTCATCAACACCTTGATGCTCTGCCAGTTTTACCTGTGCCATGTGCTCTCCGCTCCCTTGGCATTTTTATCTTGCTCTGTTGTGCCTGAGGAGTTTCCTGCTCCATTTACTGGTGATTAGATGGTAGGAAAGCATCCACCCATTACAATCTTTCTTATAAAATGGAGGAATGAGCCTACAGTTCCCCCAGAGTATGGAAAGTGCAGGTTACAGGCGGCATGGTGTGCCCTAAAGCCTGCTGCAAGAGAAGGGGAAACCCAGTGTCTGTTTTCTCAGTGTTAAAGGTTTCAGTGTATAGTGATTAGAAGCTGTTGGTGCTCGAGAAGTATGTCACCATTGCTGCCAAAAGCTGTCGAAAAGTTTGATATTGCTTCCAGGAACAGCTTAGTAGAGAAGTCTTGACTTTTCATTTCAGCACCCTGGCTCGTCAGAAATGTGCCTGAGTGCCCATTTACTTCTGTGAGGGATAGGCATAGAGTGGATTTCCAACACTACCACAAGAAGTGTGTTTTTAGGAATGATCAAGGCTGGGATGTGTAATTGACTTTCTGACCTGACTTCCACAGTTGTGTGACACATGGGTTAAGTAGAGGGAGTAAAGTCTGAGGAAACCATAAAAGGGGGAGCAAAATGCAGCAAGGTATAAAGCCTGCAAAATTTCTTGAACAAGACACTGCTGACACAGCAGAGAAGATATTTTGGTTTTGGAGAAGGCAAAAGGTCCAATTTAGATAAAATACCAAGGGAACTGAGAAAGAACTGAACGAAGTCTTTGGGAGTGTAGAGGTTGTTTAAATAAATGATGTTTTCACAGAAATATTTGAAGACAGAGAAACACTGGCTTTGTGATTACTTGGAAATTATATGGGCTTTAGTGAATTTAGTTAAATATAATACACTAATAGCTAGGTCCTTTTATTAAGAAGGCTATAATAATGAAATTTCAGAATAGTTATGCTGGAGTTTTAGTTCCACCTAAAAGGACTGCTTATGTTTCATGTCTGGTACAATAGGTATTCTGCTGGATTTGGGCCGGAGTATAGAGGATATAGACCTTTTCCTGTAGAATTAAAGCTTTGTGTATCTGTGTAGCATGTTACTAAGACAATCAGTTGGAGGGCGCTCTATGCGCTACCCCGATCCGCATCTGTACAGGTGAAGAAAAAATTGAATGGCTGCATTATTTTCCAGACTTGGAACAATTTATCTGTGTATTTCATACAACATTTTACATTACTGTAAAGTGCAAGGTTTAATACATGTGATTAAATAGGCAGGTGTTGTTACTTCAGTGGTTTATTTCTGTGAGGTTTTCCCTGCCAATATGCAGGCGGAACATTTTCTGTTCTAATTTTGCACCTTACTTTATAGATAATCTGGGAACTGCTGAATATTATTTCAAGAATTTGGGGTTCTTTCTGGGTGAGTCGGGTAACTATGAAACATAGAGGAAGTATCCTAGCTGCCTCTTTGAAATTTTTAAGAATTGTGGTGTTTCAGAACTAAAATAATTTTGAAATGTTGCAATACAGTGTCATGCAATGTACCATGTACTGTTGTGAGAATATCTTGGACGCAGCAGTTGCAGCTGTAATAATCATGCTGTATTTTGTCTGGAATAGTTTTATGCTCTGATCACTGTGGACTTGAGAAAGAACATTGTTTGACTGTAGCATTTAGTGAGATTTTAAGGTTTGTATTTGGATCCTAAATAAGAACATGCAGCCAAAGACTGTTTCTAAAACCCTTATTGTTCTGGCTCATTCGAGAGGTATATTGAAATACTAAACACTGTCTTCCTCATCTGTCCTATGTTTATGAACCAGCCAAGGGTCACCCTTTCTCTCGGAAGAAGGGCAGGAATACCTCCTGTTAGAAGATTTTGAAAGTAAAAAGATTCCACTGCAGTGAGTGAACAGTAGGCATTCTTGGAACGTGTGTGAGAAATTAACTTGCCTGAAACTATTGTTTGTTGGAGATGCATCTTGCATGGTGTTCTGTGAGTTGTAACAGAAAAACTATGTAACTTTGACTTCCATTTTATGGAGATAGAGCTGGTTTATTATTTATTTATTTCTCTATCCACGTTTTTACAATGCTTGCTATTACTGTCCCAGATTGCTGGCACACAAGAGAAGTTTTGCTGCCACTTTGTTCATAGTATTGTATTTAATCAATCATATCGATTTCTGCAGATGGGAAAAGAATGAGCTCGAGAGGATGAGTGGTCAAGCCAGACTGAATACAGCCTATTAAAAAATGGGATGACTAACTCTCAGGCTAAAACACTGTTAAAACTTTTTTCCTGGGTCTCTGTCAACAAGTAGTTTTCAGTACGGGGAATCAGGCTTTTCACTGGGCTCCCCCTGCCTCAGTACCCCACCTCTTCTCTGTGCACCTTCATCTCCAGTCCTTGTAGATCAGCAGGCTGTACAGTTACATTATCTTGGTATGTGGAGAGAGGTGTCCAGTCCTAGGACTGAGTAAGGAATAGTTCAGCCACTTAGCATAATTTGCAGATATGTGATGCCCACATGTGATAACATGAAACTCATGTAACAGTCATCCTCTGCTTGTAAATAGAGTAAGGAGTTTTCATTGTGTTATAGCCAACATTGCCATTATTTTAAACTGAGGTGTAAAAAAACCATTAATACTTCTGTTAATAACTGATTGTTAATGGAATATTTAAGCCAATTGATTTTTTTCTATTGAGCTGTTATGAAGTACGTGGGAAAAATTGAAATTTTCAGGTAACTTTCTAAAGTGCGTAAGTCCATCAAGCATCCTGCATCTGAAATCCTTTTCAAAAAAAGAAAAAAGCAGGAGTAAAGTTTGTCCCTGAACTCTAGTCCTAACCTAAATTTCCTGGAGGTAACATGAGTCAAATACTTTGTAGATTTTCAAAATTGCACATGTTCTTATGATCAGTGGCCAATACTGACTTTTGAAAACTAGT
>Ga0181612_123211_pt1 | contig 13742 bp, 7 predicted proteins | sample HoacroProtozoa21_FD_119630 | JGI IMG/M metagenome (GOLD analysis project Ga0181612, IMG submission 119630) | Hoatzin crop microbial communities from Cojedes, Venezuel. Combined Assembly of Gp0051906, Gp0051904, Gp0051908 | reverse complement strand
TGGAAGGCTGCTATAATGTTTCCCCAGAGCTTTCTCTTTTCCAGGCTGAACAGCCCCAACTCTCTCAGCCTTTCCTTGTCAGAGATGTGTTCCATCCCTCTGATCATTTTTTTGGCCCTCTTCTGGGCCCTGTGAGTTAAACATAACATCAATGAAAGTGGAGTAATGATGCATACTTGAAATTATTGTTACTAAATAGGATGCTGACACTGGTACCTTGTAGATTTCTGCAACCTAAGGTAAACTGTTAGACAACTTTAGTATAAAATACAAGCAGCTGAATCCCATACATGAATGCTAATATTAAATTAATTTTTCTGCTCCTCTAATGTTAGGGATGACAATCTAATGACTCCAGACTGACAGCTGATCTGTCATTTCCTGTTTTAAAAGGCAGTTGTAGCTGGAACAAGAGATAGGAAAACCCAAGAATAAACTTTACAGTGAAAGACACAGGCGTATAAAAGGGAATATTTCTTTTCTTGTGATATTAAAATGCACCCTATTCACAGATATTCCAATTTTCAAAACAACTACAATGATATATGAGAGAGGTGCACTCACTCACACCTACACCCACATATGCACAGGAGGAAATAATTTGTGACAGTAGCTACAGTGAATGAAGATAAATGTGTGTGTGGGGGGGAAATCACAAATTAATTCCACAAAGCAGAAGTCTAAGTGTGATAGGTAGTTACATGCAGCATTTAATAGTGTTGTGTCACAAACAGAAAAGAGTGTCCAAAATCCCTTGGACAGACTGATTGCACAAACGCAGTCACTCATGTGAAGAGGCCAAATAGAAGTGTCTGCGCCCTTCAAATGTTTTAAGGGCTCTCTCTGAGGATTTGCTTGCGACATTTGGCTATTGATGGCATTATACTTTGGAATTTAAGATGACACTGCTGGTGGTATCAAGCTTTCTCCATATGTGTAGAGCTAGAAAGACCAGCGCATGGCTGGTACTAAGATGGAAACTCTTCTGGTCAATATGCTTATTTCTACCTTACAGGGTACTGCTTCACTTCTTCAGCCAAGGGTTTGACTAAACAGCACAGGTGGAAGACGGCTGTTTGACCAGAATATTTATGAGAGAGATGGTAGCTAGGTCACTCCTGTGGGTGATCTCTGGATGGGTGCAGATCAGGAAATGGGAGATGCAAGGACTAGTCACGAGAACTGATTGGAGGATTCCAGCTAGGAACGAAGCACCTTCTTGAGAAACAAGAGTGCGTGCAGTGCTTGCAGTCTGGGAAAGCACAGAAAATGCTGAGCTAGACAGTAAGTGTGGAAGAAAAGGTCGTTAGTGTGAGAAGACAGGAGAAAGGAGTAAGGAGGATTGGTTTTTACACTTTGTGTTGACATCTGTCTTAGCCAGCAGAGTAGAGGTATTTTCTATTCAAAGTCCTACTTGGGTCTTGTTCTTTTTGTTTTTTTTCCTAGTTCAGTATTTTGCATTCCATTAAAACCTAGGTTTGGAGATTAAGTGACTTTTAATGACCTCCTTGAGCAAATATGTGATCTATCCACCTGAGGATGCTGACTTTCATAGAATCCTGAACAAGTATCCTTTATGCGTTGATTAAATATGTCACCAGAATTTGGCACTTCTCCCTGTCAACACTGTTGTGGCTTTCATTTCTGCTCAAACAGAGCCCCAACTTGAATTGCAAAACCTCTTTTCTGTCAGTAACTCACAAGTTCTGATGTCAGTTTTGCTTTGCCAGAAACTGTGTTGCAGTGTGTCTTTCAAGCATTCATCTGCCTTTCTCCCATACAGCACTCCCATCTTCAGGTTACTGTGTTAAAACTTCAGTAGTCCAGGTCTTCCATTCCAGGCACATAACCAACTCAGCACAGCTTTTGTGTTAATATCTTGGCATCAGTTCCTGGATGGCAGTCCCAACCCAGTATCTTATCACTGCAGATTTTTATCCTGCCATTTCATGTGCACTCTGGTATGTGGATGTCACAAACAGCTTTTGAATAGAGTCTTGATAGTAATCTGTGGCTCACAGGAAAATGTGTGTCACATGAATGTTTGGAAAAAGAAAATAACTTAGTTGGAATTTGAGGCCTCTTTTCTTTCCAGTTTCTCTGATAAATGACCAAAAGATGATCCGGTATTACTAATGCAGTTAGTCCATTTGCTTGCTGAAAGAGAAATTGATGTGTGAATTCGCTATGAACACAGTAGCCATATATAGCTAATTCTAATTATTAGACTTATATTTATCCTACATGATGCAGGCGAGGTCTAAATTTCATTTTCTTATTTGACTTTTTATCACAAGCCAATATATTCCATCTAACTCTTTAAACCACCTCATACTCATTTGTACTTTTTTCTGTGTTTGAATGTGTACATTGCTATGTACTGTTGCCTCACAGTTTCTAGTGATGCCCTAAAATTAAATAGCTGTCAAAGATCAGAAATGCACTCATGTTAGTACTGACACCACTTGTGTCAGCAAGTGCAGTTGTATACAAAAAATACTCTCTAGGCAACCCTGCTTTTTGTCCTCTTGGAGGACAAAAAAGGTTAAAGGTGGTTATTTCTGAATTGATCCTACCAAACATTTTATCATGGATTAGTATCATGATTTTGGAAAGTTGTCTTTGGCCATCAGTCTTGGTATTCTCTATGCTTTGCTTGCAACTAAAGAGATGCAAATGGCACATCAGCTGCATTCCATTTGAGTCTGAAACTATACTGCAGGTAGCTCTCAGTATGTGGTTTTCTTTAATGGATACTGTCACATAATAATCTAAATATGAGTTTGCCAAAGCCCAAGAGCAGTATTACGCCACTGTAATTGTGACTGCCTGGATTTTTGTATTTTAGCTTGAGGATAGCAACAGTTGTGGCATTACTTCTTTTTTCCAAGTACTCAGAAGAAGTCTGTCCACTTGGATCTGCCAGTTTGTGTTTCTATTTTAAAATACACAAGAAAATTCCCCTACTTTATTACTTTAATCGACTTCTGAATTTGCTAAGGGATGGGACTCTACCTACACTGCAACCTCCATTGCCTGTTTCTTGTATTCTTCATAGCTCACTTTTCAATATTTGATGTTGGAATTAGAAGATCAAAGAAGTGTTGCTAACGTCTGTAAAGAGTCTCTGCTTTTGTAAGTAGTCACTGTGGAGCCATCTGCACTCTTCAGAGTCCATTATACTAAAGGGTTTGCAACGACATTCCAGAAAAGCATGAAATTCTTTGATCGTATGGTCAATATTATGCTGCAATTTTTTTTCCAGTCTGAGTATTTAGACACTGATCCTGCATATCTTACTGGTTTTAGTTTGTTATTATTATAGGGTCTTGCAAACTATTATACTTGCAGTAACAGACTGGTAGGAGTTTACTGAAGTAGTTCACATTTTTGGTGAATAGTTGGTAAATTTTAACATTGTATTGTAGAAACAGTCATGAGCCAGATATCAAAGGTATCTCCACAGGAACAGATGCCTAAGACTTCTTTATGCACTAGCTACATTTTCAATGGCTGCACAAACATCAATATCTAACAAAGATGTTATAGTGCTAAAGCAACTTCTCTTACACCATCTTGTTTAGTATATATGAACGGATTGAACAGGCGTACACTACAGTGGTTGTACCCATAGTCTTGGGTTGGGTACTGGATGATGTGGTAGTTTGACCAATAGTCTTTACCTTGATACCCACAACAGTGTGCACACTCTTTGGAGTATGCTCCAGATAATAACATAGCCAGGGTTGCTTATTCTGAAAACTTGGATTCATCCTCAGTGTCTCCTTATGCAGAGGTGAAAAAATGTGGTGATAAGGACAAGCTGATGCTCAGTGTCTTAAGTCCAGCATACACTTTTCTGGCACTGTAGTGAATGATCCAGTGACACCAGGTTGCCAAGCTATGGGATTCCTGCTCTCCTGTTGAAACTTTCCTGTCATTCTCTGTCTGCTGTTCAGCATTGACATAGTGATGCTTCACAAAAGTTAGTGCCATCTTTGGCCTTATTTTTCCAGTTGGGAATGATTGAAGAGTAAGTATACGACCGTCACTTAAACATCTGAACACACTCCCATGTTTTTTCGTAATAGTGTTCATAATCTCAAAGATGGACACCCAGATATGTAACACCAAAACTGGTCTATAAATAGAATGTGCACACACACACACACACATGCACACATATATATATATCTAAAATTACGTCTTGCGTAATTGTGGATAAACTGCTCTTTGTGTCTCAATCTGATACCAGTAAAGGATTGTCTATTTTGTACTTGGTCAGTTCTTGAGACTACAACAAACTCTCTCTCTGACCAGTTGTTATTTGGGTTGGCAAAAAATGTTCTGATATTTGTTCATAAATTTTTATTAAGGATTTGAGTTCTGACAGTAGAAATGAGGAGCCTATCAGATGTGATTTTTTCACCAAATTCCAAATGTAGGAGCTGATTTTAAGGCACTTTCCCCCCACACACTTTTGTCCTCTCTGAAGAAAGTCAAGTGCTTTGCAACAGGGCTTCTCAGATAGTCAAGTTGCTACCAAAACCATGTGTCTACCACCAGCACTGCACATCTTGTGTGTTCCTACACAAGTAAGCAGCCTGTAACCTCATGGTTCGCTCTCATGTTTGCTGTGCTGTGGTTCTGTTTTTGAGAACTGTTCTTGCTATTGAGATCTGGGGGGTTTGGCAATACCATGCACAAGCTGCGATGCATTTAGGCCAATTGCCATTTATTTTGTGACAGAAGCAGAAGATAGGGAGATTTGTGATAGTACATGGTTTCTCTGAAATTCCCTATCTGGTCTTGACTGGGACCTAGGAAAGCACCCTGTCTTTCACAGGCAGCTTTACTTTTTTGCTGTCAAGTACTACCCTCTTAAATCGGTCACCCTATTCTTCACCTGATGCTTCAGGAGATCTCTTAGATATCTTTGTCCATTTTTGTGTGGTGTATCTGACAGTATGACCTGGAAATGGATGCTAACTTTTGCAAGGAGCTAAAAAAATAATAGCAACCTCTATTGCAGAGGATTGAAAAAGTGAGCAGCAGGTCTCTTGTGGCTTAAGGAAACATCTGGACACATGTGATCAAGTTCTTTGCAATGCAGTGCAAGAATATACAGACACCAGCGTGTTTCAAAGCAAGATTCTCAGGGATGCTAATGGCTAGCATCAACCTGTTGTCTGAAAGTAAGTTATCTAAATCTTGGGTGGTCAGCAGAGTCTCTTTCGTAGTCAGTGGGAAGAACTAGAAACCACCTTTTTTATCTCATCCCAAGGTGACAACCTAGGCATGTGAATGAGGTAGGGGACAGGAGTCACTCTCTGCACAAGTCTGTTTCTCTTCATATTTCATGAAGAAATCTAGCCTAGACAATTTAGAGACCAAAAGATGTTGAGATCCATTGAACCCACAGCCTCTTTATGTGGTTCTTTTGCAGCAGAGCATGTTTAAAGTAGAAACAAGTCCTGTTAGTCTGAAGCTGACAGGTACTTTCATCTTCTAATTATTTTTTTTTATTTTGAATATGATGTCTTTAAATATCTTTTCCCCCATTCAGGAGTGTATTTGTGTTTCAGAAGGGTTCATGCTTCACACACACATGATTAAGTCCTTCCACTTCTCAGGGGCCTTTGTCTGTACAGGAAAAGAGATGCCTTATGTGGTGCTTCTTAGTGAGAGTTTCCTCAGAAAGGGGCTGTGCCAGCTATCTGACTGTTCCCTCCACAAGTATGCTGGAGAATAAGCACATGCGCTCCATCTGTATGAAAGGGAGAGGAGAAAAGTGCATTCAACATCTGTTGCAGGCAGTTATAAATATTACAGTAGTCTAATTTTACTAGGAATTATGCCTAAAGCAGGGCCTATGGCTCAAAAATTGAAAAGGGAAAAACTAGCCTGGTACAATTCCTCTAGGTTTCTTATTTCCTATGACCTTCCTTTAAGTTTTTACCATATGTTCCTTGAGAAAATCAAGGTCAAGTTTCTTTATCATGACTTATGACTTTTCATTGTCATATTTGGATGTCTGGATGATCCCTCACAACATTTCTGAAATAAATATCTGTGAATAATTGACAAGAAATTGTGCAATTAGGAGGGAATTTATAGTTTGAATTTTCAGTGAAATCAGAAAAAAATAGTTTCATAATATATATTTGAATGAAACAAATAGCTTTCTCTAGTATTTATTATTATTATTATTATTGTTGTTGTTATTATTATTAAGTTATATCTCTGTTTACAATACCTAGGGAATAAAAAGGCTGAAAATGTTTACCTGATTCCAATTTCGCTTCACATACAGCAAATTTCATATATGGTGGAGTACACTAGCATGTTCTTGGAAGCATTGTTAAACAGCTACTTCTGTTGACTTCTCAAAGAGTAAAAAGATATAAATCACTTTCTAAAATTCCTAACAGCATGGTGGATGAAATATTTTCAAACTGAAATAAATCAGGACAGATAAACAAATTTCCTTTCTTTCACAGATCTTCAAGACAGAAAATATGCTAATAGTAATGAAAAAATTATTTTTTACATGCTTAATTTTTTACTCAATTTTACATTTTTTCAAGGATAATTAATGAGATCTCACATCTAGAAAACACCCATTTGCATTAATTTATAGCAAAAAGAAAAACTGTCAATATTACATATTCCTTTGTTTTATAGACTCACAATAAAAATTAGACCTCAGAATCTTTTTGTAGTGTAAGGCAGAATTATGTTTTTTTTTCTGAAAATCGCTATACTGAGGCAAAGATAAATTAAAAATGGTCTTCCTAAGATCAAAGAGAACTCACCTTTTTAGGATTTCAATTATAGACAGAAACATATGAAGAAAATGACATGCAGTAAGTTATTACCAATTTGAAACATATGTTTATGTTAATAATAGACCAGCGCTATTTTTTTAAACTGATGCTTTGCTTTCAGCACTAATTATGTGGCTTCCATCACACCACACATTTATAAGAAAGAAAAAATTAAGGGAAATTAAAGGATGAAAGAGAAAAATGTTGACAAATATTATTTTAAAACAGTTCTACTTTGACATAAATTATGAGCTATTGAGTGTGCCAGCACTGGTGTTTCAATGATTGGTATGTAATTATCTAGGGAGGAAGGCTTTTAAGAATTCTTAGCAACTCCTTAGCATGTCTTGTTGGATTTAGGCCAGCATGAAGGATTTGGTAAAGAACTGTTAATCCAACTCTGCTCACTACCTGCCTAAGGTTTAAAATGTGGCTCTGTCTAAACGTCAGCTGCAATTAAGTGTTAGGACCAAAAGCATCTCAGAAAATGAGAAAGTAGTAGGATAGATTTTACTGACTATTATTGGTATTTATGGCTCTTCTCAAGTTTAATCACTTGCAGCCACTGCACACTAAACACTTTCTTGCAAATGTGGCTGGAAATAGTGTTTAATAGGAGAAACGAGATGAAATGAAGACAGGGAGTTTAGACTGGTAAAAAATCCTTATAATGAGATTTGTTAGACAGTAGAAGAATCTCCTAAGGGCAGAGGGGGAAACTTTAGTGTTTGGGACATGTCCAATTAAACTTGAAAAACAATAGAAAATGTTCTCCTTGGAATGGGAAATAGATGTAATTAATATTTTTCATGACTAGTTTCTGTTATTCTCAAATCTTTTTCCCAGGCAAGAAATTAGGTTTATTTCCTATCACTTCCGCAAAGAGTAGTTTCATTGCCTTAAAGAATTAAGGCAAATAAAGTTACAATATTTGTATTAACTTCCAAAATGAAAATGGAAAATTTAATCGTAGTCTAACCCAGATGCCCTTCATGCTTACCTCGTAACAGATGTCCTCTAAGGAGTAGTCTAAGGCTGGTAAAACAGGAATCCTTTTTACCATGTGCCAAGATAAGAACAATTGTAAAAACATTTCTACTGCAAAATAGTCCTCAGAACATGTGTTCATGCTAGCAGTCAAGGTACTCTTTTGCAATTATCTCAAGGGAAGAGAAACTTTCTTGGAGTCACTCCCAATTTTACACTTACTGGACAAAACTAGGGACATTTCAAAGGAGTGGGCCCTTGCTAATGTAATCCCAATATTTTAAGAGTACGAAAGGAGTGACTTGGTAATGGGGAGCAACTATGTTGTTAGTACCAAGATAAAAGGTAACCGCTAAGCTGGGATCCATCAGATTACATCGAAGCCGACTTTACTGAATCTTAAAAGTAAATCACATTGACTTAATTTTGTTCCCCAGCTGAGCTACAACTGAGACCTTTATTCCTTCAGGTTGGAGCAATTTTTCATTATCCCGCTTCTGACTCTGTGTGAAAACACAAAACTGGAAAGCACGCCATAGAAACTATTATAATATATACACATAATTTTATATGCGTATATACATACGTATACACATAACATAGATAGGTACGTATACATATGCAATCACATAGACAGTGATATAAATACATATATATATTTAGATAGTAAGAAACAAGAATTCCAGTAACTTGACTAAATGTTAATTATATTTTTATAATCCAAAGAATAAGAATTTTTTACAAAACATTTGCATTTCATTATGAATTAAAATTATCAGTTTTCCATAATTTTCACAAAAATGTTTGCCACTCAAATTTTTTTCTTTATAATGGCTTTGGATAGTTTACCTTAAAGGTTTGGCCATCTTCAGTTCTTTCATCTCAGAAAGTGTATATATAAGGAAGGGCAAAACTAAAATCTAGAAATGAGAAAAATATGCAATATTTCAAACAAGTTTTTCTTACTTCCTCTATTTTTCTGTGGGAAAACACAGAGAAACCGTTCTTGCTTCTTTCACAGTTTCTTACTTTCTAACTTTCTGTTTCTTTCTATGATGGAAAAAAACCTGTGTTTAAAAAGTAAGAAGAAAGCAGTTTTTCTCCATTAATAATGAAAATACTACTTTATAAACAATTTTTAATAAACAAAAAACTTAATACTTTATTGAATAAAAATTCAGTCTTCTTTTTCTGATCTTTAACTCATTAGAAAGTTACATTTTTAATAGTTCCGCTACCCTACCATCTTTCTTATGATATTCTGAGATAAGATTTGCAAAGCCAAGACATCTAATAAGCACTTGGTTTTCAAGGTATTTGCATGATCTGCAATAGTAAAGACACTACTAATAAAATGTTCCGAAGATTTAGTCACGGCAAAATATAACAGCAGTGTTTCCCAAGAAGCAGGCAGCACTTTTCTGCTTCCCCAGTAATTCCCACCAGTGCCAGTTCTGTGCTCATAGACCTTAGCAGTGACCCTGTTTCAGAATTTTTCTCAATTTCAAAAACTAGCCAGCACTGACAGCATTCAAAACACCCTTGGTTGTTCATGAGCAATTTATCAGACCCTGCGAGCAGCTTTTCCAGCTGACAGATCTCTTTAGTGAGGCTTAACTAGGTCGACCACTCACATTGTAATGCACGTCTGGATCTGAACTCTGTGGCCCTGCCCTGTCTCTGCTTGCTGTAAAGATTCACATTTTCAGAACACCTCCTCTCCGCAAAATCTGCCCAGAGTGAACTACCGTCTGAAGTCACAATGCACTGACTAATCAACACTATCTCTTCAGCACACTGCATTAGCTGAATAAAAAGTTAAAAGGTTGATGAGTTTAAGCAAGGACAATTATCATAAATCTGTTTATCGGCTCCTTTTATTATTTTTATTTGTTATTTATTCTGTATTTTTTTAATGATAAGGGAAAGAAAAGGGGAGGAAAAAACCCCAGAGATTTTAAGAGTAAGCCATTTTATTCTTAAAAGTCAATTAAGGCGGACTTTTTTCAGTTCAGTCTCACATTCCCAATTATAAACCCAGGACAAAAGACCAGCCCTGAACACTGGTGTGGAAATCAGAATAGGATTCTTTTACCGAAAACTGAGAAGGATCAGTGAAAACTAGACTTCACATTTGTTAGAAGACAACTTGGCCATAAGCCAGAAAAACTATGAAAGGCAAAGTAAGGATAAAAAAATCGAGGAACTTGAAGTATTTTTTCAATATATCTGTACATTCTGTATATACACCTTGCATATAGAATGCCATACTGGATTAGTGATTCTTGTTTTACAAGTCAGGTAGCTTTCAAGTATGTTATAGCTACCTGCAGATCTGAAAGCCACATTTATATGAAAAAAAAGGCGCTTTTTTTATAAACAAGTGAAAGATCTAAACTAAAACAGGACAGCTTAATGGGTGGTAGATTATTAATTATTGAATAACTTTTATTAAACAAAATTTTAAATAATAATAACTGATTTTTTAAGAACACTTTTCTTCTCCAATATTGCAGCACCTTACCCTTTCAAAACTGTTTAAACCCCTTTTTCCTCATGCCTTAGGTAGGGGAAGGGAAGGGCAGGGCCAATGATTTTGCTTTTATCATTCAGACAGCTGGAGACAAACATCATATAAAATGAGGAGACACTTTTAATTAATGTTGATAATTTGCATGAAGACCACTGGTCTTTCTTTTTAATAAGCTTTAACAGATTTACTCTCTGCTAAGACAGGCCATCAGAGAATTAATTTGTACTTGTTTAACATTTACGTACTTTGTGAATACTACAGACCCAGGAAATTGGAAAATATGTTTCAAAGCTTAAAATAATCTCTTCCCCTAGCAACTGCTCTAGGAAAATGAGACCTTTGACTTTGATTCAGAAATCGTTTATGCTTCTAATGGTAATTACATCAGCATGTGATGAAGGCTCCCCATTATGTAAAGGGTAACTGTAAAGCATATGAGGTATCAGAACAAGCACGGAAAAGGCACAAGAAGTTCAATTCACATATGAGATTTATAGTGTTTTGGGGAACATTCTGTGATTGCTTTTAAATTAAAGGTAAGCCAGAACCGTATTTTATTGTGATATTATGGCGATGTGTCACCTGCAAGCAGTCTAGATAGCATGCACCCAAGTATGGACAGAGTTCAGACCACAGGAACAATTACCTAGCCGACACTCCCCTCCTGCTTATTGACAAGGCATCTTCACACATGCGAAAATCTGGCCCCTGATATTGTTTCATAAGGTCTACCACCCTCCTTTCTCTCTCACATATAGTACAAAATTCTGGGTACTCACTGAGGACATATTCTATACAATTATTCTTAAACCCGTGTCCTTTTCCTGTCTTGCAAACATTACCAGTTAGCTTACTGTCAGTTCCATTCATCTGGATTTTGTTTGTGAAATAGCTTACTGAGGGTGCACTTAAACATTTATTGGCCCCAGATCATTCCCTGAAGAACATGACTGGTACCCACCCACTTGAACTTTGTACCACTGGCATCTACCCTTTGAGCTAAGTGGTTCATCTTTTCTGTTTTGAAGTGTCATCATGGTAAGTTTTCCTATCCCTTAAGGTTAAAAATTTTATTAAAAAAAAAAGCAAAATGAAGAAGAAACATAAGCATGCCATTAATTTTGTAGGTCTGAAAATCCCAACTCCCCATGGTCAATTTTCTTATACATGTTTTTCTGTTTTCCAGAGAACATAAAAAATAATGCTTTCATATTCTTGCGTCTAGGGAAAAACAAAGAGAGGACAGCTAATTTTTATTTTAAATTTAGTTCTTAAAAAAGGATCTTCCAAAGGGTTGTCTGAGTTCATGACACCTGGATGCAAATTGCAGGAATTTTCTGAGCACTTCTACTCTTTCCTTTTTTTTTAAAGGAAATTGGCAAAGTAAAAATGCTCAGAGCTGCTCTTCCTTGCTTCACAGGCTACTGCTAAAAAAGTCCTCTTGAACTAATATGTAAATGTGTATTGCTGCATAATGAAGGATTAGAAAAATGAGGCCATACTCATCCAGTTTACTTTATTCCAGCCAACCTTGTATAAATGAGGTGGCAATCTAGAAGAAGTTGGTCTTTTCATTTAAACTGGGACTGTTCCAGAAGATCATGAATGAATAGAAATATTTATTGAAGATGAAATGTTCCAGACTTAAACAGTGGGTAGGAACAGCAAATTCCTGAATAGAAATTAGTATTTTATTGTATAATATTTGCTTTTTTATACTGTTTTCCTTAAATCATAAATATATTTTATCTGTTTCAAAAAACTGAAGCTATGTTGCTGCTTTGATAGTTTTGGAATATTTCTTTTAGAAATTTATTAACCATCAATTAGATAGATTATAACAACTTCTTCTAATTTATTTTTCTACCATTCTGCTTTAAAAAGTTGCACATTTCTCTGGGAGTAGTTTGGTGTATGGACACATGCCCGTGTTCACGAGTCAAGTGACTTTCAGAACTGACCTAACATTCAAATATATGTCCTTATTTTGGCTTCCAGTGACTATCAAAGTTTGTCTTAGTCCTAGTCCAAAAGCTAGCAGCAGCCTTCTCTTAACATAAGTCTGTCTCATGTCAAAATTCAATAATAAAACCTCTTTTGAAGAAAGGTAGAGGTAAGGACAAAACATGCAAAGAGCCTTAGAGCCATATTCAAAATGACATGGTTGCCTTGAGTTCAAATCTCAGTCCTGAGGAACACTTCTTGATCAAAAAAAAGGGAACAGTTAAAATCCTTGTAAAAAACAGTTTGTCAAAGAATTTCTGACCAACTACTACTTCAGTATCACAAACAATTTCAAATAACAGCTACCTGAAGCAGCAGCACTGATAATAAATGATTGGTTACATTTCAATTTCCATCTTTGCTGCAGCCCCTTAACTCATGACAATAAACAGGCAAGCAAAATGCCACCTCCCTCTAACCTAGGACAGGCAATGTCTGAGCATTAGCTTCCTAGCTGTTTTTTACACCTGGGGACACGGTACGGTAAGCACTCTGCAGAGGTGTTTGCAAACTGGGTGATTATCAGCGAGTGAGTAAATGGGCTGCTCTAGCAGCAGTGGTCTGCCAAGTCTGGTCCTGAAGATGCTTTGACATGGCTAATCTCTAACATCCTTTATACAACCAACGCTGCTGCTAGGGAGGTCTCAGGAGTTCAGGTGACAGAGGTTGGTGAGGCTGACTTGCTCTCATTGTCTAGCTTCCTCCATTGCCACTGCTGGCACTGGATGGACCTTTCCATTGATCCAATGGGGCACTTTTATTGTCTTACTCTGACAGGATGACCAAAACTACACAAGTTGTTATGGACTTGGCTCAAAAAATGTTCTCATTCCACGTCGAGCCTATCCCATCTGTTCTCTTTTCTGTTCCCAGATCCCATTCAAGATGTTCTCTGTGTCCCTTGCAGCACTATCTAAGAAGAGAGCATGCCATCTTAGGTGCCTGGGAATTTTGTGTGAATTGAAGCACACACCAGATACAGACAGGGTAGGCCTGAATGCTCTGAATAATGCTTCTGACTTTGTTTGCCAGCTTAGGTAGTCAGCTGTCGGTTGCTTACACGGGTTAAACCCTACCTCCCCCTGCACATGCACTCATGCTCCACATTTTAAATGGAAGTACCATCAGTGTTGGTTAACTTCTCTCTACCTATGTGGCATTAGGTTTGTGTGCCCTTGCTGCAAGCAGAACCTGTTCAGAAATGGCGCTGGGCTGGATGGACTGGTGGGAGGGGGGAAGGTCAATCAATAGAGCTTGGACATCTGCTTTCAGCGTATGAATCACAAAATCACAGAATGTAGGGGTTGGAAGGGACCCCGGTGGGTCACCTAGTCCAACCCTCCTGCCAAAGCAGGGTCACCTACAGTAGGCTGCACAGGACCTTGTCCGGG
>Ga0181612_119962_pt1 | contig 13742 bp, 3 predicted proteins | sample HoacroProtozoa21_FD_119630 | JGI IMG/M metagenome (GOLD analysis project Ga0181612, IMG submission 119630) | Hoatzin crop microbial communities from Cojedes, Venezuel. Combined Assembly of Gp0051906, Gp0051904, Gp0051908 | reverse complement strand
GATAATGTGCGTGAAAACATGGAATTTGAAATGTTTTCTAAACTTTTTCTTGCTTATTGTGTAGCTGAAACTTTCTATTTAGCCTTTTGTGTCTGTCCCAGCGGGATACGAGGACGAGCCTGAGCTGTGTTTGGGGCACTTTCAGAACCGATTCAGGTTCATTACATACACAGGTAGAGTCATAAATCTATACATAAGACAAATAAATAGCATCAGTTTTATTACAAGCAAAATGTTTATACATTTGTACTCCTAACATTCTGGGGTGAAAGCTACAGTTCTGGGGCAGCCAGCATTTGTGTGAGTATTACTTTGCTACTTCCTCTTAACCATGAAGCATCATTGTTTTCATTTGGTATTGATTTTTTGATGACAGTATTTAAATACTTTGTCTGGAGGCCTTTGATGCTTCTTCTCTGCTAGAGAAAGACTATTCTGAGGAATGTCCCTTGTTTAGCATGCAGACTTGTGCATATGACTTTTAAAGCTTTAAGTCATTCCCATATGCAAGGGGTCAACCACCACCCTCTAAACTAATGGAAACCTTGCTACACACAATGAGCAATCCCAGCTGGCTTCCAGTGCCCTCAGGGTAAAGAGAGACCCAAGAGTGTGGGCAGGAACATGCAGGTCTCTTAGTGCCCTTGGGGCCGGGCACAAGGTACAACACGTCTGTTTGTCTCAGTTTTATTGAGAATGTTGTCATTGTGTGAGAAAGCAGGTGAGGTAAAGTAATGAAAGACGAGTAAGAACCCGAACAGAGGCACACCTGTTGAGGGGAAGCCGACCCAAAGGTAGAAGTGGAAAAGGTCTGTACTGAAGAGTCATAAAGTTAAATGACATCAGAAGATGGTAAATCAGAAACACCAAGGATCAGCTGCTCCAAGGATCAGTAGTGGCTGACCTGCAAAGATTCATCATGTTATCCACCTCAGGTGTAGCAAGCATGTAATGTTTAGCTTAGCAGCCCATTAGACCCAAGTATTGTGTGTATTAATCAATCAATAATTGTTTTGTTTTCCTGAACAGTGCATATCATGCTTGTGATGTCTTGGTCTGCACGGTAGAAGAAATTGAAAAAAGAATGACCTAGAGAGCAAAATATATTTTATGTACAAAACTGGTTGCATATCATGCATGAAACTTCGTTGGGATGTGACAACAATTTCTATCACTATTTCACCAATCAATTCTGAGAGCTGATCTCTGAAGCTAGATCCTGTGTGTTGTCCTTATCAAAGCACATGTCACTGGAAGATTCTGACCTCTACTTTTGTAGGCAGAATTATAAAGGTAAATGGCAATCATAGGCAGTAAAATACAGAGATAACCAAATTCTTCTGGGTAAAAGAAAGATTTTTCAGATGGAAATTGGAGATCTCTGCCTGAGCAATGTAATCTACTTTTTCATTTCTCTTTCCTCCACTCCCCCACCCCCTTCCCTGCACGTGACTCTTGTACCTATCAAGAATACCAGAAAAACAATAGAGTTTCTAGTCCTATCATGAATAGTTTGAACACAATGAATGAATCATTAAAGTTATCTGTCATTTGGGTGTTAGATAACATTCATCAGAAGGATTTGTCACATTAATCTGAGAGAGCAGAAGGTAAAGTCTCCTCCTTTTTGTGATATACAGGGACTGAATATTAAATGGTCACATCACAGATTTCTGTTGACAGCACATATCTCCTTGTAATTCAGCTATGTTTAGCCAAGCGTTTGCTTTACAAATCTATTATCTGTGACTGTGGGCAAACATTTCATGTTTGAAAAGTGTATCTCCATTTTTATCATGTCTAGTGCCAAAAATGGACCACTTTTATATGTAGTATCTGCACTTCCAGAAGTACATTTAAATAATAAAATGGCTTTATCATCTGGATTCTAAGACAGGAGAAAGTACAGGTCTCATGTTTAGTGTAGCTGCAGAAGTTTGAAGGCCGAAGCAGTGATATCTAAACCAAATCTAGAAGTCACCAATCCCTAGTCATTTTCTTTTTGGAATGTGTTTCCTATTTATAGATAAAAAGCTGTTATTTTCCCAGTTAAATTTAAACGGTCACAGCTAAATGGACTTCTGCCTGGTAGCTATCAGGAAAACTAGGTAACAAATACAGTGGTTTTGAACTGCATAAAGATATCGGTACTGCAACAAAGAATCTTCTTTTTCTCCTTTTTTTTTTTTCATGACTGTGCCTGTCAACTATTCGCAGGCCTTTGGACTGACATTGGCATTGAAAACCAGTTCGTTTGGAATAAATAAATAATCTGTAAAATTAATTTAGAAGGTGAACACAATCTCTATGTTTCTGACAGAGACTGAAAAGAAAGCATGGTGTAGTTATTTTCAAAGCAAAATGGATAAAAAAGCTAAGCCTTCACTTGATTAAGGGTTTACATTACCTGACGTGGCTTAATCTTCTAGGTTCCTTCTATGGCCAACAAAAGGTTATTTACAGCACCTAAACTTAGTCTTTTCCTTTGAATGTGCCTCCGAGGGAGCCTGTATTGACTCAAAAGGAATCTAGTACTAAGCTTTGAAATACCACCTCAAAGTGTGTGTTTCATCAGCATTTTGACTTACGTCCTCTTTGCTGAAGAGCAGTTTGAGAAAATCTAGAAAAGGGGCTATTAGAAATCCATAAAATAAGCTGAGCTCAGCTTTTGTTTTGGTTCTGTTCCAGGTCATAACAGCTTTTATTCTATTGATTTTTCCTAATTAGTTCTGGCTTTATCTTTTGCACATTGAAGGCCATGTCGGTATTAATACTTAACATCTTCCAGCACTGATGGTAGTCATTCTGTTAGGGCAGACTGGAAAGGCATGGCTGCCAAAGTTTGAATATCAGTACATGAAAGTCTCATCTTACTTGGGTTTGATGATGTGAGGACAAAAGTTCCATGACTTACCTGTACTGTTCCTTCTGGTAAGTCCATTGATAGTAACAAAACAAAAGAGCTATGATAAATCTTGTTTAATGGTGAGAAAATGTGCAACTCCAAGAGTAGTGCAAAAAAGGAACTACTTCTATTTTATTGATAAAGAATCAAATCCAGGACTCAGGTGACAGAAGCTATTGTTAGAAATCTAAAAAAAAAAAAGGAGTTGAATCCAGTAAAACAGAACAGATTTTCTCAAGCAACACATTTTTAAAAGCAGACTTATGTGACTAGCTAATCATTACTGATAGTGCGTTCTCTACATCAGGAGCAAAGCAGGTAAGGTGGGCTGGGGTTTTTTTGCTTGATTTTTTTGTGGATTTTTTTTTTTACTTTGCTTGCTGAAAGAATCACTTCTGTTGACGCCAGGAGTTTTGAAAGGACAAAAATCAAATCTCAGTGGAATGGCTCACTGAATGAAGGGGGACATTAGGTGTCTCTGGTATGCATACACCTGTCGCCTAAGGGGAAAAGTAGATATCAACTCTGAGATTTTTTTTTTATGTATATATCTTAGCCTTTGTATTCTTCTCACATGGTTTTGCCCAGTTGTGTTTAGTATATCTGAATAAGTGTTCTACAAGATTTTATTGATGTAGGCTACTATTAACAGCAATTTTCTTTCCTGGATGAAAAATTACTTGTTCGGATAGGCCTGACACATCAAAAAACTTTCTTTTTAACATCACCAACTTCACATAATTTGTTTGGGATATCCTTATGTAGTGCAAATCTACCAGCCAAGTGTATCCTTGGGTAAAAAGAGAATGAATAATTGATAGGCAGTATCTATGTAACATCTGGGATTATATTTAGCTTTCCCCCCACCTCGTGAGTGTGGCACCATTGCCATAAAGCTTTCTGTGAGGTGACACTTTGGTTTCCCTTGAGAGAATGTGTATGTTTTTACATGCATGTGTGTGCCTGCATTAACGAGTGATATCAAAGAACAAAAGCATTTGGAGCTAAATCTCAAAAGGTGTAAATTGACCAAATTCCATGTAGATTAATGGTGATTTACTGAGGCATACACCTGAGGCTTTATCAGCAGAAATATTCTAAATCCTTTAGCATGTCTATATCCCCACCTAACTGAATTACACTAGATATAATTAAGGCATGGCCAATAGATTAATACATCCCTAAAGATATTGTTATTGGTTTTAATAATTTCCATGATGATAACTACGGATTAATCACTACTCACCTTCAAGCGTTAAAAATGGCTTTACAGAAAAGTAGACCAAAATTTCTCATTAGATTTATATTTTAAGAAGTGGGGAAAGAACGCTAACAGTTACAATTAACTCATTAAAATACAATGGTTAATACATTATCAAGAGGAATTGGTCGTCAAAATGTTTCAGATTTTATAACATTGTTTTATTTAAAGTAGCATAAAACAATTTAACGTAAATTCTATGGTTTGGTGAAACTCCCAGCAGTTTTCTTTTCTCAGATTAATTTTACACAGATAAAAGTTTATGGAACACTACATGTGACATTAAAGGGCGTTACTAGTGCAAAAATATTTTCTTTTTGAAACAGAGCAGAATGAGATATTTCTATTGCATGTTAACTCCTGTCTTTCTTTTAATACTGATAAATTCTATGTAAAGCTACAGAAATGTTCATTCTACAAACGTCATTGCATGCTAAGCAGAACGGAAAGGATATCTACAGAAATATCCCCTGAGCAAAGAACCATTGCCAAGTTCAGATAAAACAAAATATTTTCTTTACTGGAAATAACATCATTTGCCCTTGTATAGGGGTAAGTAACAGGTTCAGAGCTATATTCTATTGCATAGCAAAATTACAGTATGCAGCTTTTAGATGTAGCAGAATATACAAGAATTCAGGAAAGCTTATGAAGAAAATACATTTATTTGAATTGCGGGTAACTGTAGTGATTCAGTAAATACTAGCAATGCAATGAGCTTTATGTTGAATGAAGACAGAGCCTATGTAGAAATGTAGGTTTTTTTAAGATTCAAGGCTGTTGAAAACTTAGACTTGCATCTGCATATCGTAAATCCTGAAGACACTGCTGAACATTATGTTTTACATTTTTTCCCCTGCTTTCTGTTCACTTTAAAGGCGCTGCATGTAGAAGGAAAAGGGAATTTATGGAACTCTGTGTTAAAATTTTAAAATTACAAACACTATATGAGAAATTAGTAAAGATTTGTGGATTTAAAAAACATTTTGATTCTCCAGTAAAGTAAGGCCTGTGTTTGCCTTTGGAATTTAGGATTTGTTTTTAGAAAGTAGTCCTGCATCAGTATGGTACAGAATACCTTTAGATAATTACTTTCAGAAGACAAATGTCAACATGCTAGTGGTGACTGCTCTATGTACTTTTGGCCATCATGAAGAAGACAAATGGGTTCTTACCTCATGCTTCTGGAAGTTACTGAATTGCAGTAAAAATGAAACCATAAAATCACTAGGGATATTTACATTGTCCAAATGAAAAGGAATGTTTCCTCTTCACTCCCACAGAAACAAAGTGCTTGCATGTGTTTTAACAGGATTTTTGAGCTGTTGAATTAACTGGTTTTATTTTCTTTCAGTTTTGGTTATTTGTTATTCCTAGCTGCACTGCCTGAAATAGTAGAAATCTTTCTTTAAAGACAATACAATTTGCAAGTCAGAGAAAAGAAAATGAAGAAAAGAGAAGATGGTAGTGCATAATTACCCAAGCATAATTGGAGAGCACAATAGACATATTGGTTGCAGGTGGCTGACAGTAAGATAGCTAAGAGAAAGGAAACACTATTAAGAAACTTTCAATTATTAAGTGTTGCATGAGAAATAAGTATGTGACAAAAGAATCACAAACTAAAGAATTAATTAAAAAAAAAATGAAGTAACGAACTTGTTCCTGTGTTTTGTATTATCAAAGGCATTTTGTGACAAGGCTTTCTCACATTCGACTAAGCTGCCGGATCCAGCATGAGAGGCTCCTAACCAGCCTTGCAGAGAGGCTCGCAGAGTCCAAAAAAGTCTTTCAGAGATCGATGAGAAGCACAAAAGACGTCAGCATTGATGAACTTTTATACCCACCTGGAAACCAAAGATAAGGTGATAGGCAGTAGCCTAAAATTAATGCTTTGTCTTAGTGGGCTTTGTTCACAAAAAGTGTAGAGCTGTTGATCTTCTTCTCCCAGTGGTGGGTGCCTTGCCTTGCTGGAATAGGCTAATTTTAAAGGTTTATGTTTTGTAGAGCCTCTGTCAAAGTCTGTGAAGTCTATGAGTCTTTTGATGTCAAATAGATCCACATAGAAACTGATCATGGAATGAGTTTTTAAGCTAGCAAGATTTTTTTTTTCTCTTCCAGCTGGCAGGCCAAGGTACATACAGTGGATATTTGAAAAATTCATTGTATTACATCTTTCAGCCTCTCTAAAGGACACTGTAACATGCAGAGACACCTCAGCTAGCTCACCTCATACTGTGCTGGGAAAGGCAAGGACAGAAAACACAGTTCGAAGACAGGACACCACTGATGAGTGGTAACAGTCCAGCCACCTCTCTGCGGCACTTTTGCATGGATTCAGTGCCAAGCAGAACTGATGACAGCGCTACCTGACTGGAGCTGGTAAGGCTCAAAGATACTGTGCTTCCTGGCCTTGATTTCCATGTGGATTTACTAGTGTGAGACTACATGGTACTCTGAGGGGTAAGTACCTCTGTGTCCCAATGCGGAGGACAAACAAGCCCCTAGGGTACACATGGTTCTAAAGATTACTGCTGACCGTTTCACAGTGTTTACTCTGTTTGTTGATACAGTATCTGGCTGCTAAAAGAAGCCAGTTGACAGCCTCCAGATAACCCACGGGGCTCAGTAGAGACCACCATCTTGTGAGTCTGTATTAAAGCGTGAAGCTGACATGATGGTCTCACACCACATTCTAAATTGTTTCCTGGAAGGAGGATAAATTTTATTAATTATTATGAAATAATACAACTGTCAAGTGCTATTTAAAACTCCACATTTTCTATAAAAGAGAAATGTATAATAAAAAATAATTGAATGCATGCATCTCCTTTTTACCAATGAGATTATTTTCAATGTCTTATAATTTCTCCTGTTTAGAAGATTTTGAACAGCTTTACAAGGCAATTTGAGTCAGTTGAAACATAATGTTTGGTCAAATTTCATTAAAAGAAATTATAAAAATAAAAGAAAATCTGTTTCCAATATTGGGAAAACGTAGGATGAATCCCAAAACATGTTGAAGAAAGAGATAGATGTGCTTACTGTATGTATGTTCCCTGAAACCAGATCTGCATTTGTAGTTGATTTGCCTGCTCAGGGTTTACATAAAATAGAACAGATTTTGCATAACTGGTTATAAGGGCTTTATGCATAGCAGAATATTGACAATCGTGTTTGAAATTATTATACATTTAGTTATTTTTTTTCAATAATGGAGAGATTGTAATTTTCTTTTTCTTTATCAATAAAACAATACTAAGGAAAAATACTCTCTTGTAATGAGCTATGGTTGAACCTTCAGTGTCCTTAATCCCTCTTTCTGATCTTGACTCCTGACAACTTTTTTTTACAGAAAAAGCTTAGAGTAAATCAAGCTGTGGTCAGGCTGACTGTTGTGTAAAAGCTAACTCTGTTGATATTTGAGTTACTATTGTAGACAGAGTGAAGTTAGCATAGAAATACTTCCTGCATTTATGAGAAAACACAAGCCTTAAAGTCTAATAAAAGCCAAAGAGAGACTAAAATTTTCATGTATCAGGAACCATAGATACTAAAGTTTTATATTGTATGAATGAAGAATGAAAAACTTCACTTGTTTCTACAGACCAGACTTAGTACCCCAAATTTAATGTAAATAATGATTTAAAAAATTCAAATACAGTAAAACACAGAACTTGCAGGTTACTGAATGTTGTAAATATGTATATGTTCCTGGGTAATTTGGGAAGGTATTGCAAGAAGCAGGTAAGAAGGATGTAGCCCACACAGGGAAAGACAGTTTCTGAGCTTACTGTTAGAATTTCACACAGATTTTGCTGAATCTCAATGCAGCAAGAATTGGACACTTCTATGTTGCTTCGAACGTCCTAAACATAACTTTTTATTTGATTGTGTGTCTTATGTTGTCCAGTAATAACTAATGAACATGCAGAAAGTATTCTTATTTTAATGTTTCTGGACTTACTTCCACTTTGTAGCTTGCTTTGAATTATCATGCTATATTTGAACTACACTTTTTGTGTATACTTAACATCTCAATATATTGTTTGGGTCATGTTTGAATTCAAAGGGAAAAGAGTAGCCAATATCAAGATATCTTCAGTTCATGCACAGACTACACACACCTTTATCAATTCAAGATATTTTTCATTATTTTGATGTATCTAATTTAATATTCTAACATAACTTCTGAAGGGACTCAGGGATGCTGGAACAGAAAGGATGTAAAGATAGTGACAGAAACACAGGCAAAATTATTTAAAACCTGTGCTGCAACTATTTTACCCTCTCCATCTTATGTTGGAGAGCCAGACAAAGATTTTTAGCTTCTCAGCTTTGAGATTCTTTAAAGCCTCCACTGAAGCTGCAGGTGAGAAATGAAGGATTGGGTTCTTCTGGTACACGACTTGCCTTTCTTGTTTAAGTCCCAAAATTAATATCAATATATATATATATGTGACTAAGAGCTCACAATAATCTAGTGCTCTTCTCTTCTACTTATCTGCCCTTTGTATTTTTATTAGGCATTGATGAAAACACTCATGGTCATTTTGTACACAGAATAAATATATATATACACACACAGTGTATTTCAGAAAATATACGTGTGTATATATATGTGTTCCTATATATTCCTATCGATACATAGATGTTCCTTTCCTCAGAGAATGGATATATATGCAGAATATATATAAAAGTTTCTATATATATAGGAGCACATATGAACACAGGCAAACACATACATATATATATTCCTTTCCACAAAGAACTGAGGATTTCTGTGGTCAGAAAATATAGATGACCCATTGTTTCATTATACAACATTGAATTTTTCAGATACATCTTTTTTTTCCTTTCAGGAGTCCAAATATAGAATGCCTACTGAAACTACACAAGTGATTTAACACAATCTTTAGCAATATCGAATACAAATACATTCTTTGTTAATAAGAGCATGCTTGTGTGAGCAATCTGATATCAGACAGAGCTAAAAAAGCAATCAAGTTTTTCTGCTAATAAGCTTCACAATACTAAGCAGATAACAATGAACAGGAAAACACAATTAGCTAGCATGTTTATATTACCTACTTTTATCTGTAATTTGACTAAATTTTACACAAAAAACCCCCATAATTTTGGTTTATAAAACCAAAGATTTGGTCATAAAACCAGAAATCTTGTTACTTATGATTACTAGTTTTGTAATTCCTTCTCTTCAACAAGGTGGAAAGCTGCTCTTTAAACACTTGTAAAAATCAAATCAAATAAATAGACACTGTTTATTACAGGATTATTACTGTATCATATAGGTTGTTTACAGTTATTTTATAAATGACATTAATTGGGAGAAATTCTGGATTAATTCTACAACTTAATATTTAATAAAGGATTACAGGTATCCTGAGATATGCTGTAAGAAGTAAGAATGCTTTTAAATTCATTTATGAGACTTTATAATTTGTCTAGTTATTGATAATGCATATCTGGTTCTTTCAAATGTATTTAACATATGGATAGCAGTCAATGAAATAAATAAAAAGCCAAGAATAAAAATTAAAATCTCTACATAACAGGAGACAGATATCAGAGATAAACTGATAAGGGACAGAGCCCTCTGCAGTGGTGTAGGCTATGCCCATATTAGCAAGTAGCACCTGTGGATCTACAGAGAGAAATAGCTACTGCTGAGGACCCAGCAACTACCTACATCTGTTTTGCTCTTCAGATTATTTCTGGTCTGATGGACAAAATTTCCATTAGTGATTGGAGGATGCTAGATAAGCTCACAAAGTGCATTTTCTAGTGTACTTGCTGTTGAAAGATATCCTCTTCACATGCTCTAAGACTGCACCCTGATGTGTATCAGACATGATGAAGCACATCAGCCTTAACATATTCATTTGGATCAGGTATGCAATTTGGAATCACGCTTACCAGCTTTCACCTCACTGTATTTTGCTGCTTATTGCAGGGAAAAAATTCTTTTAGATGAAACTAAATAGAAAGGTGCAGGACAGACAGTGATTGGAGGCAAGACCAGAGCTATTTCAAGGCCACCCTGTGCTGTCTTGGGTCCTTGGCATCCACTGTTCCATTTCACAGAAATGCTGCTGTTCTACAGCACTTGTTGCTCAGTGTGGATGCCTGGAAGACTCCCCTCTGGCAAGTACTCCTGACACAGGCTAAAGTGCTAACGTAGAAGTATCCATAGAACACAGTGGGTTTTGAATTACAATAAATAACAACAAAATATGAGTAAAACAACTAAAACAATGCTAAAAAAAATGAGAGAACAGTGTTTGATACCAATGCTGGCTTTGAACTTACAGGCAAAAAAAAACATTTCTGCTGTTTGTCATCATGTTTTTAATGATATATTCACTGGTGTGACAACATTGTTTTCACTGATTCTAAATATGAACTTCTTTGTAACTAGTTCAAGACAAGAATTTGACCTTGGGCAGTAGAAGAGAGTGGTGGGGGAATTAAGTCAGTAGCATGCCTAAAAATAAGCAAGTAAATAGAATACAGAATTTTCAAATGACAATGGTTGATAAGTATAAATCTCTACAAAAATGAACGAGCAAGAGCTGTCTAAACACTGGTAAAAGTGAATTAATACTAAATAATGAGAAAAATGAATTGACTAAATAATTGTTAATGAGAAAATATGGTGTAATAACTATTGTTCAGAAGGAGGAAAGCAAGAAAAAACCAAAGTAGCTTTGCACAGAGTCCAGAACTTGATCCAAAGCCTCTGAAGTCAGTGGGAAGCCACTGGCTTCTGTGTACTTTTTGGCGACCTAGCACTGTACTCTCAGTGTGAGAAATCTGGCACATCTCTTAGCTGCTCCATAACTCTGTCCCAGTCTTATAATATTGTTTCATCAGTTTGTTCCTATGCTTGTCTTCCTAAATTAATCTCAGGACAATTCACTTTACAGACTCTTTCTGACCTCTCTAATCATGATGCTTCTTGTAATCTAAATAATGATTTAAACAAGATTCCCCTGTATTTGTCTTTTCTCCCCAGAGAAGGGAACATTTGCCAGGGTCAACAAGAAAAGAGAGTAACTTACTGGGGAAAGTGATTTCTGTGATATCATAGGTGTACCACTGAATTTTTGGACAAGTTTTTAACTAACCCTTTTGGCTATAGACTGTTACATTTCTGTCCATCTTACCTTTTGCTTTATGTCCTGGCTGGTAAGTTAAACATTTACCTCCTGCCTGGCATTTCTGCTCTTGACTAAATCAACCTCTCTTTATTTTTTTTCCAGAAATGTCAGGTCCTCAAGGAAGAAGCAAACTAAAGGGAAAGAGAATATCTTCAGGCTGTCAGAGGAGCTGGAGCTGTTCAGCAGAAGCGGTGGAGGAGTCAGGAGTCTTGCCGTGTTGTGAGACCCACAGCTGAGAGTTCACGGCACTCACCCTGACAGCTTGCTTAGCTCTCCAGCAGTCCTGGCAGGTGAAGCTTGTGCTCCCATAGGAGCTGGACAAAGCTGTGCAGCCCTTCAGCTCCCTGGCCTCCACCCGCGTGTCATCACTCTTGACTGCAGGACAACTACACAGCAAAGCAGTAGTGTGGGCAACATCTTTTGACAATTCTAGAACAAAGAAGACTTTGCTAAAGCTGAAAATGCCAGTCTGGTGCTGGTCCATAGGTAAAACTACAGAGCTGAGACATGTAACAGATTTAAAAAACAAGCCAAACCAAACAAAAACAACCCATAAAACCCGCTTACAAGTAACTGCACATAATACGGTTTAAAATATTTAAGGTGTAGAAAGCTTGTTACAATAACTCATTTGTCCTCAGTATTTCACAAAATGAAACACTTTTATAATGAATGTTTATAGCAGACAAAGTATTTATTAGAATGAATGACGGGGATTGGATGTAAATAAGACTGACTTCATTTTCAAAGTATGATACATTATTTTTGGCATTGAATTTAAAATGTGAAAGATCAGTGTCACATTGCACTGTTGCTTCTCCCTGGTGGTACTGTTTTTGTCATTTGTGAATGACTTTTATGACTAAATCATGAATTACAACCCTAACATGTATTTGTCTTGGTTTCTTGTATTATCTGCTGAGCTATAACTAGTTCTGATTAATAAAGAAAATAAAAGAAATTACAAAAAAAGAAATATATTGTTAGCTTTTCTTTTTTATTTTTTAAACTGGAAGGCTTGGAAGATTATTTGATATTCATGTGACAACACTGTATGGTTCTGCGTTTTATGAAGTATATTTGGAACACATGCAAAATTAGATGTGTAAATCAACGGATCCTAAATAAATCACCCACTTCAAATAACTAGTACTGAGGGACAATCACCATAACACAAAATTTTAGGTGAAGGGAGAAACAAATAGGACTGCAAAAATTCAACTGTCATGCTGGTTTACTTGTTTAAAACTAATCAGATACAGAGATTTCAAATTTGATAGGTGAAGCTAGAAGAGAATTCTAAGCAACCAAAATGGGACAACAAATGAAACTGCAAGAACGTGGATGGTCACATGTAACAGTAAAAAAATCTGCATGTATGTCACAGAAGTGCAGCCGTTGTAAAAGACTGTACATATGCATGTTACGTAGGTACTACAAATATATATTAAAAAGTGTTTATTTCTTTTTAGGTTTTCATATGTCAGAGAGGATTTTCTCATCACAGTCTCTCTTATATTGAATTTAATTTCTGATACTTTATCCGCTTTCTCTTTCTCACATCATCCAGGTCCTTTTGTGTTTAAGAAATGCCACTAAACTTAATAGTACTACTTGCCTCTATAAAATGAGTAAGCTTACATGGTTTCTGTATCCTTCTTGAAAATATAAGCTCATCTTAGCTTAAAACATAGTTTATACATAAAGATAAAGTAAGTAACTTCTATTTTGTGTCATCTTTTAAGGAAAAAATGTGAAAGATCTTGTGGTTTATTGTTCACAGAGATAAATTTATTTAGACTTTCAAATGTCAGATTACTGCGGAACAGCTCACGTTTAGAAACAACTCAGGCTTACACAAGATCAAAAAAAACCCCTTCAGAGGTCACTGAGAATACAAACAAAAGTTGTTCTGGAACTGCTCCTCTTAATTGTCTTGGATTTCTTTGTAACCCATTATACTGTAGAGCAAAAACTATTTGACTTTGCAGCTTGTAAGTTAAATTGAAACAGTTAGTTGTTTTCCCTCCCAGAGTTATAGACGAGAAAATGAGACTGGAGAAACTGTTGTGGGTATATACTACAGGCCACCTGACCAGGAGGAGGAAGCTGATGAGGCCTTCTACAGGACATTGAAAGTAGCCTCACAGTCACAGGCCCTGGTTCTCATGGAGACTTCAACCACCCTGCTGGGATGACCATATATCCATGCACATGAAGTCCTGAAGGTTCCTACAGAGCGTCGATAATCATTTTCTGATGCAAAGAGTAGAGGAGCTGAAAAGGAGAGGCGCTCTGCTGGAACATAATGGATTGTGTGTGCCTAGATGTGTGGTCTTCCAAGGTCATGTCAGGGTGGTTGAAGTCATCCATAAGACAAAGGCAATACAACTGT
>Ga0181612_168794_pt1 | contig 13743 bp, 7 predicted proteins | sample HoacroProtozoa21_FD_119630 | JGI IMG/M metagenome (GOLD analysis project Ga0181612, IMG submission 119630) | Hoatzin crop microbial communities from Cojedes, Venezuel. Combined Assembly of Gp0051906, Gp0051904, Gp0051908 | reverse complement strand
ATCATATTTTGCATGTAAGTAGACATTGTCTTCCTGCCTCTTCCTTCTCTAAAGCCCCTGAGGTTCTGTAGTTCCCCTTTAGCTCTCCTTCCCTCCTGAAAACAGACAGAAATCGAAGAATGGGTAAAATGCTTTTGCATTCATTGGCATAGTGTTCTTCACACCAATATTATCCTACCTTCTGAGGGATCAAGTCTCCTTGCTCTCCGTCCATGCTTGGAGTTGTTGTGAACAAACATGTTGTCAGACACTGCCAGCACATGCCCATCAACGTTCACTGTTGTTGATAGCACAACCTAGATATTTCAAAAGGGAAGAAAAAGGAGGCAGGTAAACAATTTACTTCAAAATTCAACTTGTTAATTATTCAGTTTAGTTAAAATCCTGTTCTGGTTGTAAAATGGCATCATGTCCTACAGGGTTTGCTCCCTAAACAAGAAGGGGAGAAAGTATTTTCGGCCTTCATTCTATGCATTAATTCCATTTAACATAGCATCCTAAGGGCTGTATAAAGTCCTTACTGTATAATAAACCAGCTACTGCAGATGGCCCTAAATTTAGTTTCCTACGATGCACCGTAGCACAGCTGATGGCAAAGAGGTCTATATATACCAACCAGGAGGGCAGGCTGCAGAGCACCACAGCAATTTGCCCTCTGATACATCCGTGCAGCTTCCGAGCCATCTGCTGTACTGCGCACACATGCAAATGTATCTGCCTCTGCTTCGAAAATACAGCTCTCCATTGACTGAGCAGAATGGAAACTCCTACTACGTGAAAACAGCACCTCATATCATGTCTGGGTTTTGACATATGCGTGCTTAGTGCCTCTTGAAAATCGTCTGAGCCTGAGGACCCCAGATCAAGCAGCAGTTTTGAAACCTTCACCTCCATGACTTATGTTGCTGGCCTCCAATAGCATAGGAATTCTTAGAGGAAGTAACTGCATATGTTAATTAATTCCACTTAGTTTTCCCTTTACAATACAATATCCAAAGCTGTAATTCCTATAAATCCAGAAATATATATGCCTTTAAACCACAAATTTTTAGGAAAAAACAAACAAATTGTGTTTTAACTACTGAAAGAAGATGCATCTCATCGAAACTTTCAGGTTTCAACCATTAGTTGAGGTAAATCAGCTTAACTCCATTCAGCTGCCACACAGCTATAGCGATTCACAGCTATTGAGAATCTGACCCTGCATGTGTTCATGAATTTTCACAGATACAGCTGTCACAGTCTAGGTAAGAGAACATCAAGCTATAATTGTTGATAAAACTATATTCAGCATGTAGCGGGAGAAACCTTGCCCTCCTACAGGATTATGCTAGCTTAAAGAATACTTTCTTTCTTGACACAAGTTTAATTCATTCCAAAAGGCTCTTGTCATATTGTACTCTTATACTTCTCAAGCATTCTTGTCACAAAATGTGTTGCTTTTGCGTGCCAACAGATTTCATCATTGCACATTTGGGTGGAGTGAGACTCCTATCCAAAGTGAACATTTCCCGCATGACATAGCTGAACCCACTCAGATGCACTTCATTATTTTCCGTTAAACAATGGAAATAAATTTTAATCTCTCACTGGCCAGCACAGAGCACACTGTGGCAACAGGGGAATAGACCTGAGTTATTCCAGTGTCTGAAATATTTACGACAAGTGTTTAAATTGTAACCAAATGTAAATAAAAAGTGTATCATATATATACAGTTACACTATATAATATATACATATCTGGCCTTACATACACAAGGTATGTATGTGACAAACACACATCCACGTGCTCTCAGTATGAGATCTTTATAATGTATGCAGACTTCAAGTACACACACATTCCCTGTTTGAATAACCATTTAGGTGTAAATGTTGCGCACCACACAAGAGCCACATTTCAGTAAGAGTTGTAGAGATCCCTGTAGCATGAGTAATAGCAAGACACAGTCCTCTGTTTAGCAGATAAGTGCTGAGCATCCTCTATTCCCTGAGCCAGCAGGAATGGAAGATGCACTTTTAGACCTCTCTCCATGAGCAGTTCCATTTTTATTCACCTCTCCCATTCATCACAGGAGGGTCAGAGCCACTTGGCATTTCACAGGCTGGGACCTAGGGTAAATAAATACAGCGTTCTCAGGGAGAGGACAAATGCAAAGTTCAGACCTGGACTAGAACCTTCTCAAAGCTTTGGACCTTATTTGCAGTAATCTCTAAGGTACTGCTGCAATTCAGCAGAGATCTTTGTCGTCTTTGCTACAACGCTGCTAACCAACTCATTATCAATGATGTGGAGTAAGAACATGTGAGATTATGGACATAAAAGTTACTGAACAACTTCTCTTCATCCAGACATTCCCTCTTGCCTGATGAAGATCACAATCCAATTGTTTTACACTGAAGATTAAAAAACAATGTTTTATGGATAAAAGGAAGAGGAATGTGCATTCCACTATGGTCTCTAACTCCCAGGCCCTTCCCTTTCACAAGCCAACTGCTTTCCCCCAGTGAGTATTTCCTGGGTCATGAAGGGTGACCCTTTCCATCTGGAATCAATCAGTCAACTCCTGACAACTTCCTGAAACACCTCACTCCATTTCCTGTTCTCTCCCCCTTCTCTCCTTCCCCCTGGTTTGCTTCACTCTTCAAAACTCCAGGCCACAGCAGCTTAATGTTAGAGGGTCAGACACAGTTAGACTCCAAAACACTACACAAGAACACCTTTGACCTTCAAAAATCTTTACATCTTAGCTAAACAAATCAAGGTCAACGTTTCTTACCATTACCTTGTTAACCATTTATATGCATTTTTGCCAATACTCTTCTGAACACATATTTATCAGTAACACTTGTTCTCCTAACATCGTAAAACATTCCAGACCTTTTTTCATAAAACCTGTATTTAGTGCCGATGAAAGGTGATGTACAAACTTCCCTGGGGATTTAAATTCTCAGATTTGTCCACGGCACTGGCAAATTACCAGCAAACAGCTTTGGTGCGGGTTTTTTCCCTGATCTGATGGCACTGCTTCTTGTATATGATAGTATGGCTTCTCTGCCTATTCAGTTGATGGTCTTTTACCTAACACAAGTAGTTAAGAAGAAAATGTAATCCTAAGGGAACAATCTGAGAAGATAAAAATATATCAGGTAGACCATGGATTCTGCTAATTGTATCTGAAGGCCAAATTTGACAGAGCCCAAGACCTGGCTCAACCTGTCACCTCTGTTGGAGTTTCAGAGGACAACCGATCAAGCAAGAAACAGACAGGGTAAAGCGTTATTCTTTCATCCATCCAAACATAGGTTCCACCTCTAGGTACAGCAAGGGAGTTGCAGGCTTCTAAGCAAAGTTGTCAGCAGTTCTTAAGATTCTCTCTGCAAATCTGCAAGGGTCTTGTTATTAGCTATGAAGCCACAGACATAAAATAATGACTGCTTAGCAGTACTGAAGAAATGCATGTGCTGTATCTCAACGTTATTTTTCTTTCCCTGGTGGATTTCTGTAATGTAATCCCTGCTCAAAAACCTCAGTGAGGGTTCACCTACCCTGACATTCAGTCAAACTGGCTTTAGGATGTTAAACTCAGGTTCTCCGAGCTGCACTGCCCCTCTTTCACTTCCAGGCACAAAGTGTTGTATTTCTTTACAAACCTTCACCTGAGTACTACAATTTTTCCTCCCCCACCTACACACTATACCAGTATTTCTGTATTCTAAAGTATGCTCCTCTTCAGATCACATACATGCAAGTAAATACACACCATCATATACATAAAAGCTGTATCACTCACAGACACCTATTTAGACATATGGTACAAACATTCCAGGCATACAGGCATTTACTTACATGTAACATATCTCATCACTGTGTAAATGATCTCTCTCAAAAAATTCCTGTTACCATTCCAAGTGTGGAAAAAATTCTTTATGACATTGTACATCTGGAAACAATATTACATTCCTGATGCACTTTCCCTTGTAACTCTCTAGTCACAGCACCATGTTATTTTAACTTTTCAAAAGCATAACTACTATGAGTATTTTAAAAATTATCATCATTATTATTATTTTCCAGCTGGGTGGAAGAAAACATGTCAGGCCTCATCCTGCTGTCCTCACTTGGACAGGGCTCCCATTGATGTCAACAGGCGTTTTGGTTGAGCGAGTAATACAGGAGTAGATGCTAGAATATAATGTGTTTGCTTCATAGTTGGATTAGGAATAAGATAAACAATGTGAAAAATGCCAGCAGCCTCTCTGTGCTCAAAACTTCTATTGAATACTTTGGGAAATCCTCCCTGACACCCTGAGCCTGCTGCAAACTCCAGGCTAACAGAAAAAACTATGCACATGGCCTTCGTTTCAGGAACGGGGCCTCCTAAGATACAGGGCACAGGGGTAGGAGAGAACTCCTGGGTCACTGACATCTACTCTGCTGCCATTACAGACAACCAAACCATGTAGATACTTTTACAAAATTGTCTTCGACTATTTCAAGCTTTTGCCTTTGGTATTCCTCTTGTTTTAAAGCCTGCTTGTCCTGATGGTTAGGGAATTTATGGTTTACAGCCTAAATTTATTCCTAGTCAGTTTATACTTAACACCAGCTTTAAAATTATGATTTCCCATTCTGATCTACCTTTGGATATGTTTAGACAGCAGTTATGTCCCTTCTCAGTGCATGTCACTAAAATACTGGAGCCAAGCTCTTATCCACTCCCTAGTCACCTTAATGACCCATTCCTGCACCTGTTCCAATTTCATTTTCATTCTCTTTTGAAGATAGTTAAACCACTATATTGTATTCCAAACAAGAAATCAGCAGGGTACAATGGTACAAATGCATCCTTCTTTCTACTGGCAAAGCCTACCTGAGACGTAGTACGATCTCATTTGTTGTTTGTTTCTAATAGACGCTGCACAGCTCTGGCAACTCACTGTTGCAATGGCTATTTGGTCTTCAGATCTGCGCACATTAAGCTCCTTGAGTGCTTTTTCTTTTGCAGCTGCAGTCAGTCCCTGCCTTACTCTTACAGAATCTAAAATAACATAATCTTTTGTTGGGTCAGTCACTATCTGATGAAGAAATCTGCCACCCCAAAGTAACTCTGGACTCTGCTGGTACTAGTTGCATTTGTTTCGCAATCTATACCTGGGAAATTCGTCTCCCACAGCGACATTAGTCTGTGTAGTATTCACCTCTCTAACAACAGTTCAGTGATTTCAATCTGTATCCAAATCTGACCATGGGGGTCTCTGGCACATTCTTTCACCATCGGTGTGAAAAGGATTTTGATTTAGACGAGTTATTATGTTTTATTCCTGCTATGTCTTTTTGTTTCTTTACAGTCTACAACATTCCTAACTCACAATATTATCCCACCACTCTTACCCATTTTTCTTTTTCCTGAATGACACAGATCCTTCAGCGCTTCCTATTAGAAGCCAGCTGGGTGAATTCTCAAACACAGCCAGCTTTGCTCACGTGCCTGATGATGAACTGATCCAACCACTCCGAGGTCAGGAAGGAAATCTCCCCAGGGATACACCTTGTTATTTTTCCTTTCTCTTTTTCCCTAGAGCACCTAGAGGGGGATACCTGCCAGGAAACATTCCATGTCATGATTTCTGCTGAAAACAGAGGGCAATTGCTGACCTTTCTCTTTTTGTTTCTAAAAAAGCATGTTGGTTCAAAGATGACCATTGTTAGTATTGATGTCTGCTGCCTTGTACCACTCCTTCGACCGCGGCACTGTAGGACCTGGTTAATCAGGATGTTACTGGATGAAGCAGAATTCCCAATCAACAGGAGTCTAATGCGTTAGCACCAGGTCTCAGCTGAAGCATTTTAGCTGAAGTGCCTCATCTTAATTCCACAGAATTATTGTCCCCCATTACACACCGGTCGTTACCATTAAGTATCACTGGGCTTCAATCAAGTTCTCTAGGAGAAGTCCTCATTAAATGGAGGGCATCATAGTTTTTCATTCTGTTCCTGGGAGAATCACTCACTGAGAATACAGCAATGACAGTAATGACAACACCTACAAAAACTCAGATTTGCAGAGTAGCTGAACTCAAATAGTCAGCGCTATGGTTTGAATAGGTGATTTTAGCATACTTTTTTGTTTCGGTTTGCCGCTGACAATCTTTATTCAGAAATATTTAAATGGATAAATAATCAATATTTGCTTCAGTAAAATTCACAAGGACATATTACTTGATCTGCATACATATTTGGGCAGCCATCAAGTAACCATGAAAATATCCATTAGTTCTAGAAAGATTCCTTTTCCCTGCTTTAGCCGCTGACAGACACTGAAGTAGTGAGTGATGCACAGTAGAATTATGTCACTACTGGGGAAGAAACCCCCGCTAAAATAATGATCACATTTCCTTTAACTTCTGAAGTATAACAATTTTTTCAACAGTAGAGGATCTTTGTATTTGATTAAAATAAAATGAAAGTTAAGAGATCTTCATTGTATTTTTGAAGCTCTACTTAATATCAAAGCAAATTTCAAATAGGTAATGTGATCACAAAGCAGCTGGTGTTGCTCTCCAAACTAAAGAATCATACTGAAAAAAAACCCTCTTCAGGCATCTGGAGCTATATTAAATTTACAATGCAGTGTTAATGTAACCTTTCCACCCCTTTTTCTCCCCACCCCCCTGTTTTTAAATGGGTGTGATATAAGCAAAATCTAACATTTAATTTAGTTTAATATATCCTAACTATACTATATCTAAATCTTATATCTAGAAATGAGGCTGAGGCCAGGCTCAGAGACTGGATCCCAACGCCCTGGAACTCTGGTTCTCAGCCAAACCAAGCCCAAACCGTGTAGCTTCACACCCATCTCTAATCTGAAGCATTAATTTGACACTTTTCCAAACATGAGTAACCATTCTTCCATGCTGGAAGAACTCAACAAGATGCATTGTACAGCACTACTTCCATGTCTCTTATTTATATTTGTGTCTCGACAACAAAGCCTGAGTTTTGGGCTTTCATTCAATTTCCATTAAAGAGCAAAAATGTTTTTTGATGAGACCCTCTCAGTTCCAGGTTTCAGTAGCAATTTAAATGAGAATTTTGATATAAGGATTCTCTCTCCTGGTTTTTTTTTAATAACTATTAAAAAGGGTATCTTAATGGCTCCTGGAGATCTAACAAGCATTCCTCCATTGAAAATGAATATATTTGGTTCTGCAGAAAAACATAGGTACAAATTAAAAGATACTCAACTAAGCATCGCTGCAGAAGTCTGCATAAGGAAAGTTAAACATGTGGAAATGTTTGAAAGAGGAGGGCCTTAATAACAACAGCTGTACAAATAATTTATAAGGAAAAACAATAAAGGTTTTAGCTGTGGCCCAAGAATAAAATATAATGAATTAAATCACTGCACTGTGCTTTTTGACCTGCTTTTACTCTACTCACGTGTTCCTGTACTGGTAAGATGAACAACTGTCCTTTCAAACCTAATAAAAAATTCTGCACATTAATTACTTTGCCTGACATAAATCTTCACAATCAAAATGAAATCGAACGTGCTTACAGTGTGCAAGCACACCACTGATATTTGCAGTGATCTATGTTTTTTTCCCCACTTCCGACTTTCAGGGTAGCTGACAGACCGTGCTCAACAAGCAGCAGCAAAAAAAATGTTTGCCCAAATTTAAAAAAAAAACCAAAACACAAAACAAAACAAAAAAACCCACTCAAAAATCTACCAAAAAAAAAGGAGGATCCAGAAGACAGAGACAGTGGAGCACTCAAGAACACTTTTGTTATTTCAGGGAAGTCATACTTCTATCCTTAGAAACAACGACACAGACGGAAAACAAGCTGGTTTTGCTTATTGTCTTTACAGTTCATCATGGCTAATTTCCTTTGGAACGCAGAGCTTTTTTATTCCCAATGTGTAAAATTTTAGCAATTGAACTACTTTTTGGATCTTTTTTTTTACACATACTGACCTCTGTAGCCCAGAACAAAGCTCATCAACCGACACGTCCAGGTTTGAACCAGCCTGCACGAAGATCCTGCTTTCACACAAAACCTCAAGCATTTTGCAATTTGTCTCAAAGGGTTCATTTTTGTAACTCTGAAAAAAAGTCTTGTCAACATTTTTGGTTTTGACAAGAAGTAAGCTAAACCTAGTGGTTTTGCCTGATCTTGATTAATTTGGGGGTTTGAACTGAAAGAGCACAATGAAACTGAAAGGGGATGAACTTCAATGGACTGAAAGTGCAAAAGCAGTTGAAGTAAACCTGCACAACAGACCCAGAGAGTTTCACTTGGCTCCATTTTTCTGGCTTGGCACGTTGTAAGGCAGAAAACCCAGATGAAGAGTCTATCCCAGTTCATTTTCTTCTCCAATAAACTGCTGATTTTGGTACAAAGATCACAAGGTAGGCCCCACTTTCTGATATTCAAGAGGCATGTCAGGTGGATGGGCTGAAGGAATGAAGGCGTTCCATCAGTAACCATCTGGGTGCCTTAAGACTCATTCCAGTTTCCCTTTTTGATGTTTCACTGGAAATTTGAAGCTGTTTAGGCTCTACATCATCACCATTTTTGGTGTGGAGATACAGAAGTGAAACAACAAATAAGGCTGATACTAGAGGTAGATTTCTGCCAAAAAAATTAGATCCAAAATCCTCCTGCAGTTCAGCACCTGATCGAAATCTAGGATTTTAGTTTCACGCATCATAGAGAGGGGGCAGCTAGCATGAGGTTGAAATCAAATCTGAATTTCTTCAGTGTTCAGGTGTGTTTGGATCCAGAATTTATATTTTGCCTTTTAAAACCAATATTATTTGCAATATGGCAGTGCCTCACATCCCCAGGTGCTAATGAGGATACCTTTGGTGCAAGAATTTTTACAAACTCATAACTCAAAAAAAAAAACCTCAAAAAACTCAAACTCCAAACAACAAAAAAGAGGCTCTGTATTTATGTTTCTTTGCACTCCACAATCAGCTATTCTAGCTGGCTCTAAGAGCTAGCAAGATCTGTTTACAAGCTACAAACTGAGCTTTCCTTTACTCTCAAATTTTTTCACGTTCTTGGCAGATGATATCTAATTGGTGTTTTTTCTTTATGGAAATTGCCACTTGAAAAAAAAAAAATCACTATAAATTTCCTAACATTGAGCACCACTTTTTTTCTCATGTCTTATCATCTCTAAAAACACAGAATAAAGAAGTCGCTGCAGTCTCTTTAAACTACTAGTAAAAAAAATTAAGTTGGTCAGGAATTTTTCCTTATATTTACTTCTGCTCAAAACAAAAAATTAATAACTCTTTTATATTTTTTCCTACATTTCCTTAATAATTTTTAGGAGCGTCCAGAAGCTTTCATTTTGCAGTATTTCTCTTAAAAGTTTAACTCTTTTTTTTTTTTTTTTTTTATAAAAATACACCTCCCGTGAATTTTTCATTGCTAATAACAGTGAAAAAAAAAAAATCACTTGTCTGTGAAAACATGTTTCGGTGGAAAGTTTTAAACAACTCTGTAAACTCCTGTGGAGTTGTAATTTCATTTACAAATGAGGAAGCTGATGCAAGTGCCCAAGCAATGAAACATGAATTGCCAAAGCTAAGGATCTCACCTTCCCACTACAATACTTGTGGGTCTACACGAAAATCACCCATCCCTCAATAAGCTAAAATCCTCTTTGTGTCAGTACCATGAGACAGTGAAGGTGCAATAATAACGATGACAAGCAGTAACGGCATTTACAAGGACAGTCCCGATTTCTCTCTGTAGGTTTCAAAGGCTCTGGCTGGCAAAGCATGTGTGCACCTTCTCAAATGCTCTGCTGAACCAAGACCACAAAGTTTTACCAAGGTGAGGAACCCCATTTGGAGAGCTGGAAATATACACTAAAAGAAAGGAAAAACAGCTCCTCAAAGGTGACCCAGCAAACCAGTGGTACAGCCCAACCATCTGACTGGCAATCTGGCAGCCCTTTTGCTAGACCGTGCTGCCTCACCAGAGTCAGTTCTAGCATCACTTCTCTACAGCGTTCGCTGTTGTGCCACCTTCCTTGCTGCACAGAAAGTGACACTGCGTCCAGGATGTCAAAGGCTTGAGCATCCCATTTACATTTTTGTGAGGGCTAAGTTACAGGTAAAATACTTGTTTATTAAACATGGTTGCTTAAAAGGTTAGGGTACAAAAGATAAGGGACTGTGTCTGCCTTTACCGCTGACACACTTCACCTCCTTCTGTGTTTTTATTAGCTGGTATTCACAATACATCAGCGACAGCTATGATAAACCAGTGGCAGATCTCACTGCAAAGCAGCTGGGTCACTGTCCCATGGGTCTTGTTGCTTTGCTGCGTGAGATCTTAAAGTGACCATCACTATTTGGGCTTCTTTTTTTAAAGAAGCTGAAAGGGAGGGCATGAGAGAGTTAAAAGGCAATAGAGATGGAAAGAGATAGGGAGTGGAGGGAAATGAGGAGACTGCTTCTGTACCACGTACAGAGCTACTTTGAAAAATTCTGAGGCATCTAAGTATCACAAACATGATCCCTGCTGTGGGCAGCTGTATGTGCGAGTGCTTTGCCCGAGGGTGTCAAATCAAATATCCACTGCTGGTTGGTACAGTACATCACTTCCCCTTGGGGATTCAGAGTGGAAAAAGAGGAAAAAAGGGGGAAAAAAAAGGTTTAAACACAACAAATGGAGAAAAACTTTAACAATATCTGATAAGGCTTATCATATACTGTCCTCATATTTATTATGAACAATGTAGGCAAGGGGAGAGAGGAGCGGGAAAAGGAAAAACAGAAAAAAAGCAGACAGGTTAATGCTGAGCCTTAAAAGACTTACCTGGAATCGTCTCATATCTCTTGGGTTTCCTGCTGTTTTCAAACAATTCTGATTGCACTTGAGGAAAAACTTTAAGAAGAATCTGCAAAGATAAAGAACCATGCCGCTTCTATTAACCACAACAGAATATGTGTTGTTCTATTCTGTTTTAAAGTATACATCGTCATGATTTACATGATGGTGTATCAGTAGACCAGGACTGTAAGAACTTACCAAAACAGACACAAGACAAACAAAAACAAACCATAACAAACAGAAGTTAAACAAAAAAAAAAAAAAAATCAGGTAAAGTATGACCAATGTGACTGTAATCACTCTGAGCTGGGCTGTGAGCTGGTATAACTCGACGTATCTACTCTGATTTATGCCAGCTTCCTCCCCGCATGTTTGACCACACAATTTTAGTCTCTTTCTTTATCTCTCCCTTGCATACAAGGTCTTTCTTTTGCTGTCTGAAGGGATTTTCCGTGAAACAATATAGAAGGATCATGTTATTGTAAAAACTAAAAAACCGACAAGGCAACTCTGAGGCAGATAAGCCTTGAAACTACTTAGAATGTATTAAAAAACATAGAAAAAAAATACAGCTCCCAGAAGAAGCCGATGAGATTTCATCACGACAACATTTTTAGTTATTAAGATTTCAGTAACTAAAGCAGAGAAGCAGAACAGCCAAAAATCCAGATTATAATCTTACACACATTTTGAGAGAGGATAACAAAAACACAACCTGAAGTAATACATGACAGCTCACGCTGTCCAGGCAGATAAACCTATTACCATTGTACAAAGTTCTTGTGCCAATTATTTTTGCCCTGTCACAGACGCCTATCTTTATGTGCTATTATTGTGTAGAGTTTGGCTTGTCACGTACACAAGTTGAATCTTCAGCATGCTTGATTGGCTTACCCAACACTATGTATACAGAGCATATAGATATTACAGTCTAGAGATATTAGGCAGGCATTTTTTATAAGCTTTCCCACAAAATTTTATGTCAAATCCAGGGAGGAGTCGATTCATCCCTTTGTTATCTGATTCATCTGATTAAATTTCTAAATTTCAGCAATAAAGAAACTATACGAAAGAGCATAGTTGTTGGGTTAAAAACAAAACAAGCATGTCTTCAAAATTCAGATATAACGGGCAAGAAATTTTTTTGGCATCCCCTATTGCAAGTGAAAATATTTGCTGTGATTCTTTCCATTTCCATCTGTTGGACAAAATGGGTTTAACTGAAACAATTAAAATAAAAAAAATCAGAGACTTTAAGATAGATTTTGAACGAAAAAGCCTTGGATAGAAGAAAAAAATAAATAGTTGAAGAATTGATTTAGAATACAAAGAACAATTTATTTATTTATTTCCTCTTGCTGAGTGCTTTCCTTAAAAAAAAAAAAAAAAAAAAATCCGCTTTTGCAGTAAGTTAAAGTCCCAGGTGAGCCAGGCCTATTTCCCTTTCTGTTACTATGACAACGATTTTTTACCGCAGTCCCTAAGTCCCTTCAGAACTCACACATTCATGCCTTGAATTAGAACTTTAAAGGAGAAAGATGTATATTTCCTAGGGTTTACCAACAACAACCACGAAAATAGTCCTAACGCAAGACAATAAAGCCAAAATCCACTCTCCCTTGTTATTGCTACTTTCTTTGCACCACTTACATCACGGTATTTCTCTCCTGTCTGCCCCAAACATACAAAGAGATATCGAAGGATCTGATCCATTTCTGTGTTGCTTGAACAAACAAAACCCTTCAAAAACCTCGTGACAATTGAACCCACCAGAAAGACTCAGGTAACGTCATAGAAAATGACTGTCACAAAACACATCCTTCCAGTGTGTGTTTTAAATTAAAATGTTCCTTTTTTCCTTAAATGTCTCACAAACATTTTAAAAATATCTAAAATACTTATTTTCTCTCTGTGTGCGTTTTGCAGACTGTTATTTTTATCTCCATCATTCCTTCTCATTTATGAGTTAAAGAGCTCACTGGTTCTTCCCGGAGCTCCGATTAGGATGAAAGTACCGCGTCCTGCTGTGGGCTCTCTTCCCATTGGCACGCAGGTTCAGCGGGAGAGACGGCTCCGTGCTCGGCTGTCAGAGGGCAACTTCTGTGAACACAGCCCTGGTCACCTCCCTGCATTCCGAACTCAAAATCCTACAGAACTTGGTGCCTCAGGAGCAGCACTGAGTGAATATATTCTATCAAGTAAGTCTTATTAACTCCTCATGCTAAAACCCGTGACCTGTTTTATTTGAATGATTCAGTAAGCAAGATTTTATCTGTAAGAATGTTTCAGAAGGAAAAATACTATACATGCCAGCCCACTCAAAGATTCACAGGAGAATTTGAGCCAGAAATTTTACTCGCAAACACTCCTTTTTATCCTGCCCTCTTCTTCGAGATATAAAAAAATATTTGCAGATATATAAACAGCTTCTGTTACTGAGACCTACCTACGGAAGGAAAAACTGCAGAACAGAACCAAACTATATAATGAAACCAAGGCAAGTAACTTTCACATGAAAATCAAGGAGCCGCTGGCTAACTGATTATTCTGGAGGATAACTGCAAACACAAATCCACAAGAAGCTGTTACTTTCAAGGAAAAATAAATGATCAAATTAATCAGGAAAATCTCCAGTTTCCTTTTTAAATTTTTTAAATGCTTACATCCCTGTTCATCTAGATGAGAAAAATGATCAACACGAACTAAAGAACGAAGAAAATCTGAGTAGAGGCGTCTGTGAGAGAACTCGCTGTGTCAGCTGAACTGACTTTGGGAAGAGCGAAGACACTGCAGTACTGCGTGTCACACAAACCCCCAACGGGCAGATACAAAAAGGTAAAAATTCTAAGTGTACGTTTAACAGTATCCATGACTGAACT
>Ga0181612_116313_pt1 | contig 13743 bp, 8 predicted proteins | sample HoacroProtozoa21_FD_119630 | JGI IMG/M metagenome (GOLD analysis project Ga0181612, IMG submission 119630) | Hoatzin crop microbial communities from Cojedes, Venezuel. Combined Assembly of Gp0051906, Gp0051904, Gp0051908 | reverse complement strand
TAATTTATTTTTTAAAAAATGGAAAGAAATAAACTGTGCTTTAATGCACCTTTTAATACTTTGAACATGTGAAGCAACGCTGTTTTTTCCATTTAAGTGGAAGAAGCAGAAGTGCGATGGAAATACATCCAGTCTTTAACACCAAGTCAGAGAAAGGCTTGAGAACAAGTGGGAAATGAACATGTCTAGATTTTTGTCCATTTTCTTTCGAACGTTAGAAAAGATCTGGCTAGAAGATATTTCCAGTATCCATTCTGAACAGCTTACGCTTAATCGCCTTCATCCCATCTATACAGGAACTGTTGCCAAAACACTGATTAATTTACAAACCTGTCAGATTTGGTCTCTTGTGGCGGTGAGAGAGTTGTCCCATAACGAGTAGTGGGTGTTGTAGGGGCACTCACACCAGCGTAAGGTCGTGGAGAAGAGTAAGAACTGCTGCCATAGCTATTGTATCTGAAGAAATGGGAAGAAAAGTAGGAGAAAGGGAGAGAGAGAGAATCCGTCAGCAAGCAGGCATGCAACAGTAAATCCTCTTGTTTAGGCAGTGATCCCATACTCCAGAATTTCTCAAACATCCAGCTTCTGAAAAAATTGCAATAATCCCAGCTTCAAAATATGCAACCTGTCATCCCATTTCAGTATCAACCATGTCACAGACGTATTTGATTCAAATAGTGAGCTATTGGTATGGAAGATAACGAGAGATTAGAGTGGCCCTCCCAAGTGACAACTGAGAGCAGGAATACTTCAACTACTGCTCAGTTACTCAAATTTATTAGGTGTTTTGAGAGCCGATATCCAGCCATTAGAAAAGCGACCAAATCAGTCCATGTCAGCAGTATTCGTATCTAGTAAAATTAAGGAAAACAGCAGCATTCCTGAGTCATGATGACCTGAACATGGACATCCATGATTTGCGAACATTTGTGTTATAAATGAAAAGCATCCCCATTCTTCTCAATTAAAGCAGGCAGTATTTTCTTTCCCGTCCCCCAATAAAAGTTGTAGCTTCTATGCCATTTCTTACAATGTCTGTAAAAAATCATCACCACGGTTAAAAAGACATGTCTCCAAAAGCATGGCTTCAGGAATTTCTACCAGCCATTCCCTCCATTAAAAAAAAAAACAACCCTAAACCTGCTTGACTTCAATGTGAGCTCACTGATCAAAGACCCATCGCTTCCAGGACTCCTGGAATGGCCACTCCGCAGAGTCCCTTGTATCAATGTTTAAACTCTGGCTCCCGTGCCTAATAGGAAAGACAGTTGTGTTGCTTTGCTGCACTTTTTTACCGCTGTACTCAAACAGCATGTCAAGGATAGATTCCTGATTTGGAAAAATGTTAACATTTCTGTTCACAGATGATACCATTTTCCCCACGTGGAAAGTGTATGATGCTCTACAGGTTAGTACTCCACAAGTCCAAATCATCCAAAAACTCAATTCGGGAAAAAAGGCAACATTATTTTCCGTATTGTAATTCATAACATACGATACACTCTCCTTCACTGTATCTTTTCTCTGCTGCTTCTTCTCCCACACACATCAGCACGCAGTAATTTCACTCAGCAATTTTATTTGAAAAGGCTGGTTGGTTTCCTTCAGCTCCATTTAGCACACTCATCTAGCCACGCAAAATTTCATTCAAACTTCAGGCTTCTCCCCTTAGGGTACAACAGCATTGCTGCCTGCCAATGCCCATGTTAGAATAGATTTCAGTTAGTGGCTGTTATGATGGAAGGGATCATACTTTAGAGAATGGGCCCCGTTTGGCAACAATCCAGGCGTATGTTTTAGAAAACAAAACACCACCGCCATCTATTTTTGAGAACCTGTGCTGATTGCCCAGGAACAGGGGAATAATTTTGGAAAAAAAAATGTGAACACGCACGTTTCTGAGCTACAAAAGGAATTTTGCAGAACAGGAGATAATTGCCTTGCTGGCATTCCTACCCTAGAAGAAAACTAACTAGAAACTGGAGACAGTGGCCCAGTGAAGGGCTGTGTAGCTGGGCACTGTGGGGCTTCCCTGGTAGCACAGTCCTGGCATGGGTTGTCTCTCCGACACGCTCAGCTCAGAACATGTTCTGCCTGTGTCTGTACTGAGTGAGTGATGAGAAAACTCCGTAGTCCTGAGAATAACTCAGAGCTCATTTGGTATTAACAGAAACCTCAATTTCCATTTCAGTCAACTGAAAGGAAACCTTCTTATCAACCATTGCATTTGCTTTTCTTCTCCTCCACCCCATGGAAAAGCTGACACAGCGCAGTATCCTCTTTCAGACCAAGGAATTTCAATTAGTCCAAAGAGAACTCTCATTAAAATGGAGAGAATACACCTTCCATGGACTCAGACCTTCAAGTATTAACAAAATCAAATGCAGAGGAATGCCTGGAAACAGCATCCCTGTAAATCAAATCTAGAGGGAGAGAGAGATGCTGGAGGAGCAACCAGGCAAAAGCAGCATACCAGAGTCGGTCTGTACCCTGTACACAATGTTTACCTCTCTAACCTACCCCCGGGAGTGGCTATTACTTCCATTTTCCCTTTGTTCACACACCAATGCAGATGCAATGGCCTTGTTCCAGAAGACTTCACTCTGAAGAAACCCCAGATATCCCGACATTTACCTCTTTTGTGAACACATTACTGCCCAAACCGTGCAAGCTTTGCCCTCCTTTTTCTCCAAATAAACCCAGCACAATCCTCCCCCACGCCACGTCCTTGATCCTACGTGGTAACTAGAAGCACAAGGATGGTCAGAGGAAAACACTGCAGAAATACTAAATATGGCAGCAACAGCAGGTATTTAGGAATCTACTCTCTAAAAAGTGTAACTCTAAATAGCAACAGCCATGAGACAGCAACACATGAGTGTGAGAGGCCTTAGCGAAAATTGCACCTATGCAGGAAAAAAATAAATTCAGGGGAAACCCAGCGTTTAAGCTACAGGCAAGGAAAGATGTGCGAACTAAGTCCCTTTTCAATAGCTGCTTGGACTTACAGGCTTTTCAGTGAAACGAAAAAGCAACAAAAACCACCCACCTATTATAAGAGAAAGATTGAAAATTAAAAGGATCAAAGGAATCAAAATATTTGTTCACATGTAGAAATTCAGAAGGACTGCTGGCAAAAGAAAGAAATAAACATGTTCACAGTACACATTAGGTTTTCAGCACCTAATTTGAAGAACACTGGCCATTGGGAAAGACAGCTAAAAATCAGAAGGTGATTCTCTAGCATTGTTTTCAGTGCTACCTACTGTCAATCTGTTTTACTTGAAAACAGATTGAGACAAAACCAGTTATTTTTGTTTTCAAATGGGTGTGATGGGGAAATTAAAAATTAAAAGTAAAAAACTAAGCGAAATGCATGAGGAGCAACTGAACTGACCAAATGTTGTGGACAGAAAACTGTCTATTCTGAGTGCTATATTCTCTTTATAGGTTTTAATCCATTTCTCTTATTACAAGCTCAAGTTGAAATTGCACATGACAGGGATACGCACTGTAAACTAACAGCAAATTCGGGATTTGGCAGTTCAGTCTTTGAAGCCAGGATTTCATCCCTGTGTTCCAAGCGCTGATCTGATCTCTCTTGGTTTTCTAGCAGAAGAGCTCCATTAATTTTCATGAAATCATGTCTGCAAATTACATTGTTGTAAATGAGAGCAAAATGGTGCTCCTCTCTGTGATCTCCCAAATCACAGGTTATTTATCTACTGCTGTATAGAGGAGGCCAGGATACTTATTAACCATAGACCCTGAAGAGGAGTGAGATGAAATGAAGGCAAAAAAGGCAAGCAGAGAATATCAATCAAATCAAAATACAGGCTACAGGACTAAAACTAAGACAGCATATTCTGGAAATAACACAATACAGAGTGCATTATTACAACTATAAAACTCTAGAAAGCTGTTATTCATTTATCTAAAAATTACTGTCAGCTATATAACAACTACCTGTTTTCCCTCATCACCTCTGCTTCCTTTTCTTTCACAGATGCTGGAGACTCTTCAAAGTCGTATGAGAAGAGGTGAAAAGGAGTATGTGGTACATAAGGCAATTTCTCCACTGTTGGAGATGCCTTTGGAGTAATGGATGCTGATGAATTTTGGGAAGAGCTTAGCAATGCTGCCGCAGGTGAAGACGGTGATGAAAGGACAGAATTATGATGAGAGACAGATGAGTCAGGCACAGAAGAGGAGCTGCTGGAAGAGCTCTTTTCTCTAGAGCAGGAGAGAGGCCTCTCAGCTGGAGAAATGGCACTGGAGACAGCTGAAGAATCAGAGCACCATGAAAGGTTTTCATTCACAGCCTCCTGTGCACCTGAGACCACACTGCAGGAGGAAAACATCGTAAGAAAGGAAAGGGAAGGAGAGAAAAATAGGGAAAAGAGAGATCAATAGATAGTACCACTTGGAGGAAAAAAAAAGTCAAGGAGAGTCAGATAAACAAAAACTTCCCAAATTTAGACCATATCACCTCTTTTTAAAGGAAGTAAGAGAAGTCACATCTTTGTACCCCAGTGGAATTCTTCTTGGGGTTGGAAATACTGAGGAATGGAAGCGAACCACCTTACAGGAAGGGAACCCACAGGCTTCAGAACTAATTTTCATGAACCTTTTCACAACCATTTTCTGAACAATTTTCAAGACTTTCAAGTTAGTTCGTAAGCATTGTCAGAGCAGTACAAAGCAATCTCTACACACTGGATAACTTGGTCTACAGAGCATAGATGCTTCAAGATACTGTCTCTGGAAGACCAGATATCCAATTATCATCGTCCCTGGTGATCTGGTATTTTTACTAAAAACACTCATTCACAAAAGAGGAAAATAAAAAAAACTCAATCAGCACTGTTCTGTCAAAATTAAGGTTTAGAATTATTTCAAAAGCAACACCTTACCAGATCATTAGTCTAGGTATGAAGGCACTGATTTTTCTGAGTGTCAGAATCCCATGTTGGTGTTAGACAGAGACTTGCAGGGCTGCACCAAGTGCAACAGAAAACACATCTGCTTTGCTCTAGTGAAGACAGGTGTTGGTGAGTGACAGAAGCAGCAAGGCAGGTGAAAAGCAATGGGATCTGCACTCCAGGATATCTGCTTTCAGTAGTATCTCCAGCATAAACACTGTGCATGGGCTTCGGGCTGGATCACTCCACAGGTGGCTGATTTCATTCTCCTGAGACCACCTCTGCAACTCACCTGCAGGCATGCAAGGCATGGCACTTCTCTGAGGAGTGCGAGTTTGGCACTGAATACGCAACAAAACCATAATATGTGTTATACTGTTAGCGTATTATGAAGTTAATCATCAGGTATATACCGGGTAATCGTTCTCACAACAGAAGCACAGTGGGCAATGTGGAAACCTTCATCTATTGCACTGTGATGTGCATGACAGGAGTCACTGAAGCCAGGCTGGTCTAACCCTTTCTGACAGCATCAAACATGAACGGCCAGAGTACAGATCATTTGTGCTAAGCTACAGTGACAGTGAAAAGGGGCATGTACAAAAGTCATGGGAGTAGCACCCATTTTTCTCAAAGTGACTATTATTTTCAAAGATCTATGACCTAATAGCATATCACGCCTTTACATGGCTCTTCCTCATTTCTTCAAAAGTGTTTTAGTATATTCACGCAATTTACTAATAACTTGTGTCTTTGCTTTGACTTTTAAGAATTGGATTTGAGGAAATTATCACTTAATTGTGAAATTTCAGGCAGCCATTGGCAAGATTTGCAGACTGAAAGATATTAATAACAACAGTACAGTATTTTCTTTGGAATTCACACATTAAACAGTTTCATTTCTTCCTTCCGTGCTGTATAGCGTCTGCATGAATGTGGTTTATTAAAAAAAAATAATCCAATCTCATTTGCCGAGTTGCAAAGCCAAGCAACTTAACCTAAATCAAATGGCTGTCTGGAAGAAAGAACATATTTTCTTTCTTCCAATTTATTAGGGTAAAGTTTCCAGATCCCAAATTCATATATCCCTCAGACATAAGGGGAAAATTTTACATGAGAATATTGTTTTGATAGGTGGTTTGTTTATATCCACAGATGGGCATATATGTATAAAAAGACATGTATCAGCTTTGTCTCTGAGTAGTTCTTTCCTGTTAAAACATGAACAAATTTGATAGAAATCATAGACAGTATTCAAAAAAATGTCAGTCTTCATAGCAACAGATACTACTAGTAAGACTGTATCATGACAATAGGGATTAAAGCCTAAGAAACCAAGCAACATCCTCAGCGAAGTGCTGCAATGCTTCACCATTGCCTTAAGTAAAAAGAAAAACCTAAGCCATGCTTTAAAGTCACACTTTCTGCCAAATCTTCTAAGATTTGTGAGTGTCACTCATTTTGTACAAAGGCAGTGAGTGCAGACAGTTCTTAATGCACTAAGCCTGTACAATTAAACATATTTCCATTAACACACACCCTAACAAAGCTTTTAAATGCAAAAATATTTCCTTAGGAGGTGGCTTTAACAGAGGATCTAGGAATGTGAGTGAAAAGGTGGATGCTGCTGCATAGCCGGGTGGTGAGTTCATGCCAGAGCCTGAGGAAAAGGTGGAGGGACCACGCTGAATCCCGGTACCTGGCTTTGACCTGCCTACTGGCCTCTTCCTCCCCCTCATCCTCAGTATTGGGCTCTGTGACTGGCTGTTCTTCTTCCTCCTCTTCATACTCTTCCTCCTCTCTGAGGTCAGACCAAGGAAAGAGGCATGCAGTGGATGGAAAGAGAGAAGGTGGAAAAGAAAGTGACGTGAGTCCCCAGAAAAAGAAACGCAATGAAGTTAGAAATGGAAGGAGAACACTGCAGGGGTAGGGGGAAGAGTTATGGCCTCACTACGTTAGACAAACAGCCACCCAGAACTTCCCACGAAGTATGTGTTGGCACAGGGGAAGCTACCAATACAAAAATTTATCCTCTCCCCTATTTATTTTTTTTTAACAACTGATTTTTAAGACCCCAAAGATGCCATTTTTTTTCTCAGCTTGGCTTTCCATCTGCTGCTGCCCTACCTGCAGAGGCATTCATGGAAAAGATCCATGACAATACCAATGTTCAACTCGTTAGTCATTAAGCTGTGTCTGTTTGGCTGAAAGGACTGTACACGCTGTGCTGGCACGGGACAGCTGGCACTGGACATCACACTTTCTAAATTAACGCAAATAAAACATTCCTGTTAAGCAGCCGATAGCTCCACTGGAAAATAGCACAAAGTGAACCATCAAGTTAGAAATAACAGAGAAACCAAAGCAGTTCAGGACTATTTGCAAATAGCAATATTTAACTTATCGGATGCCAGTACATGAATTATTTCAGTAAAGAGTCATTAGTACGGTCAAAGCAGGCTTTGGCTCAGCAGTAATTCTGGCAGAGGAGAACTGTAAGTCACGCATAAAGCCTCCACAACCTACAAACTACATAAGTAAAAAAGAAAACTATATTAAACAAAACAAAAAAGGCTACATTGTCTGCCTCCTCTCCCTTCCATTTATGTCCTTCCTGCCCAAATCAACAGACTTGTGGAAGACTTAGAAAATATTCTCTCTTTGGACTTCTTTTTCATTTGCAGTTGATCCAGTTCTCCACTTCATTTAATGACGAATACTATTAGGTTATGGTCCATGCAAAAAGTAAAACATACAAACAGTAATAAAGTTTGTAAGACACACATATTCCTTGCATATTCCTGAAAGCCGGTTTTCTATTCTTTAATTCTGAAGTGATGCTTTGTGCATTTTTTTCCATTTAGAATTAGTTTCCATGTCATAAGAATAATGAATATTTACAATGTGAGATCATGAACTCATCGAGTGCAATGGACAAGGTCAATCCAAAATTTGTTGCATTTGTATGGAGCTAGTTATAGAATAATCAGGAAAATGGCAGCACCTGGAACTTTTCCAATATTCTGGCAAACATCTACAAGGTAGACACTTTCATCCATTCCTAAGGTATCATAGTGACACAACCATCTCAGTTGACATCTCTCCATCTCCTTGTCTTCTCCACAAACACATATCTCCCCTACAGAGACACCTCTGGACTTCCACACACGTATACATTCCTATACTAAAAAAAAACAAACAACCCAACCCCAAAAAAGGAGTTGACTAGGGAGCACTCATATCACCCCTTCTCCTTGCTAGCGAGCAGCTCAATACTAGCTTTGCTATTATCTCCTGTTAAGTGCAAATGTCTGCATCTGCCTGTCCCACAGCAATCACATTTGCGAAGTTACTCATGAAGCTCTGTGAGATCATGGTTCTCTGATCAGAGCACAATGCATCCTATAATGCTGATAGGATGGCTATTGCTAAAACGAACAAGAGTGGCCTCGTTACTAATGTTTTAAGCTCCAGATCAATGACAGCAAATTCCTTGCTCTCCTCAACTGTCTCAAAAGGCCCTAAATTGTAACTGAAATACTCATTGGATATGGTGGATCTCATAAATTTGAAAGGGTTCTTTGAGAGTTTATTTCACACGAGTGCATGGTAGTAAGGACAGGAGTTTATATAATATGGGTTGAACTGGGAACCACCGGAGCTTTACTTGCACTAAATGGAAAGAAAAGGTGAGAAGAAAAAAGTGTCTAGAACCCAGAGGGTTAGCTCGTGGTTAGGGATCACTTCTTAACACAGGATCATCAGGCCCCTAAGCTAACATCTGCCAGATGAGTGACACAGCCTGGGTATTTTCCTTGAGATTTTATCACCCTGTCTTTACATCTTGGGTTTATAACCCCAAACCTACTGTTTAAAGCCTCGATACCAAGTCTTTCATTTACAAGAAGTGAAAGGTGATCTGTTCCCCACCATTCAGAGTTCTTGTATTCAGTATTTACCAGAATAGGATATTTAGTTGGTACCTAGAGGCCCAAAACTACTTTCACCCTACAGCTTATTTCCCTAGAGCTAGCCGAAGTTTGGAAGCAAATAAGGACTATTCTAATTTTAGGCACCCATTTTTGAAAATGCTGAGCTTCTGTGTAGAAAGTGTACAATTGTCAAGTGAACTACATATTAAATATTACAGGTGAGCAGTAGTCACTTAAAATAGTCATTTGGGCTTCATACTGGGTTTCATACTGCTTTGCAAAGCATCATTCTAATCCAATATTGGGAAAATCTGATTCCCATACAAATAGCTTAAGTATAAATATGAAAATACCCTAAATTAAGCCTATATATAATAGCCCTCATAAAATTAGGATATGTGACCAGTCCCTCACAAAAAATTTACTGCATCTTACCCCGGAAGGATTAGTTGTCTGCAAAAAAATCCTGAAAACCAAGCAGCTTTTAGAATTACAACAGAGATGTCCATATAAGCTCAGGTTAACAGCTGAAAAACAAACCAGGAATCAGAACTATGATATCTCAATTGCCAGAGCCATCAATGATATTTGCCATAAGCACTTGCATTTACTTAAAAATTTGATTAAAATAGAAATAGTTCTTCAGAATATATCTAAGATAGCTATGCTTAAAGGACCTTAGCTTTTTACATACATGCTTCTTTCAGGTAAGCTATGCAATATGGCCATGTGCTGAAGGCTAAGTTATAAAACACGGAATTAATTTCATCTTTAAGTCAGTTACTGTGACATTATCACATAAAGACCAGTTTTGAACCTGTAAGGTTTTGATTTCAGTCTATAGGTAGAGACACAGTCCTGCCTACAACAACAAAGAGAACTTAGACCAGGAGGCGATACGGCCTACATGGAGCTGAAGGGAATGATTAGTCCCTGTCCTCTTTCATGATGGGTTGTGAGCTATTAATAATGTCACATGAAGGAAATACTTCTGTCTGCTGTGAAGTTTATCTGGAATTTTGTTTTGGGAAGCAAAAAGTCAAGAGCCCTCTTCTTAGATGTTATGACTTGCTGTACTCTAAAGGAGCAGATCAAGAGGAACAGCCCCTTAATTTGTATATTATTTGAGAATATCGTCTTCGAAAAGAACTATGCATGTACAGCAACCTTGCGTGGCACACTTGTTTCTACAGTTCATAATCAGACATTAACACATCCGTAATGAGTATTGTTTCCACGCTGAATATTTTGTTAGAAGTCAATCTCGTATTGATTATTGCACACATATCTGAACTGTGGATACCAGAAAAGCAAACTGAATTAATAGGATGAGCTCTAAGAAGCGAGCATATGCAAATCATACACCCCCCCATCTGCTCAGCGCTCACAGAGCGCAGCAGGCAGGTCTCACACGGCCATCAGAGCAGTTCGCTTGGTGGACTGGCATTCCCAAGGTTGCTGACAGCCGACAGCAGAGCCTGCTCCACAAGAGTCAGATGCTGAGATCTGAGATGGACAAAATCACGAAAATAACTTTTTTACTCCTGACCTAAAAAGAGGACCTCTATAATCACCTGACTCAGCTTTTCTTACAACAGAGGCTGCAAGTTAACTGACGTCTTTGCTCTCATCCAGCTGTCTAGTACCAGTAAAGTGGCTCTGTGGGCCCATCATCAAACCTTAGTTGGTGGATTAATTTTAGAGATACCAGCCAGGTGATTCTCCTGTCAGGCCAAGGACTCTTTCCACAAATCTCTGACTTCCAGATCAAAAGCTTAGAAGAAGCTTTGATCGGAAAGGTCTCTTCTTCTGCTAATATTAACTCCAGGAGGACAGCAGGTACCTGGCAACTGTCTGGAAAAGCCAGGTGAAGGAGCTGGCTCTGCCCATGTCGGCTGCAGAGATAGCTGGTGGTGCGTGTGGAGGTGGGCACGCTCCCTAGCCTGCACGAGCCAAGTTTGGTTGAGGGAAATTTGCACACTGGAAATAAGCGCGTGCTTAGGAGAGATGCTCAATGCTTGGGAAGTCCTCTTTCAGCAACTAAACTCACAGTTTCAGACTCCTGGACTATCCCCAGAAAGTGGATCAGATTCCGATCAGGGGAGAGGGGTGAGCTCACTGGTAGGAATCAAGTGTGCCGTTCTCTCAACCAAAGCAACAGTTGCAGTTGTTTCTCAGTATTGCTAAAGAATAGATACTCGGCCCACGAAAACAGGCAGTACTTGCTAGCTAAATCTTTTGAAAAGGTAGAAAAGGAAAATTTCCACTTGACTATTTATTAAAACAGGAAAACACCAACTACAGACAGATGACATTCTTGTAAAGCTAAGAACAGACAGACGGATGCTCAAAGAAAACAGCAGATTTGCGAATTCAACCCCTTCAGGGTTATGTGTTCATTTCTGTGTGCAATGGAGAGGGGATAATGTGCAAAATCTCACTTTCCGTTCCATAAATACATGCAAATTCGGTGTCAATGCAACAGTAGAATTAAATAAAGAAAAATTATTCATAGGGAAGTTTTCAATTAAATTAGTGCAGAAGCCACCATGTTTTCCAGTAGCACAGAGGAACCTATCCTGCTCAACAAAAGGCAAATACTTATCCTGAGCTGGGCAGGAAGGACTTCAGCTAATGCTGAAGGATCAGATATATTCAGCTAACCTTAAAGCTATTTCTGGCTTACTTCAGTTCCATGATAACAGCACTGAATTAGAAGTTATTTTAACAAAAGCTTTATAGCAGTGAAAACAAATTTCAAAACAATCACTGTGTTGATTTTCATCTTTAAAACGGATTACTGCTACAGGCTAACACCCCCACCAAACAAACGAATTAAAACCAAAACCCCCACAAATCTTTATAAAGTATATCATCAGTCATGGCAACGAACAGGTATCTACTAGGGCACAGTTTTTGCTCAGTTGTTTCAACTAAAGTTTGAAGTGAAAGTATTTATAGCCCCTTAAAACATGTGCATGCTTAAAAAGACTATGAAAGTGCAGTTTACGGATATAGAACCACTATGGCATCAAAATCAAATTTAGGCAAAGGCTTTAGAACTAGTGGATTAACTTCTCTCCTTTTTTAAATAAATCTAAGAAAAAAGAAATAAAAAGAGTGCCAATCAAAACTGTCCTGCTGATATTAAATAGCTACTCTAAGTTTCAGAGACACAAACACTAACAAACACAGACTGATGAAAGGAAATGATAATCAAGGGACTCATCTACAAGTTTAGCTGAAGTCAGGGGCAAAGCCTGTAAGACGCTAGGCATCACACCTAACACACACCTGACCTAGCCACAGCTAGATTATTTTATGACTAAGGAGGCTCCACTCTGAAGATGCTAACTCTCACTCCACAAGAACTCAAAGCACCAAAAAATGCTCCTCATATTACTGGTGCCTAGAGCTGAACAACGTGAACCTCCTGTCCTCTCCAGGCTCCCCCCAAACTCTTCCCTTCACAGAGTTTTGATTAATGCAGCTTGAAGAAACTCAGGCCTTCTTTGTTCCAGCTTGTAGCACAGAAACACAAGTTTCTCACGCCTCCCCACTCCAAAAAACCACACTCTAAGATACAGCTAATAGAAAAATCAAAGTCTGTGCTGAAGGAAGAAAAAAAAACCAACAAAGGCAGAAAATAAGCCTGAGCGCAGAAACACATTCTGCTCTGCTTGGTCACAAAGGAAATTTTTAAAGTGTAAGACATGCTTTAAATGATTTCAATTCAGGAAGAATTAGATCACTAATGTTTGACTATAGAACAACAGGAAAAAGGATAGTCTTGCCATAATTAGGCTACCAATGTTTTGGTCTGCATATACAATGCACATAAAAGTTAATTCATGAGATAACAGCACATTAAAATACCTCCCTTTGGGTACATGATACCAATTTGTCTAGAGCTCATTTAATCTTTACTAAAGTCTTACTAAATATTTCCTTCTTAATTTTGCAAGTTATTAGACACGGCCCTAAGTGTACTTCTGAGCCTTTTGTGACAGCCCACAGAATTATACAGAAATTTCCCCAAAATGCGAACACTGGACTTCAGTGAAAAAAGGGGTCTTGGAGTTATGATGCGACCCAGAGAAGAAAGGACTGGGGAATTGTAAAGCTGTTGGCCATTATTCTCACACTCTATGTAAATCACCCTATGTGCAGTTAATTACTGATGAGGAATGTTCTCTCTTTCTCTTTGTAATTAAGTCAAATGCTTCTCAGTTTAACTTCTTTAAATTACTTTCATTTAAACTTTCAGTGCCTTTCAGAGTTGCAGCTCCTGACTAGGACCACAAGCGACATTCAGTGAAGCAAGATCACCATTAGCCATGCTACAATATTATTCTAAATGAAATACTACAGATGATCTCAAATTTTTCTTTCAAGGTTGCTCCCCACTGCCCTTCAAACCTCTGACAAACTTTACCTATTGCACAGTGTAGAGACAGCTGCTTCTCTGAACTGCTCACAGGTGAACAAATAGAAAATGAAAAATGTTCCATGAAGGAGAGATCTTTATAAGTCACAGTGGATGTAATTTTATTTTCTTTTGCAATCACTTGCCATTGTCCTCAATTTATGACTGAAATTCCACTTTCATAGGTTAGACAGCACAATCCATGGCCAAATTCCACAGTCCTTGTAAAACAAACAAACGATTTGGTACAATTCTGCTTCTTCTTCCTTTCTTCTATCCTAGCTGCCAGAACAGATTCAACTAGTCTTTTGAATGAAAGCCAGTAGTAATAATTTAAATTCATCATTTCCATCACAAAGGTGATAGAACTGCTCATTTTGGATGTCATGTCTAAGCAAGTGGAGGAAAAGAAGGTTATCAGGAGTAGTCAATATGGATTCACCAAGGGGAAAGCATGCTTGAC
>Ga0181612_110122_pt1 | contig 13743 bp, 9 predicted proteins | sample HoacroProtozoa21_FD_119630 | JGI IMG/M metagenome (GOLD analysis project Ga0181612, IMG submission 119630) | Hoatzin crop microbial communities from Cojedes, Venezuel. Combined Assembly of Gp0051906, Gp0051904, Gp0051908 | reverse complement strand
GGGCTGCTGCTCTTGTTTCTCCGCTGGATATGAAAGTGAATATTTGTCAAGTGACAAATGACCGTGAGACCCCGGCTGTCACAACACTTGTGGTGCAGATGGGGGGAGTTGTTATGTTCTAAAACTTCCTTGAACCCACTTGCGCTCTCTTTTTATTAACAGTATTTCATAAACAGATTTATGTTACAGTTTTCATTTTAGTTAGCTTCAAATTTGTTGTTTTCTTTTAAATGCTTTGTTTCATGGTATCATTTGAGTAAATGAAGGGTTACTTTCAGAAACACCTGGATGTCCACAGTGAAGGGCCACAACCCAGAGGAGGACACCCTGGCTTTTTCCAAATGGTGGTCAGACACATGGTGGCTTACCTCGTTTTGTCAGCAGATGGCCACAAAATGAGATGAGCAAATTTTAAAATGTCCTCCTCTGGGCATAAATTGCCATCCTCCAAACTACTGACCAAAAGTCAGTGTGTCCTTTTGGCGAGAAATTAATTCTCTCGAATCTGGTCTGACAGCCTGAAAGCTGCCACAAGCCTCCTTCTGGCTTCCCCAGGAAGCCTCCCCTGTTGGCTGAAGAAGTCAAATAACGTGAATTAACATTCTGTAGCCGTCGTGTTAAAAAAAAATCTTTTCAAGCAGAGCTGGAAGGGACTGCTTAGTCATCGCATTTAATGCTCTCAAAAATATGTTGGCCTCTCAAATAAAAGCAGCAGCATCCAATACTCATGACACTGCATGATTCCTCCACTAAGTAATTTGTATCTTTGCCTACGCCGAGAGACAGGCTTAAGTCATGACTTCTATTCTGTTTTTTTTTTTTCCTACTTCTGCAGATAAAAAATGAGTAATTCATTGAGGTATGAAGTTAACATGACTAATCATCTGACATTGAACTTTTTATCCCCAAAGACTTTGCCTAGTCTGTGCTTAAGAGTATCATACGGATTTGATGATCATTTCTGACTCAGTCCGTGCAGGTTTTCAGTTGTGGTGCTGTAAACACAAGCAGCACTCCTATGAGCAAATTGGCAGGGGAAAGCCAGACGGTCTGAAAGGAAGTAATGATGAGGAGGACAAGCATTAAGCTTTGAAAGAGACTGTCAGGCATGTGCAGTGTGACTTGTTCCAAATGCATTTCATAATGTTCCAAATGCATTTCCTAACAGTTTTATTACTCCCCTAAATCGGGAGACATGTGAGTGACTCTAGCCAAGCTATGAAAAAAAAAGAAAAAATTGCTCCTTTTTTTTCTGTTACCTGTAAGAGAAGACTTGTGTGTTATTAATGTCATAAATCAAAGGTACTTCCATCTAAATATTGATCCTTTTTCCATATGTTTCTTTAGGAACGTACATTGCTTTGATGCCATGTAACAGAAGTACTATGTGCTGGGCAAGTAACAGGTATAAGCCTGAAAAGAGGGCACAATATCACATGTAAAGTGAGGAGATGTTTGGGCTTTGCCTTATTTAATGCTGAACTTAGATGACTGTGTAGAGGGTGCTTGCATAGCTTCTGGGGGTAGGTGTCTTTGTGCCTTAGCTTCTTCTTTCTCTTGATCCTATTACACCTAGCAGAGGTGTAGTAGTTGCTCAAGTGCTAAAAAGGAGTCATAATGGACTAATGTAGGTATCCAGCATACCATGTTTCTTCTCTTTCTGCCTTGTCAATGAAGATCTTTCCTTTCCTCTTGTTTGTCTGATACAGGTAAATAAGGCAGGCTTTTGCTGAGCTGGGTCATCCTTTGACAAGGTGTCTGAATCTGTTCATTCTGTTTCAGTGTTGCCAGTAGTCCACCCAAATGACCTGTATTGCTTCAGTGGATGGTGTAGGATTTCTGGAATACGTAGGGCTTTATAGAACAGCCAGTCCAATTCTGAGGGCTTGCAGAGCAGTCGAAGAGTCAGCAACTGCTTCATTTGCCGGCTCCAGCAACCTCTGCCCGTAATGCTTTAGAAAAGGGCCAGCTGTGGAAATGAGATTCTTTGACAAATGGTACTATTCGTCGTTTTGTTTCTCAGCAACTGGTTAACCGGGCCTCTTTTTTTCCCCTAAGCCTTTCCACTGGTACAGGCTTTGCCAGGGCATGGGAAGGTGCTTTTGGCTTTGTGTGAGCAAGGAAGTTTCCCCGCAGATGTTTTTCCTTGTGTCTGAGCCTCTTAAGATGCATGTCTTTCATTCGTCATCTGCTTTATGGCAAAGTCTGGAAATTAGTTAAAGCAAACTGTAATAAGTTCTGAGAAATTATTAATCCTGGAACAAACGTGGCAAATTTTGTCTTGTGTTTGGCTGAACTCTGCCTGAGTGACTAACCGCTCTGGGAGAAATTTCCAATTGTCCCTCTTGAAAGTCAGCCTCTTTGAATTAATTCAGCATCCTCTATTTTGATTAAGTATGTGTCAGCTTATTGTTAATGTGACAGGGAGATATGGGACTGTTTGTTTTCCTTTTAATATTATACAAACAAGCTAATTATGACTCATGCACAATACATGTCCTCAGTGCATGATAAGGGACATGAATGATAAAGCATTAACTGGACTGTGTGCAAGATTCTCTTGTGGGTTAAGCAGAGACTGAGTAAACAAAACAAAGTAGTTTTTCTTCCTCTAACATCTCAACAATTCCTCCTTTCCAAGAAAAGCTGTGTTCTTTCAAATCTTGCTTTATACTGAAATGGAAAGAGATGAAAGAAAAAGACAAGTCCTCTATGCAGTAGGCATCATGAGCCCCATCTGATATCTCATCCTCAGACTGTGATGTCTTCTTACAGATTCCCTGTTTTCAGCTTATTTGCAGCATGATTCCTTCCTGTCCACAGTACTAAGATTTATTTGGCAGCATTTGGAACAAATGCATATTCGTTCTGTCCTACCACCCTGAAGCATGCTACCATGGTTCTTTCTAATGGGCAGAAGTTGAGTCTTTCCTGCTATACCATCGTAAAAGAGAAAACGTCAAGACATACAATAGATGGAATATCTTGAGAGCCACAAAAGAAGCATATGTTTTCTCTTCTGGAAAAAGTGTTACTTGGTACTAATTTCTTGGCTTTTTCTTGTAACCATTGGACAAATGCTTTGACCGTGGCAATCCATGTAAGATATCAAAACCACTGTAGGGAGTCTGAGTATATGGAAGAAAAATAACACAGGAGCTTGCAGAAAGAACAACCAGGTGCAGATGGAGCTGAAGCAGAAATGTTGGTGACAGATGTTCTTCCTGGCCTGCTGAAGGAGTATGCACCAGACAGCATCTTCGTCATGCTGCATGACATCTCCTGCTTCGGAGAAGTGAGAAGTTACATGATGACTTTTACAACTGCGTAACGCTGCCAGAGGAGGTGAAGTGCTGCAGCACGTCTGCCTGTAAACACGTTCTCCATAGCACCATGTATTGGCAGGGGAACCATAAAGAGGGAAAGCTCTTTGGAGAAAACATGCACCAGAAGATTATGCCGTTGATTTGTGAAGCTTGGCAGCTACCTTCCTTACAAACACTTTCTCCACTGGGTAGTATATTATAAAAAATAAAGGAACTGAAGGTGATTTGACCAGAGTAGAAGATGAGACAGATGTCCACAGCTGCAGAAAAAGAGCTCTGCTACTACACGTGATGTTGTGCGGAGTGGCCTTTACCCTAACCAAGAGTTAGGGCTTGTTGCACTTCGCTGTACCTCCTTTCGTAAATAATGTAAATGCTTTAAGGAAACAGTAACACACATCTTCCCAGGCCCGTGAACCTTCCTTCCTCGCTTCCAAATCTCTTCAGAGGAGAGCACCAAGGGAAGAAGACTCTAAGCCTTAAGAAACTTTTGCTGTTATAACTGCTGTGGGTTTTTCATTCCCTGCAAAACAGTTATAAGACAGGTACACACATCCTTCAGTGGGTAGCCTAAGTTGCTGCAGAAGTGCAGAACGTAGATTTATTTTTAGTAGAAAAACAAAAATTCTGACTGCAGCTTGAAGCAGCATTTATATGCATTTGCATGATATGAACCTCTGTAATAAGTAACATCAGGTGAAATAAGGTTTTTTCCAATGCATGACTATAAATATAATATTATTGTTAGCAATCAAGGGGCAGGGCTCTGTGCTATGTGTAGATTCCCTTCTTAGCTCAGAATTCCTATCACAATGTTGGAAAATCTCCTTTGTGCTGATGATCTTTCAGCTATTTTGCAGGAGGTGACTGCAGAATGGGTGGAGTCTGAGCAAAAAACATCAAGAATAAATTGGAAAAAGCCAGCTAAAGGAGAGTGCAACATGGCTCAGGCTGCCTTCACTTAGAGATGGAGCTGAAGCTGAGAACCAAACAAGAAGCTGATGCTTCCACCTCTTCCTATTGCTATTTCAGAACAGGAAAGCCTTTATCAGCATGCAATCCTTTGCAGATCAGCCTCCATCACAAAGAATGTGTTTGGAGTTGTCATTTTTCATTGAAATTTTCCCTTTTTAACATATTTTCAATTATTAAATTTTTAAACTTAATAAGAAAGAATACTTCATGCATCTCAAAATAAGGCATAGGGTACTGTAGGCATTCTTGCACTACTCAGCAGTGCTGTTTGAAGATCCAGTGGTAGCTTTTAAAAAGAAAGATTAGCAAGAGTTACAAGGAATTGGCAATTTCATGAATGCCAGAGAAAAACATGGAATATGCTGTCACCAGTTTTGGACAATTTTGTAAAATTGCTGCTATTCTCCATGCCAGGCAATCAGTCATAATGTAAAAAGCCATTTGGTTGTTAAAGAAGGAAAAACGGTTTTGCTTGTTCCAAAACAAAAGCACCATAATAATCAAAATACCACCATTTCACCTCGATGTTAAAAAGGTCGCAGTTTTGGCTGGAGGCCATGTCACAAAGTGATCTGCTTTGTCACTTGGATAGGTTGGCTTGGATCATGAAAAGTCCTAAACTGGGGCAGTAGAGAGAAAAATGGAGAACACATTACAGCCTGGGAAAGGAACAGAGATTTAATAATACTCATTGCTTGTTTTTACAGCATTAAGACAAGAAAGAGAAAACAAAGCCCCTTCCAGGATCCCAACACTAGCTTGGAAGGCATTTCCACGACGCTCGTTGTGCTTTTCTGTTGTGCTGGTGCTGACCAGCATGAACTGTGCGGCGAATACGTCGTCCCCGCTTGCCAAGAACAACAGAATGGATGTGCAACACCATGCTAAAATTTACACCAGGCTGACAGACACGTTCATACTCAGCTGGCTGCTCCTTGGGGGCTTGATCTGGGCATTGTCCATGCGGTTAAGTTGTTCTCACTGTCTTACAAAAAAAAAAAGACATCTTTGGTGGGAGAAGGAGGTAACAGGAGCATGGAGCAAGAAATGTGCGTGTATATATTGGTGTGTGGAGCAGAAGGGAACAGTCCATGGTGTGATTAGCAGTACGTAACTGTAGCTGAGGGAGGAGGAAAGTGTAATTTCTGCGTGAGTTGGAAACTGCTAGGGTTTGCATTGCAGACAACTTTACCCATGGCTATCGGTGGTGGGCAGGCTGGTGGTTGCAGTGACCTGCCGGGTCCGGGTGGTGACCAAGCCACATGTTGCTCAGCTTACCTCTACATTTGAGGGACAGGGAACAAGAGGCTGTGCATTCCCTGATAAGGAAAGGCATGTCAGAGGAAGAAGAGTGGCCCAGATATCCTACGCTGGGCAAGGGTCATAGGTCAGGTGTGTGCTCAGGGAAGATGAAGAGTGTGCAGTGTCATCCAAACAGCTTCTTCATACCTGAAGGCTAAGCTGGGGAATAATAAAAAAGCAAATTACAATTGGCCTGAGAGAAGTCCTGAGAGGAATCAGGCCTGGGAGGAAGGAGGAGGTTTTGTGTCATCTTGGTCATGCCAGGCTCCTGGTGCTCTGGTCTCTGGTTAAACCACCACCAGTTTGCCTCAAGCCACCAGTACTCATTGCCTTAAGTAAGGAAATCTGTATTAGAAAGGGGGATCCAAGAACCAGAGCTGAGGTGACCAGTCGGGGAACATACTGGCATCAGTGACAAAGTGGACCATCCAGCTGGGAGCCGTCAGGTGGGGGCAAGGAGAAAAGTGCTGACTTGCCTATGAGGGGAAGACAGAAAAAATAGACCAAGAACTCGGGGCTGCAGGTGGGAGAATGAGTTACAACAGTGAGATATGAATGAGTTGGTCTGTTGTCAACTAGTTTTTAAAATACACTGCATTTCTCTTGGACACATTCATTCACATCCTGTTTTTCCTAGGGATCCTCCAGCTCTTCTGTCATCCAGGCAGATCTGGAAAGTTGAGGTGGTTTTCACCAGGTGAAGAGAGACCTTTCCCAGTTTTACCTGTGTGTTTTTCTTTAGGGAAAATACAAGCTGCTTTATTTTTTTTACTGTTATTCCTGCTCTGAAATGTAGCAAGCTTCTCCTGCTCTCTAGACAGCTGCCCCTTGGGATAGGAAAAGGAAATTAAACAGCTAATGGTTATGCTTTAATTAGGCTTTATTGGAGTTAACACAGCTTATGCTTTGCATATGTGCTGCAGAGAGTTAGATACTTAAAAAACCTGTCTTTTCTATTATGAGTTTATGAGAAAGGAAGCCCAAGGAAGATCAATACATCCTCTGTGTAGATTACAAATGGTTCATGACGTATGTCCACAGGAGCTGTTTTTAGTGAGGGTAGTCTAGTTATTATGGATTTGACATGAACTTGGCCTGCTGCCCTGAGGGAATGCAATGTAGGCATGATTTGGTCTTCCTGTAATTGTCTATTTAACTTGGCAATCCAGAGTAATTTTTTCCTGTGAAATGAGACCGAGACGTCACTAAAGCGGCGGTCAGATTAATTAATGAGACATAATAATACTCCTAATAAAAGCTCATGAGCTGAGTCGTCTTCCCTCCCCTTTCCTCTCCTCCCTTGCTGTCCTCCCCCTGCTGAGAATGCAGCTTCCCAGGAATCCATGAGTCACACTTCGCAAAGGAGTTTCTTCTTTGGTTGACGCAAACAATACAGCGGAGAAAAATAATAAGTGCAGAACCATCTGTTTGATGAAGTCCTTGACATTTTATTTCATTTCCCCCCATTGCATATTAAAGGAAGTAAATAGAAAAACATTTGCTAATTATACCACTGTTTACTGATTGCTGGGGCGGCTTTTATCGTATTTATCAGAAGCGCTACCCCGTCCTGCAGTCCCAGCTTCAGCATCCTCCTTTCTGCTTTGTGCAAGAGGAGCACAACAGCAGCCATGGGTGCTCAGTAAGGCTTTTGAGCCCTTCACCCCCAAGCACCTCATGCAGGCGTGGAAACGAGCCTCTTCTGTGCAGGTGGGAAAGCTGATGGGACCTTGTGGTTTTGGGGTAAATGTGCAGAGCTAATGGCAGAGCCTGAAACCGAGGCTGAAACCTTGTCCCTGAGGTTCGACGTTGGGAGGGAATGGTTACCATTTCCTTTGGTGGGGCCAGGATTTTGTGCTTGTTGTCTTGCCTTGGCATTTGGGTTCAGTAAAGCCTGATGGGGAGACCGAATGGCAACACTTTGCTGCAACTTTGACAGCATGAGCAGCAGATGCCATCTGCAGTTTTGAAAGAAATCTGGACTGTACGCTTGTTTCCCCGCTTGGCTCCCTTCGTAGGTATAGTTTTATGGCTTGAAAGTGGTCCCTGGACAGTACAAGGGATGAACAGTAAAATGCAGAGCCTCATCCATCCCTCTGTCCGGGATTTGGATTTGGCTAATGGTCAGAGCAAGTCAATGCTAGTTGAAAACAACTTGGTGGCCAAAGGCCAGTTATATTAGGCAGCTATTTCCTTTGCAAAATCTAAGCTATTGGCACTCCTTAAAAGTCACAGCAATGAATCAAGTGGCTGTGAACTAAAGTAGTTTTTCTCCCACCACACCATGTAAGGCGAGCGTGAAAGCAACTTGGCCTAGGCCATTACTAGGAAGGGAAAGATTTGCAGCCCTGAGGAGGACACAGTGACCTTATCTAGGGATGAGGACACTAGGAAATTCAGAAACACCAGCTTGCCTGGTGCTGATGACAATAGCTATTTCTGGTTATTTCCTTGGGTACAAAAGACTTGATGAATTTTCCAGTCCACCATTTGGACAGATTTAAGTGATTTTATTACTTGTACTTCCACAAAGATTCTATCAGTAGCGCTGGTCGTCCTGATGGGCTGGGTGTTTTGACTCTCCTCTCTAACATCAGCTCATTTGGACAGGTTTATATCCCCCACGCAGTAAAACTCTCAGTTCAGAACACAAATAGTGGAAGATATATTTCTCTGTGGCTCTAACCCATGGTAACACATATGCTAACTTGGCTTCAAGGGGTGTGCATTGCACATTGGCGTGTTCTCTCAAAATTTTCTCATGAAAGGAGTTATTTTAAAGCTGGGAAGATGCTGTCTGATTGTGAAGAAGATACCTAGGGTTCACACTGCCCCTTGAAGCACCCATCACGTGGAAACCATTCACTAGAGCAGGCCCCAAATGGCAAGAGTCATCTTCCAGACTCCAGGGTAACAAATCTGGGAAAGTTCAAAACAGACCTGCTGGCTGGAATCCATTTGTTATATTGACTGTTGACTACACAAAATAACATAGCTTATGGACAACTTCATAAACCAGATGTATCTTCTGACAAGTAGAAGTGTGCAGTCCAGAGAAGCCTCTGTTGGTTCCCGATTTGTTTAATTTGTAGGAATCTTAGTGTTTGCAGCAACGGTCTTAGCAGGTAGATAGAAGTGCACGTGTGTTTCTTTCCTCTTGACATCATTCATTCTGTCTTGTGGTCCTTTGTGGCTTTCTGTCTGCAAATCCTTTTTTGAAATATGATTATACATCAAGGAGAAGCAACAGTTAGCCTCTGGTTTGTTATGGATACTGTGGAGATTTTTTCTGAGGAAAATTTTTATTATGCGGGTGTTCCATTGATTCATGGGAAGGAAAACATCTCTGCTTCTTGGAGTTAGGTGTAAGGTCCAATAGTCTCCCTGCTATGTTTGCTACTTGTTTTCTGCAGTGATTTAGAACCAAAAGGGAGATACAGGTTGCAAGAACTCCGTCCTATACTTCTTATATATAAGAATCTCAAACCGAAAGAGGTAAATCTCAGGTATTCAAAGAACTTTCAGTTTCCGTCCTACAAAACTATGGGTTAGGGCTGCATCAGTGTGCCGTGGTAGAGAATGGCCAGGCAATAAATCCCCGAGCAGCCTTTTTTTTACAAAAGCATTAATGATGAAGCTGTGGAAAGTTTCCACCAGGTTTGCAAAAAAGGGAATGTATTCCAGTCACTAAACTGTCCCAAGTTTATTTCTTCTTATTCTGATTCAGACCACTTCTGACCCCATAAAAATCGCCCCGTAACATATTTGTGTGCAATGTCTTTGCTAAACCTTCAGAAATGACATCGAATGTGCAGACTTCTCTTTGTGTACTTCCCATTGCTGAGGGTGTCCGCAATCACCAACTGATCTGGCAGAGCTCATCTGCCCAGTGTCGTTGGTCGCAGACTGTCACAGACCATTGCTGCAATGCCATCTGAAGCACAGGCTATGAAAAGAGCATGCTGAATGGGTGCCACCTTGCTGGGGCAACACCAAACCCAGGGATCTGAAGTTCAGAGATCTCCAGAGCAGACTGAGGATGCATCCCACCTCAACACACCACCCTCCTCAGAAGGATTTTTGCCTCCTTTCTGCCCTCTGTCTGTTTTTTCCCCTACATCGGGTGGTGTGCCATGGTTGCTCCTGGGACTTCTCCAACTGAGCAGCAGAGGCTGGAACACTCTGAAGAGGCCACGAATCTGTGCTGCCACAAAATCATGTTGTGCCTAAGGGTTTCTTTAAAACTTAAATCTCTCTTGCCTTCAAATCAGACCCATGACATCTTAGAGGTGGATTGACATGAAAAGCAAAGCTCAAAGATAAACTTTTGAAAGCCGCCTTCTAGGCCCATCAATATAGATTATTTGCAGCCAATGCAGGTTTTGTTGCAATTGTGCTATGAACTTGTACTGCTGCCTAAACTATGGAAATCCCCAGCATGTTAATGGTTTGGATTTGTTTCCTAAAGTCTCAAGGACTCATCATTTGTATATATAATACCTGGACAAGTCCCAGACCTTATTCTAACATGTTCGAATGCATCCAAAGGTGTGATAAAAAGGTGAATGCGATGCTTGCCATGACCAGAGAGCTGTTCCCTGACCTTCTCTTTGCCATCCATCCCTTACTATTTTATTTATAAGAGCAGCTGCGTACCTGTGGCTGCCTATCAGCTCAGTTGGAGGCAAAGTTTTGTAGAGAGGAGCAGAAGGACGAGACACACCCCTGGGTCACGGGACAGGCAGAGCCGAAGGGGCTGCAGGAGAGGCGAGGAAGAAATGCTGACAGCTTCCCTGCTAGTTGATTAGTAGCGCTGGCATGCCTTCAGAGGAGGTCAACCTCCGCTCCCGTGCCCAGCAGAGATCCACTGTCGCTCCCAGCAGAAGGAAGAGGAGGAAGGAAGAGGGCTTTATTCATCCACAGTAACTCCTCAGGCGCTCGGCAGACCAGCTGGATCCCACTTGCTGATGGACAAGGGCTGTAACGTTCCTGCAAAAAATGCTTCACTTATATAGGCTTGACTTGGATGCATTGGTGTATTTCCTGGGTTTGACATTCCCCTGTTTGTGAGCTAACATAAGCAAATGTGTTCTTTTGATCTTCCATGAAGCTTTGTGATACTATACATGCAGCTCCATGCTTTCTTTCACAGATGTCAGATTCAGCTGCCACATGGGATCTCAGAGAAACTGTTTTGTGTGTTTTTAAAGGAAAATTACCCAATTATTTTGATGGAGTTAATGTGGAGATGGTGACCTTTACATTCAAAGCTGTTACGCTGCAAATGTTCCAAATACATTATGTGCTCTGCTAACACCACTGACAGGTTCTGCATGATTAATAGTGTTTATAAAGCGTATACAAGAGTTTGGGAAGCCTCAGGTAGAACTGGTATGGGATTTATTTTGCACTAAACTTGATAAATATACAGTTGGACTTGGAGTATTTCATTTTCTTTCTAGAAATGACTTAATGATGGAGGAGAAAATCACTAATTCATTAAACGAGCTGTTTAATTTTTCTTGTAAGAAAAATAAAAGCAAATCATATTGGTAGTGGTTGGTCCAATACGTACATTTAGATTGATCATTTTTAAAGGAAGACTGATGTTTTTAATACATGGTTTTTACTTCAAGACTGGCCTGGTTCCTACTTCTCTGGAAGGCTATAGGAACTCTTACGTCAACTGCACTGGGTCGTGGTATTGCCAGGGGCCACACAGCGTGGAGGAAATCTCAGGGTGAAGCCTGACATGTAGGTAACAGAGGCAGGTGTTTAAATAGGGAAAAAGGTATAAGGTTTCCCATTTGTGCTACTGTGAGGATGTCATTTAACAAATAGACAAACGCAAGTTGCTCTGCCTACTCAAGAGATGTCTCAGAAAGACTCTATCTCAGCTTGATTTTATAACAAAACCTTACGGTTTGTTCTTGAGCTGTTTTCCACTATCACAGCACGTCCAAGTACAGGATTCTCCTCTTCCCCACCTGGTGCTGTGGCAGGGTTCCCTGCCCTCCCGCACATGCCATGCTGTCCTGCACAAAGCCATGAGCCTGCATCATGGCTCCAGTTTAAAAACCTGTATAACTCTGAGGACTGCTGAGGAGCTTCTACTCATTTCCACTGGCACAAGCTGAGGAGAAGCAGCCCCTCTCATGTAGGTCAGTGTAGATGCGGAGAGGGGCTCTGAGTGCCCATGAAGGCACTCATTGAGTTCCACGTGGAGGTCTCCTGCATGGATGGATGGATGGATGGATGGATGGACTGACTTGCTAGTTGGACTCTAAATGGCGATAATGTAATGTTTACAGCCACAAATTTTCGGGCCAAGAAGCAGGATTATTTCTACATCACTTTGTGGCTAACACTGCATCAGCATAGACACATTTAATTGAATCCAATGATTTCCAATTCACAGGATAAGTATGTGAATAACATTATAGCTCCCTTATACTGTTCTGGCAAGGCAAAAGCACGTTAGTGTACATGTGCAATTTTTGTTTACACTCACTGCATAGTTTCTTGGGGTTGTCTGAGTAGAATGAGGAGGCTTTTATGTAAATGAGTAGGGTGAGAGCATGGATCTTGTACCTTTCATTCTACCACACACATTAAAAATAATAATAACCCACAAACATTTTACGTTTCAGCTTTTCACTGAGCCAGAACTTGCCAGAAGTACTCAATACTTTCACCGTTAGCTCTGCATTAGCTGCCATACTGATTTTAGAAGGCTCAGGGGAAAAACAAAAGCATCTATAAAGGCATTCTAATTTTTAACATAAGCTTGGGCTTTGATTGTGAAATGTATCTCATTTGGTCATCTTGGTTTTTAAACTCCATACCATTCCCTAAATTCATCACTTGCTGCAGCTGCTCAGCACTTAGCACCTGTGCATTTACCCCTGAGAGGCTGCAGACTGAACCAGAAGATTTTATTGGCATTGAGGCTAATGGCTAAACTTTCAAGATTTGTTTTTCAAATAAATGTGCTTTTTTCCACATTATACTTTCAGCAAGCCAAAACAGGGGTTGCTTATGAGAAACCCACCATAAAGTCCTTTAACGTGGGGATCTAAAGAGAACCAAATTGAATTCCCTTTACAGAGTAAGAGTTTTTAAAGAACAAACATTTAATGAGTATGTCATTTCTGCATTAAATACTGAGCGTCTTTTAAGCACAGGTTTTGACTGGTCCTAATGAAGAAAAGTGAGGGAGGGGTTACTCTATTTCATGCTGTTCTGTGAAAAAGTTGGGCACTTGAAATTTCTGTTTTTCCTGTCTGTATGCATTATTTTATAACCCTTATCCTTGGTAGTCTGGGCTGTTTAGATCCCCTTCTCTTACATACACAGACATTCTGCTTATGCTTGAGTGTACGGTAGAGCCTTTGTTATTGGTAAAGTGAAAGCCAGCAGTAACAGAGTGGCAGAGATAAGACTGCAACACTGCTCCTTCCAAACATTAGAAGCCATTGGAGAGTCAATCTGGAGCCAAAGCTCTTCGGAGCTGACCTGGGTGAAGACCTGGATCCCAAATGCCCGTGTAGGACGAACCATGGGTGGACACCTGGCCTCCAAGGCTGCTTTCATTCTTCTTGACTCTCTGTCTTAGTGGTTCACTGAAGAAGGAGGAAGGGAAGAAATGTGGTGAAGGTTTTCCTGAGTCTCTAAGCATGAGCAAGGGGAACCTAAATCTCCCAGGCAAATGGCTGAAGTCTGGAAATACGGGACCTGCTAGTACTTGAGTATTTCTAGTGTTCAGCATTTGCCAACATCAAGGCAACTACACATTTATTTGGGGTGGGACTCTAAACTAGAACTAAGGAGCCCAAACATGTTACAGATGGACTTCCACAAGGGCAACAGTACAGGGTAGGTGTTTTCCAGCTAACCAAAATCCTCCTCATGGGAAAAATAACGCATCAGAAATAAACAGTATTAGAGCTAATTACTGGTCAGGCTTCTGGACAACATGCAGGTATGGCTTCAGTATCCATCTAATTTTAAAAACCCATGCATTACCATAATGTAAGCAATGGCAATAATTTTTCACCAATTATGTGAAGTTTGTATTTGATTCTCCCAGATCTGTTCAAACCCGTCATATATCAGTGAGAGCGTTCAGTGAGTTTCCTGG
>Ga0181612_144674_pt1 | contig 13744 bp, 17 predicted proteins | sample HoacroProtozoa21_FD_119630 | JGI IMG/M metagenome (GOLD analysis project Ga0181612, IMG submission 119630) | Hoatzin crop microbial communities from Cojedes, Venezuel. Combined Assembly of Gp0051906, Gp0051904, Gp0051908 | reverse complement strand
AGTCACCATCCCTGGAGGGGTTAAAAAAAAAACATGTGGATGTGGCACTTCGGGATATGGTTTAGTAGACAGGGTGGTGTTGGGTTGACAATTGGATTTGATGATCTTAGAGGTCTTTTCCAACCTATGATTCTATGAGAGCTGCCGTGGGTGAGGGCAGGGGTTGCTGCCCTCTGCTCTGTGCTGGCGAGACCCATCGGGGTGCTGGGGCCAGGCTGGGCTCCCCAGCGCAGGATGGACGTTGTGGCGGTGTGACTGGTCCAGTGGGGCCTTGGGACGGTCAGGGATGGAGCACAGGAGGTTGGAGGAGAGGCTGAGCATGGGCTTTGCTCAGCCTGGAGAGGAGAAGACAAAGAGGAGACCCTACTGCAGCCGACTGATGGGGTGGGCAGAGAGGACGGAGCCAGGCTCTTCTCGGGGGTGCCAGGATGGGACGAGAGGCACAAGCTGTGGCCAGGGACATCCTCCCTCTGTGGCAGAAAAAGCCCTCACCGGAGGTAGGTCAGACTCCGACCAGGACCCTGAGAGGCCATGGGGTCTGTGGTGTTGGAGACGCTCAGCCCTCGCCCGGCCACAGCCCTGAGCAGCCCGTGCCGACAGGCACTGCTCCCTCCCGGGCTGGCACCGCACACTGGCATCCCCCCCCGATTCTGCAGCTTTATGATGCTATTAATTTTACATGTGAAGCTATCAGAGCTACCTCATCACCCACGTGCTGGGGAAGAAATCAAGCTGTGATACTGAGACACATGTCCTGCTCTGCAATGCGTTTGAGGGATGAATCGCACCCACGCACAGACCGGGACCTGGGCTCCCCACGTGAGATGGTGCTGCCCGGTGGCACCGTGGGCATCTCTGCCAGCCAGCACAAACCCTGCCCTGCAGCCGACCATCACCAACCCCAAGCACCACCTCGGCTCTGCAGGGAGGTGATCTCCCCACGTATACCCCCGATTCAGGCAATCGCTTCCTTACGTCAAGCTGAAACTTGTCTGAAGTGCTCGTAGCCAAGTCAAAGGCTGACCAAAACCTCTGACACTGGAGTTTCATGGGCATGGTCAGTCTTACCACTCACAGATGCTGGCACAAGTGTCTGAGTGCACCACAACCACTTACACATCACTTACAGCATGATTACCTACCAAAAAAAAGAAATCCACACCAAAAAACCCACCCCCCACAAAAACCTGTTTAGAATAATTTAGCCTGGGAGGCTGGGGGAGGGGGAAAATCACAAGAATGCGGCAATCAAAAGGACAGACAACTTTGACAGAAAAGTAGCAACTCTGATTATTAAACTTCAGTGAAATTCGAAGAGGTTTGAAACAACTACTTGCATACTATTTTTATATTCTGCATATGATAATCCTGTGTATGTATAAACGGAAAGGTTCAACCATGACTATCATGAGGACAAAGAAATTTGCACAAAATTGACATTTACTGATCATTAAGAAACCTGTCTGCACTTCTCAAACCTACATCAGCCACGCCTGAGACGAGCTAACACAGCGATGCCATCGCTGTCAGCATACGAGTTCGATGGGAAGGAAATCACAATCTCCGTTTGGTTTCAGCTTGTTACCAGTCCCCTGCTCACGCACATAAGCAAACCTTGAGATCAATACGAACAAAGTGATGAGCGTTTCTTTTTCCTCAATAACACTGAATCATTATCTCTCGATAATCACAACTCCCAGTGCCGAGTTCACATTTTGATAGATCCTCATCACCATCTTTATTGGCTGTAAAAGCTACATTTATGACAAGCTCACATATTTATAATAATTTTACAGTGTATGCCTTGGGTAAGTAAACGGTCCAAAGCAGAGCGGAAATCAAATAGAGACAAACGGTGACACCATACAACCAAGCTGTGTTTTCCAGGTAATTTTTCTTACATGGCATGATTTTGGCACTACAAGCAGCACTCAGGCACCAACAGCACTGGGGCCTCAGATGGATCAGGCCTGCAGGCCACAGTCTGGACATCAGAAACGTTGCTGAGGACACAAGGGAAAAGCCACCTTTGACTTTGGCCAAGCAATGTGATTTGTGGAAAAATAAATGAGGCCTCTGTCCAGAAAAAGCACAGCAAAGGTGCAGCAAAGTACCTTCTGCTACTGCTGGGAAAGGAGGGTTGGCAGAACACATGCAGAAGGACAGATGACTTACCAGTGACTGTACACCCACGTCAACACAGATGTGCACTAGAAACACACCGATACCCCCTTCGTTTTCCCTTTGCACTACCACAGGAGCTCAAGTTCGTTGTCATCATCCCTCTCCTTCCAAGACTGAGCCCAAAAGGCACAGCATGCCTGCCGCCACTTCAGATCCTCTTCCACCTCAGAGGAAGAAGTCAGTGCCTCAGCGGGCTCTAGGAAAGGCAGCCACACAATAAGCCAGCACGTGGCCAAGGCTGCTTGAGAAACCACAGCTTGTCACCCAGCCTGCACGTACACGTCTGCTGCAAGTGACACCAAGGCAGCTGCACCCTCGCTGCAGAGGGGTCCTGAAGTCCCTCCTGCATGCACCAGCTGCAAAACTGCTCCACCAGCACCACTTCAGCTCTGAGACGCTGCAGTATACAGTACCTAGGGAAGGCAGGGGCCAGGCTCTAGGTGTCCACACCAGAAACATTTAGGGTGGACATATTCAACAAGTGATCCTGAAGTCACTTGGGCACTGAAAGCACTCCTCTGGCCGGGGCTGGAGCCTTCACTACAGCCAGTTACAGCAAGGTCTGTCACATGGCCATCGTGGTTGACCCATAGACGTTCCAGGAACATACAGGCGCAGCGTAAGTAACCTCCAAAACTTTCCAGATAAGAAAGATCCATCTTGATATCAAGAACACCAAGTTTAGACTCCATGCTAGAGATATAAGGCTTGGGAAAGAAAACTAGGAAGTCAGCATTGTGAACTGATGCTTCTTAGAAGCAAACACTCCAATACCTTATTTGTTTCCCTTTGAACTACCATAGGAGCTCAGGCTCCTGCCGAGAAGGACCTGGGCATGCTGAGGGATGAGAGACTGGACATGACCCAGCAGTGTGTGCTGGCAGCCCAGCAGGCCAACCGTGCTCTGGGCTGCATTCCCAGCAGCGTGGGCACAGGGACGGGGGGGGATTCTGCCCCTCTGCGCTGCTGAGACCCCCCAGGAGCCCTGCACCCAGCTCGCGAGCCCCCAGCACAGGCCAGAGCTGGAGCTGTGGGAGCGGGGCAAGAGGAGGCCCCAGCCATGATCCGAGGGCTGGAACCCCTCTGCTGGGAGGAGAGGCTGGGGCTGCTCAGCCTGGGGAAGAGAAGGCTGCGGGGAGACCTTACTGCAGTGTTTCAGTATGTAAAGGGGCCATTCTCTACCCACTGGCCAGCAACAGGTGGAGCATCACAGAGGTCACGTTTGCAGGTGACACCAAACTGGGGTAAATGGTCAACATCCACAAGGGCAGAAGGACCTGGACTGCTGGAGGAATAGGTGAGCAGGACCCCCACGAAACTGAAAAAGGACACATGCAGAGCCCTGCATCTGGGAAAGAAGCAGCTCTGACAATGACACAGACTGGGGAGTAGTTCAGCAGAAAAGGCCCTGGAGGTCTTGGTAGATGGCAAGCTGGATTAGAGTCATGATGACAGTGACTTTTGCAAAAGCAGAGGTATCTCCTTCTCCTCACCCACTTGTTAAGGAAGACCTCCTCAAACCACTTCTCATCAGCTGGAGGTGGAAGCCCAGTGTGACACAGGAAGGCTGTTCCACAGGGTCTGTCTACAGCACCAGGTGTGGATCATCATTCTGATGAAGTTCAGCTTGCAAAGGTAAATGATTTAATTTCCAATTCAAATCATGTGATTTGCATGCTCAGAGAGGGACACGGTCATTCACAGAATTTGAAAGGTTTTCTCTTTTGCAATCACTCTGTCAACCTGACATTAAGGAAAGGGAAAAGAGAAACTCAAAATACTGCAGATGAAGAGCAGTTAGCACTTAATACTTTCATAAAACTCCAAGAAACTGTAGACAAGCCGACCTGGAGGTCTTTGAGCTATCAATAGTCCCATGCAAGAGAGAGACTGAAGCAGTGAGGGTGGATAAAAAGTTACCACAATATAAAAAAAGCACCTCTTGAAGAACAAGACCTACAGACAAGTCTTCATCCTAAGAGCCAAAACATTGCCTAATGTTGCCATCCTGAACTTAAAGTCATGAATACAGGATCTCAGCTTCCTGGGTTCCAGCACAAATCACTGGTGGGAGGGAGGACACTACTGACCGACTCAGCCACCATTCACCGTGTTTGTACAACTGCCTACCGATGTGCCTGTCCACACGTTCCAGTCCTCCGCTGGGTGCCTTCCTGCTGGTTAAACAGGGTGGTGGGTTCACCACATCAACAACAGCAACCACCTGTTTTCACAGTCCTGACCTGAGTGTCTGTCCGTCCCATTGCAGGCTCCCAACCCATGACATGCTCCAGTGGCCAACACCCCAAGTCCAGTCAGCGAGCACCGTAAGGCAGATGGGAGGTTTGAGACAGCTAGTGCTTTGGCAGCACTTTGCTTCTGATCAATGGTACTGCTAAAGCAGCTGGAAGGGAAAAAAAAAAAAAGACAAACAAAACCCCAATTTTCTTTTCACCCAGTGCATTTTGAGTGTGCAATATCCTACCTGAAAAATGATGTCTTCATCCTTCTGCGATAAGAACGTATTTGGATGAGACTGGGGAGCTTTGGGAAGAACTACATCCACTCAGGGAACTCTCTTCGACAATTTATGGATGAAAAGCTAGCTAAGGGCAACTGAAGACAGATGTAGGTACAACCCTGGCTCAGGAAAACAGAGATGCAGATTGCCAGAAGCTGGGAAGACACTCTGGGAAAACTCTTACCCCAAGTTCACCCTGCTCTCGCACTCCTCCCCAAAGCCTGCTATCAGGCACGAAGCAGTGAGACAGCTCCTGGCACGGGTGTCCCACCACACACCCGGCACGGCTGTTGCCCCACCACACAGGCCTTGCACTGCACTCCACGAGCCGGGGCAGAAGGAACTCAACCCAGCGAGAGGCGGCATGCCACGCCGGGGCAACGAGCACACTGATGTGCCTCAGGGAAGATAACCAGGCAGATTACAGCTTCCAAACCCTCTAAATTACTCACTGCTATCTCGAGTCATCTCAGGCCACTGACACCAAGCTATCTGATTAACAGCAGCAATCAAATCAGCAGGAGGTGTGTGCAGTAAACTGACCAGAGCTCCCAGCAGCCGCAGAACTGCCGGCGCAGCGCGTGCTCCCTCGCACAGGCTCCGCTCTCCTCTGCCGTGCTGAAACTCCGTCGTAGACAGGCAGCACCCGATTACCACAGCCACGCGAAGACAACACACGAGAAAGCCCCAGACTTCGCAGTGGACAGAGACTTAGCAACATGCTGAAGTCTCGAGCAAGCAATCCAAGCAGGGAGTCAGAGAACTTCTTTGAAACCTGGGAACCGAAGGGAGCACATCACACTAATATCAGACTGGTTTGGATTTGCCAGTAAACAAACTGATTGGATTACCAACCACAGTTTTCGTTCTCTGGAACAGAAACTTCCAATTAGTGGTACCACTTCAAAAAGGAAGAGACAAACACTGATTTTCCCTCATTAAGATTCTCCAGGACACGAGCAAAATCAGAGCAGGAGTCATTTGCCTCCCTCCACCACCTGCTACACCACCCCATCTCCTGCAAACGTCCAAAGCAAGAAGATTGCCCTTTCTCCATCTCTTGCTTCCTAAAGTTCAGCTCATCTTAAAAGGGAGGCAGCAGTTTCCTGCAAGAAGCCCTTCCCTGGAAATAAATATTTTTACATTAAACCAGAGAGCAGTCAGATGGGAGTATCATCAATCCCCAGAGCAAAGCTCCCTGGAGAGCAGCAGCCTCTGAGCAAAGCAGACCTTGCTACCTGAAGCCGTCTCACGACCCCACCTCCTAAGGCAGGAGATAACATGGAGCAGACAGAAGAAGGTCTGAACTAAGGAGGATTCACGAAGAACAGGGCTGCCCATCGAGGGCTGAGCTCAGGCATCCTTCAGCTTTTGCTGTTGTTGGCAAGGTCCCACCAGTCCCTTGGAGCAAAGCTGTGGTGGCACTCGTGCTCACGTGTGTGAGCACCCCACTGGAGCCGGTCACCCCACACTCCCCAGGCCACCACAGAGGGGAGAACAAGCCTCTCCTCCTCTGCAGAGAGGCACCTGTACTTCATCACTCAAAGGACACTCCCAGCTACAACCAGACAACCATCACTTAACAGGGTAATTAACTGCATGGCGTAAGCCTCAAGTTCCTGCATGTGACGGAACACCAGCCCGACCAAGCGGATGCTCAGTTTGACCTTCCAGGCCCTCCTTCCTCTCATCAGCAAGCCAACACGGAGCACAGCTTGTAAGCAACGTGGTCTCAGTCCTACTAAGAAACTACTCTTAAACAAGACTATAAGCTACGCATCCATCTCCTGAAGCTACGCTGGTGTTTTCAGTTCCTCACACCGCACACACAAGTGATTCGTAACGGATTATCTCCACACGGTTCCTATATGCAACCATGGTAAGTACACACACGAGTTCTACAAGCTCTTTTTAGGACAGTACGCTTAATCTGCATTAAAACCTACTCTAAATTTAAAGGAGATGTCCTCCTGCAGGCACAGCACCACTGCAGCCGGTTCACCACGGCTGCCAGAGAGTGGTCAGGCCAGAGCAGGTGGGAGAGCGTTTGGGCTCCCCGGTGACCATGGCACACGCTGCACAGGGATTTGGTGCCTTTTCAGTGAACTCAGTGCCTCGGGACACACGAGGCTCACCAGACACCCACTTCTTCTGCACGGGAGGCAACACTGGCGTAGCACAACCCAGCGCGGCAGCTTTCCAGCGTGCGCAGGGCACCTGCCCAGCAATTCCCTGCCAGCTTTCCCCGGGACGTGCCGCGGCTCCGACGGCAGCCGCACGCGTGCCACGAGAGCAGCCGCATCTGTGCTAAGGCTGCTTGCTCCCAGGCGTCACGCATGGCGTTCACAGTGACTGTGTGACACCATCGTGGTCACACTTGAGACTCTGCAGCCTAAAGCTGCTATAAACAACGTTGACAGAGAAGTGAGAAAAGGCATTTCTAAAGGGCGAATAATTAGCGAGCTCCCCAAGCTAGCATATGAGTAAGGTGCCGACAGGCTGCTCTCAAGGGACATCTGAAGATCAGTATTAGCTGGACACTGAGTCACAACATTTCTGAAAGGTCGTCAGGCAAATGACTGTGCTTCAAAAAGAGCATAGACAGAATGGCTATTCCAAGTTCAAAAACTTCAAAAAGAAAAAGGGCAAAGCAGACCTTGGGTGGGAAAAGACCCCCTGCATCACAAACTGCAGCCTGCAGGCAGTCATCTCCCATGATGTGCAAACTTATGGAAGGAGTCGTGCTGCGGAACGACCGTTTTCCCTTTCCCACCTGTGTTGCCCAGCATACTTACTGCAAAGATCTCACAGGGTTTCACTCCTCTTGTGGCTAGAGGTCTGCTAACTTGCAGTTTAAGTTTATTAACAGCAAGTTTAGGTGCATTCATTTCTGTGGCAATGCTGTCCTTTAGTTCTAAGGATTCTGCTCCTTCTCTAACATTTACTACAACATTTCTACAGACAATAAGTTCTCCTTTCCACCTCCATTATACACGACCAGACGAGCCAAGCTCTTTCAGTCTCCCACCATAAGACACCACTTTCACAGCCCCTTCCATGTGTACCACGCATTCTCTTTCCTCCCTCCCACTCCAGTGTCAGCACAGACATCCTGAACCGATGGCTCTGTCCATAAAGCTGCCCTCGCCAGGCCCCCGAGGAGCTCCGCGGGAGGAACAGGGCCCGGAGCTCGCCGCCTCACCTGAAACGCTGTCTGGCTGTTGTAGTTGCGAATCTCTTTGCTCGCACCGCGGAAGAGCAGAACCCGAGCGCAGCTCTCCTGTGAAAGCAAGCAAGGGGGAAAGGGGAAGAGACCAATTAGCACTGCAGACAACGAAGAAGTAAACCACATGGTTTCATTGCGCTCAGAAAGCCTCCTTCAACGAGAGCAAGGAAGGAGGCTCAGCCCCTATAAATTGGTCACCCCCAACCCCAAGCTGCCCAAGTCCACCCGCCTGTGTGCGGCTCTGGGGCACTGGTACCACAGCCATGCCCAAACACCAGCCCAAGAGCACAGCTGCAGGCACAGTGGCCACCACACTTTCCCAGGTATTGCTATTTCCTAAAGCCTTTTATTGTTTTTCATGCTCTGTGCTTCTACATGACGCTAACTCAACCTGTATACGACCCCTGTACTCTTTAACACCGCTCTATCCAGCCACCCCAGTGGACGGGTGCCTAGGGACAAGAGTCCTTGTTGTGCAGTACGCACCTACCACCTCACAAGGCACAAATCCACGTACCACTGTCTATGGCAAAACATAACAGTGTTCAATTTTTAAAGTATGGACAGCTCACAAACTAAAATTTCCATTTATAATCAAAAACCACCTAATATAATGTATAAAAATCTCTAGGAAGGAAGAAGATCTACAGAAGAAATCCTCAGATACTGCCCTCCACATCTCAGAAGGAGAACAGTGGGTGTACAAGATCAGAGAGGGCTCTTCCACCACCCTCAATTTCTCCTGAATTGAGGTTAATGACCACACAGAAAATAAAAAAAAATGCTGCCCTACATTACCTGGAGAGTCCTCTTCAAAATTCATAGATCAGTAGTAAGACTCAGAACCACTTGCAAGAAGGACAGGACCCCTGTCTCCACACCTTCCCCAGAGCAGGGTGAAAGCCACAGACTGAGCCCACCTTAAATTAAATGTGAGCACCTGGGCCAAATTAGCACCCTCCACCCACGCAAGCTGCTCCCTCCCAACCAGTAATGGGAGCTTGCTGCAAAGTAGGAACAGGAACCAGAGGAAGAACTACAGAACATGTTATGCAGTGAATCAGCAAAAACATCTCGGGAATGGGAACAGATTAAGCCATGGACTCTTCTCTGGCCACCTGCCTCTTGAGAAATCCAGAATCGGGCTGGTGCTACAAACAGAAACAGCCTCATCCCAGGACAGAGCATGGATACAATTCAGAAGAACCTTTCTGGTCTGGGAACAGTAACAGCAGTGAGAAGGTGCTCCAGCCCAATGTTGTGCTCTCTGTCTCAGGCAGGCTGGTGCCCCATTACACTTTCTTGTAGTCACGCCCTGAATCACGCAGATGTACCTGGTTATAGAGAGCACAAATATGCAGAGCGGTGTTTCCTGAGGCGTTCTGTGCAGTCATATCAGCTCCATAGAAGAGAAGATGCTCCAGGTGCTGAACATGGCCATAGCGACATGCCTGCTCGAAACACAAAACAGAAAAACAAAAACAGAAAATCAGGGAGCAGTGGGAAGATGACAAACTGTGTGACATCCTCTGCTGGATTCATCCAAGACAGAAAAGTTGAATCAGGCTGGACCTGTAACGGCAAAGTCCCATTAACATGCACGCAGGCACACTGCTGCTCCTTACAGCAACACACACCTGAATACTTCTCAGACAAATCACCTCCAGGTCAATTGCAAATTTTTGATCACTGTCACACTGGTACCAGGGCCTCCTCCAGACTGTTTGCTGTCTCAGCATCATTATCCAGCATAAAGAAGCCCTGAAGTACAAGCAGGCAAAAAGGAGGAGGAGAACGGCCTCACATCTCTAATCAACTGGTGTGGTATTTTCTTCTGTGTTTGGTCCATCCTGGGACCATCAGTCCTCAAAGTCCTCCCAAGGCAATGCAGGATGGAGGCAGGAAGGAGGACAGTCATATTCAGTAAATCGAGGTCACAAACACGCGTCTTGTTTGTTCAGTCTCATCCTTAGCTGTGCCAGTACTCATCCACCTTGCAGGGCTCTGACAGCTGGGTGCTTTGGGAGCCCATGGGCGCAAGGACAACCTGCTCTCCCAACGGTCCAAGAGTACTCTGGGCAGAGCCAGTGCATCCTCCCTTCTCCCAGAGGGTCTTGGTCTTGAAGCACAAAGCTGTCTCAGGTCCCCTGACCCCTAGCCCATGTCTTCCCTATGCCAAATCTACTTGTCAATGTGTAAAACAGGGACAGATACAGCTGTGGTTTGGAACCAGGATGCCTCAGGTGTTGGGCCAAGATCCCAAAGCACTATCTTACAAGCCAGTCATGATCTAGGGAGGATCCCAGACACTAGCGAGCGAGGCCAGAAGAAAACAGCCTGAGCACTGGCCTGGGATGGGAGCTGGAACTGGAACACTGCATGCACATCCTCCACACAGGAGCCTGGACCCCTGTACCAGCCACCCCTGCCAAGCAGTGTCTCGGACACCGCGTCCCTACAGCACCCGAGGGGACGGGACGATCCCTCCATCGGCAGCGGGACAGCGGTCACCCCATCGGGATCCCGTCCCACCATCCATCCCACCTGGTGGATCTCCTGCCAGCCGTTCTCGTCCACGCAGCCGAGCCGGGCGTAGTCGTGCAGCAGGAGCTCGCAGCAGTAGGGATCCCCCCCCACCATGGCACTGTGGTACAGGGGCGTCAGCCCCCGGCTGTCCTTGTAGTCCGGGGAGGCACCCAGGTCCAGCAGCGTCTGCAAGAGAAGCGCCCGCCTCGCTCTGCGCCTTCGGGCGGCCGCGCGGTGGGGAAACCTGCCCCACAGAGCGTCCGGGGATGCTCGGCCACGCAGCAGGCAGTGCTCACCCCCTCGTCCCCCCAGGGCTCACGTTCTCAGTGCCACACTTCCACAACGGGCCGTGCTCCCCGACAGCAACGCCAGAAATGCTTTGGCGCAGGGAGGACACGACCCCGTCAGCAGCCTGGGCAGGGTGGGAGGAGGAGCCGGTGCTGGGGCGCGGGGCAGAGGGGAGGGAGAGCCCCCCGCGAGGGTCCCCCGACTCACCAGCAGCGCCGCGTGGTTGCGGCACCGGACGGCCTTGTGAAGAGCTGTCATTCCCTCCCGCGTCCGGAAATCCAGGTGCGCTCCCCCGTTGCGCAGTGCCTTGATCATCTCGGCGCTGAGCTCCAGCTGAGCCGCCGCGGTCAGGGGACACTCTGCAGAGCCCCGGCAGAGACGGGTGAGAACGGCCACGTCTGCGCCCGGCAACGCGGGGCACTCCCCGCGCCCTCGAGGGAGCGGCACCAAGCCCCTCGTCCGCTCCCAGCCCGGCTCAGACACCGGTGGTCCTCCCAAACACCGCGCGCACGTGGTCTGAGCGGGCTAGAGGCTGCCCATCGGTTTCTTCTGGGTGCGGGCGAGAGCCCCGCGGAGGAGAGCGGGAAGGGAAGCCTGGGCAGCTCCACGCGTGGCAGAAATGCCGTTGCTGGCTCTCCCGCTGCAGGAGAGCACACAGCTGGGCACATCACCCACACAAAGGGGAGAAGGAGCAGGGGCTGAAAACCGGTGTCCTCGCTCTGTTTCTCCCTGCAGCAAGGCATGGAGAAGGGGCTGCTGTTCGGGGGGGGGAGGCACAGCTACGGACCCCAGCACCACCACCAGCATCCCCAGAGTTGTCCTGAGCCCCTCTGCGCACGGCCATCCCGCAGCCGGCCCTCCCCACCTCACGTCACCAGCAGCAAGCCCCAAACGGGGAACGCTCACCCCAAACCGGAGGAAGGTCCCTGCGCCTGCGGGACCCCCCTCGCCTCTGAGGAGCCTGGCTCACCCCGCAGCAGAGCCTGCACCAGCTGGCTCAGTCCCAGCTCCGACCAGCAAACAGTCCCGACTCCCAGGACCGCCCAGCACGAAGGACTTCCTCCACCGAGGGACATAATTTGAGCAGACGATGGAAGAACATGGAAATCCCCTCCAACAGCGCTCTGCCAGCGGCCCCCAGCCACCCTCTGCTTTTGTTCTGCAGGTGGGAGCAGGAGCCCTGATGCACATCTGCTGCTCTCTGCCCGCGCGTGCAGCTCCCAAAGGCAGAACGTCAGCTCCGTGCCGGACAGGCAAAGTCACCTCCGGCAGGACCTGCTACACGCTCTCCTCACGACCGGACCTCCGCGTCCAACGGCCGGCCGAACGCTGCCTTGGCAGGGTGGCAGAGCAGAAGGGCAGCTCGCCGGCCTGCACCTGCGGGACCCCACCGTGTCCTTGCGTGGACAAGCGTGGAGGACCTTCCTTGGGCGGGAGCCATGGTGCCAACACAGAACACGGGTTTCTGTCCTGCCCTGATGGGTGTGAGGGAGACCTGAGCTGTGGAAGGACGGTGCTCACCTACCCACGGGCTGGCGTGACTCAGACTGCTACAGCCTTCAGGTGTGCATATGAACTAGCGTATCCTCACCAGTCCCTGCTCCAGGCACCCACTTCCATTTCCACACGCTGTTAAATCACCAGTCTTTATTCAGTATCTCAGCTTAAACGAGAAACTATTCAAAGAGGCAGAAGGCACAGAAAACAAGGCTTCAAATCTTCCTTTAGTCTCAGTAGTTAATACGCCAAAATAAATCCAAAAATCTATGATGTTATCTTGAATCCCAGAGACTGAGAAAGGTCCAAACAGGGCATCTCAAGGTGCACTGAATGAACCGCAGCCAGCAATTTGTTCACTAAACCTAATCTGTTCATTATCTAATCTAGGATCTCAGTGATTACACTCTGCTAATTCTTGGAAACGTGTGCATCCAAATATATGCTTAAAGTAATTAACTAATAAGTGCACAAGATGAGCTGCACGAAGGAGAACCATCAAGACAAAGCACTGCACCTTGCGCAGCGTAAGCGCCTGATCAACGGCCGCAGGCAGGAGCTGCAGGTGGACTCCGCGCTGAGCCCCGCGCTCCCCCCGGCCCCCGCTGAACGGCTCTGGTGGGAACAGCTTGCAGGGCACAGCCAGCACCCAGCCGCGCACGGCGGCTGCTCCAGCAAACCCGACCCCCGGCAGCCGTGAGATTGAACCCTGCAGCCAAAACCTGCAACAGCAAATCGGGGCCAGCAGACGAGAGCTGACCTTGGGAGCACCACCGGTGCTCAGAGGAGCAGGAGCCTGGGAAGGAGGAGCAGGTGGGATGGTCCAGGTCCAAAAAGCAGCTGGTGGGACTGTTCCTTTAGCCAGCGGGTTGTAGGGAAGCAGAGGTGGGCGCTGGAACAGCTTGTCGCAGGATTTCTTTGTGCAAAGGGCACCCTTGAAACCCAGCAGCCTCACTGGTGAGAGCAGCACAGGACGGGGGCTCCAAGCCAAGAGCGCTCGGCTCTGGCAGCTGGAGCACGGAGCAGGTACAGGTCCAGAAAAGCTACAGAAGTTCATTTCTGCTCCAGTTCAAGGAGTGTTTTCTCTATGTTTTTGTCTTATGACTGTTTTCGTTCTGCTAAAAGCAGCTTGGGATGAAAAGCATCACTAATGTTTTAACTGTGCTCAGCAAGACAACACCAAGCGGAGTGGTGCAGCTGAGACACCAGAAGGATGGGATGCCATCCAGAGGGACCTGGGCAAGCTCAAGAAGTGGGCCCATGTGAACCTCAAGAGGTTCAACCAGGCGAAGTGCAAGGTCCTGCATCTGGTTTGGGGCAACAGGTTGAGGGATGAGGAGACTGAGAGCAGCCCTGCTGGACTTGGGGGTGCTGGGGGGTGAGAAGCTGGACATGACCCAGCAGTGTGTGCTGGCAGCCCGGTAGGCCAACCGTGCCCTGGGCTGCATCCCCAGCAGCGTGGGCACAGGGACAGGGAGGGGATTCTGCCCCTCTGCCCCGCT